>Ga0257120_1002576_pt1 | contig 10738 bp, 10 predicted proteins | sample SI106_10metaG_FD_190153 | JGI IMG/M metagenome (GOLD analysis project Ga0257120, IMG submission 190153) | Marine microbial communities from Saanich Inlet, British Columbia, Canada - SI106_10 | ecosystem: Environmental > Aquatic > Marine > Inlet | place: Canada: British Columbia | collected... | reverse complement strand
TTTTTCTGACCTAATTACCCAAACAAATAATACCCTTTATTATGAGTAAAAACAAAACATATAGCGTGTTGATTATTTCTCTTTTGGTTATAAATACGCTTCTTGTAGGCTTTGTAGTTTTAAAGCCCAAGAGGCCTTTAGGGAAAGAGAACAAAAGCCCAAAAGAAATTATCATCAAAAGGCTGCAATTTAATGAAGCTCAAACTTCACACTACACAACTCTGGTAAAACAACACAGTACAGCTATACGAGAAAAAGACGCTAAAATTCGTGATAGCAAAAAAAATCTGTACTCCTTATTGGCTAATGATTCTGGAATAAAGACACAACAAGATTCTATTATTACTCGTTTAGGAGTTTTACAAAGAGATATTGAAATGTTACATTTCAAACACTTTCAGGACATCAAAAAAATATGCAATCCATCTCAGGAAGAGGCTTTTAATAAATTAGCCAAAAACTTGGCTACACTTTTTAAGCCTAAAGATAGAAACCAAAAAAAATAAGATATGGGTTTAAAGACCACCTATAGTTGTTTATGTTTCTTGCTGTGTAGCTTTGCAGTTAAGGCACAAAAAACCACAGCTGAAATATCATTTCAGCTTCTTTTTGATAAGGTGCCGCTAGAACTAGCAAAACAGTATCCTGTTTCAGAGAAGGATAGCATTACCATTGATTTTTTAAAATTTTACATCTCAGATATTACTTTTTTAAAAGAGGGAACACAAGTTGGGAAATCTAAAGAAAAACACCACTTAATAGATGCTCAAAATAGCAGTCTTTATAAAACTCTTTATAAGGTAAAAAACAAAAATTTTGACACCATAACATTTCTCGTTGGTCTTGATTCAAAAACACAAGAAAAAGGAATTCAAGGGGGTGTATTAGATCCAACAAGCCAAATGTATTGGACATGGCAAAATGGGTTTATCAACTTTAAATTGGAGGGGGAATCAAGCCTGTGTCCTACTAGAAAAAATAAATTCCAATTTCATATTGGAGGATTTCAAAAGCCCTTTGTAACAAGCCAAAAAGTTAGTCTTGCCACCTCGGGGGATGCACCTATAGTAATTGATGTTAATATTTCATCTTTTTTTAATGCCATAACTATTTCACAAACCAATACTGTGACCAGTCCAAATAAAAAAGCAGTTATGGTCTCTAAGGTATTACCAACCCTGTTTAGTGTTCATGAAAATTAATAGCATAATTATTGGGCTGAGTGTCGTGCTAACTGCTACATATTGTGGCGTAAAAAAAAGCGGTTTAGAAACTCCAGAGTATTTTCCTGTGCCACACTATAACTTTGACAACAATCCAATAGCAAAGGCCAAGATTTCTCTAGGGAATAATTTATTTTATGACCCTTTACTTTCTGCTAATAATACTATTTCTTGCGCCTCGTGTCATTCTCCCTATGCTGGATTTGCCCACACAGACCATGATTTAAGTCATGGCATTTATGATAGTATTGGAACAAGAAATGCGCCCCCTTTGTTTAACCTAGCTTGGCAAGATCGCTTTATGTGGGATGGCGCCATAGATAATCTTGACGCCCAAGCCCTTGCTCCAATAAGCCACGCTACAGAAATGGGAAGCTCTATAAATGAAGTGGTAGCCAAATTAAAAGCACACAAAAAATATCCTGAGTTATTTCAGGAAATCTACAAAGACAGTCTAATTACAGGAGAGCGTGTATTAAAAGTATTGGCACAATTTCAGCTTTCGTTAATATCTAGTAATTCTAAATACGACCAAGTAAAAAAGGGTGCCGCCAACTACACACTAAAAGAAATTAGCGGTTACAACATCTACAAGTCTAATTGCGCAAGCTGTCATGCAGAACCTCTTTTTTCTACCTATGGATTTGCCAACAATGGACTTGCATTAGATAACACACTAAAAGACATAGGAAGACAGAAAATAACCTTAAATTCTAAAGACAGTCTGCATTTCAAAATACCAACCTTGCGCAACCTAAACTATACTTTTCCATACATGCATGATGGACGTTTTAAAACACTTAGAGAAGTATTAAAACACTACACACAAAAAATTCAAAACAGCACTACGCTATCCACAGAACTAAAAAACGGCATCTCACTCACTAAAAAACAGCAAACAGATTTGATTGCCTTTTTAAACACCCTAAACGATAGAGACTTTGTTGTTTCACAAAAACATCAAATAAATAGATCCTTTTTTACAAATACCGAAGGAAATTAAAAAAGCCATCGTCTAATTAAAAAAACAAGTTCATGAAAAACCTATTATTGCTTACACTAGTATTTGCATCATTTATCTCAAAGGCACAAGGACCCAACATTACCAATTGGCTACAAAATACCACAGAGACAGGAAGCTACTACACACAAGGAAACAACACCGCTATACCAAATAATATTTTGGTGAACTGCCAAGTGGTTCAATACAGTGATACCTGGGTGTATATCTCTACAAATGGAGTTCCTTCCTACCCAACTGGACCCTTTTTAGACGGAAATCCTTCAAACGCACAAAGCCAAGATGCTATTTATAGATTTAGCATAAGCCCTCAAGAAAATACTGGAACTAAAACACAAACCAATCCGGGAAACATCGGAAACTTCATTAATGGAGTCTCTTTGTTTGATTATAGAGACGGAGTTGCCTGGAATCCAAACACAAATTCTTTTTGTGGAGGCCCTGGAAACCCGCCGTGCCCGGGAGGTCCTATGGCAGTTCAAGACTGGAATAGAGATGCAGTTGTGTATGAATTAGGTGGTTTTGATTGTGCAAAAGGGCATCCTGCAATGGGTAACTATCACCATCATCAAAACCCATCTGCTTTTAAATTAGACCTTGAGGTAATATCTACCATTTGTAACCTATATGACGCAGACGGCCTTTACGCCATTGACCCAGATGAGCATTCTCCTCTTATTGGATATGCCAATGATGGATTCCCTATTTATGGAGCCTACGGCTTCAATAATGCAGATGGATCTGGAGGGCTTACCAGAATACGATCTGGCTATGAGTTAAGAGATATTACCATACGTAACACCCATGCAGATGGCAGCCCTGTTAGTCTTGGCGCACCTATAAACAGCACCTATCCTTTGGGAACTTTTAGAGAAGATTATCAGTGGGTAGCCCAAGAGGGACAACAAAACTATCTAGATCAACACAATGGTCGTTTTGCTGTAACACCAGAATATCCAAATGGCACATATGCCTATTATGCTACAGTAAATGAAAACTACAACTCTGTATATCCTTATGTTATTGGTCCTAGTTTTTTTGGAGAGGTAACGGGAGGAAGAGTTAATAACATAACAGAACCTACTACCGTTTTTGAAAACCCCCTGCAGATTAATAATAATGAAATAACCAGCAATATTGTTTCCATTTACCCAAACCCAACAACAGATTTAGTGGCCATACAGCTAAATACCTTGGTAACAAAAAAAGTGACCATAACACTAAAGGACATTGCTGGAAAATTAATTCAAACAACCCATATTAACCCAGGTGGTACAATCGCATTTTTTGACATTCAATCACTATATGAAGGGGTATATCTAGTAAAGATTAATAATGGACAGAGTAGTATTACAAAACAAATAATAGTTAAAAGAGACTAAAGTATTTTTGTACTTTATATTAAAAAGCAGCTCTAGAGATTCACTAGAGCTGCTTTTTTAATTTTCTTGTTCAATCTGTTCCCACATTTTTGCACTATTGAGCCTAAAAGTACCTACATAATCCCAGGTGCATTCATTGGGCGCAATTAGAGACAGCCAAACATCACCATTTTTTTTACGATATAGAAAATAGATTTCTCCCAGTACAGGCTCAAAGCTAAATTTGGCATTGTATATTAAATTGTTGTACTCAAATTGTTTCATCATCAAATCATATTCTGCTTTGAGATCATCAAATTGAGATTTAAACTGGTGGTTTACTTTGTGGATATTAGCATTTTTCCAAGAAGTGATATCTTCTGGAATAATAGCAGGTGCACCCAAGTTTGTTGCATAGGGCGTTAAAGAAGCGCTATACTTTTGTGTTTTTTGATCAAAGACTACTTGATCTGGTTTTTTTTCTTTGGATGCGGGCATGCGCTAAATATAGTTTTTATCAAAGATACTTTGAAGAGAGAGAATTAAATTAAGATTTTGAAAACTTTAAGATTTAACAACTACAATAAAAGCTAGTTGAAATTTAATTTAAAAAAACAACACCACTACTATGATTGTGATTTGCCCCAGTTACACTAGACAAACAATTTACCTCATCTCTTAATTTTAAAACTCCTAAAAGACCAAAAATTAAAGCCTCTTTAAATTCTATGAGTGTTTTAGTGGGCACTACCAGAGAAACATCAATATGTGCTTTTATTTGCTCTAATAAGAAACTATTATATGTGCCCCCTCCTGTAACTAGCACGCTACTACCAGATATAAATTGTTGGGCTATTTGACTTGCAAAATGTGCAACACAGGTTCTTAAAATATCTACTTCTTTTGCTTGTGAGGCTTTTAATATGGGCATTATATCTCTGTGCACCCATTCTATACCTAAAGATTTTGGGGCAGGAAGTTTATAATAAGGTAAGGCATCTAGAAGTTTTAGTACATCGGGCAATACGTTGCCAGATTTCGCTAGCTCACCACCAGAGTCATAGGGACGTGCCAATTTTTGGGCATAATGGTTCATGACCACATTTACAGGACAAATATCATAGGCAATAGATACCCCTCTGCTTACTTTAGAGACATTTGCAAACCCACCCAAATTCAGACAATAATCATATTGCGAAAAAAGCAATAGATCACCCAAAGGCACTAATGGGGCTCCTTGCCCTCCAAAAAGTAAATCCTGAACCCTGAAATCACAAACAACTGTTTGCTTGATAATTTTTGAAATCTGCTCCAAATTACCAATCTGTAACGTAATCCCTTGATCGGGCCGGTGTAAAACGGTATGGCCGTGACTACATACAGCGTCCAAATCTTTAATGTTATTCTCTTCAATAAATATTTTAATAATACCGCCCAAATACTTGGTATACTCCAAATCAAGTTGAGTTAACTCCTCTGGAGAGAAATCAACTGCACTTTGTAATCTACTCTTCCAATGGGTTGAGTATGCAATGGTTTTTGCAAGGGGCATCTCATAGGTTATTTTTTTATGCATATTAAAATAACAAAGCGCCAAATCAACACCATCAAGAGAGGTGCCACTCATTACACCCAACACTTTATAACGCTGTTTTTTCATAGCCTAAATATCATAAAAAAAAGGCAATACATAACAAGGGTGATAAAAGTTTATTTTAGACCCACAAAGAGTTTATATGCTGTGCAGTAAAGCTCAAAAAACGACAATGTTGCAATTTTAAAGTGTAAAAATAAAAACAATGGAATTACATATTTAGCAACAATTGGGCTTTTGAGAATTATGTTTTTAGCACTATCTTTACAAACACAACGTTTTATTGAATTTTAAACAAAATATATGGATTTTAATCTATCTGAAGAACACTTAATGATACGCGAGGCAGCTCGTGATTTTGCAAAACAAGAATTACTTCCGGGTGTTGTTGAACGTGACAACAAACAAGAGTTCCCAAAAGAGCAAGTAAGAAAAATGGGGCAGCTTGGCTTTATGGGTATGATGGTAGACCCAAAATACGGCGGTGGCGGTATGGACACTCTAAGTTATGCAATCGTTGTAGAAGAATTAAGCAAGATAGATGCTTCAAGTTCTGTTATTGTTTCTGTAAACAACTCATTGGTGTGTTACGGTATCGAAAAATATGGAAATGAAGAGCAAAAACAAAAATACCTAACAAAACTTGCTACTGGAGAAGCCTTAGGAGCATTTTGTTTAAGTGAGCCAGAAGCAGGAAGTGATGCAACATCCCAAAAAACTACAGCTATAGATAAAGGAGATCATTATATTTTAAATGGTACAAAAAACTGGATCACAAATGGTGGCAGCGCAGATTACTATTTAGTAATTGCCCAGACAGACAAAGAAAAAGGACACCGTGGCATCAACGCTTTTATTGTTGAAAAAACATGGGATGGTTTTGAAATAGGACCTAAAGAAGATAAATTAGGTATTAGAGGTAGTGACACACACACGCTAAACTTCAATGATGTAAAGGTTCCTAAAGAGAATAGAATTGGTGAAGACGGATTCGGTTTTAAATTTGCCATGAAAACACTCTCTGGTGGTCGTATTGGTATTGCGGCACAAGCACTAGGTATTGCCGGCGGAGCATTCGAGATGGCTCGTGATTATTCTAAAATAAGAAAGTCATTTGGCACAGAAATTTGTAACCATCAAGCCATAGCATTTAAACTGGCAGACATGCATCTAGAGATTGAAGCAGCGCGCTATTTGGTGTACAAATCTGCCTGGGACAAAGACAACGGCAACAACTATGACACCTCTAGCGCTATGGCAAAATTAAAGGCAAGTAAAGTTGCCATGGAAGTTTCTGTAGAGGCTGTACAAATCCATGGAGGAAATGGTTTTGTAAAAGAATACCATGTAGAACGCATGATGCGTGATGCTAAAATCACTCAGATATATGAAGGTACAAGTGAAATTCAAAAAATTGTAATTTCAAGAAGTTTACTGAAAGACTAACCTACAGTTTCCAAATAATAAAAAAACCCTAACAAGCGAGTTAGGGTTTTTTTTATTGTGTTTTTTAATGCAATTGGGTGCTATTTCTTACGTATAAAAACAGTTACTGGCACCCCGTGGAAATCAAACTCTTTCCGTAATTGATTTTCTAAAAAGCGCTTGTACGGCTCTTTTACGTATTGCGGCAAGTTAGCAAAAAATGCAAAACTTGGCCAAGGTGTTGGCAATTGAGTAATATATTTTATCTTGATATACTTCCCTTTGTACTGAGGAGGTGATGTGTGCTGTATAATTGGCAACATCGTATCATTCAAGGTACTTGTCTTAATTTTCTTGGTACGGTTTTGATACACCTCAACAGCTGTTTCTATTGCCTTGTATATACGCTGCTTGTTAAGCACAGACATAAAAACAATTGGCACATCTGTATAAGGTTCACATTGTTTTTTAATATACTTTTCAAAATCTTTAGCGCTTTGATTGTCTTTTTCTATTAAATCCCACTTGTTTGCCAAAATAACAACACCTTTATTATTTCTATGGGCAAGCCAAAAGATGTTTTGTACCTGTCCATCAAAACCACGAGAGGCGTCAAAAACCAATATAATAACATCACAATGCTCAATAGCTCTTACACTCCGCATTACAGAATAAAATTCTAAATCTTCTTTTACTTTACTCTTTTTACGGATTCCTGCAGTATCCACCAAATTAAACTCAAAACCAAAACGCTTGTATCTTGTATCGATACTATCTCGGGTTGTTCCCGCAATATCGGTAACGATATATCTATCTTCTCCAATTAAGGAGTTGATGAAAGAAGACTTTCCAGCATTTGGACGTCCCACTACAGCAAATCTTGGCAAGGTTTCCTCATCAGCTTCAACAGCCTCTGGAAGTGCTTTTACAAGATCGTCTAGTAAATCTCCTGTTCCACCACCATTGATACTTGAAATGGTATAAAAACGCTCAAATCCTAGAGAGTAAAACTCTACAGCATCTTGAGCTCTTTTTGAGTTATCTACTTTATTTATAGCAAGAAAAACTGGTTTTTTACTTTTTCTTAGCAATTGAGCTACATCTTCATCCATACCCGTAACACCACTTTCAACCTCAACCATAAAGATAATGGCATCTGCCTCATCAATGGCAAGCTCTACTTGCTTGTCAATCTCTGCCTCAAAGATATCATCGCTCCCAACTACATATCCTCCCGTGTCTATGAGCGAAAACTCCTTACCGTTCCAATCACTCTTACCGTAATGACGATCTCTAGTAACACCACTTACGGCGTCTACAATAGCCTCACGGCGTTGTATTAATCTATTAAAAAATGTAGACTTCCCTACGTTTGGACGTCCTACAATAGCAACAATACTCATAGTTTCTGAAATTTTCTAGTCTGCAAAAGTACTCTTTTAGATTTGATATTAGGCAGGAAGTATTGAGTCTTTATTTCCTTTGTATTTTGGGCTTTACACATCCTTAGCCATTGTAGCCAAACCTTCGTAATTGCCTATCGCTATTACGCCAGTTTTTATTGACTTTTACATAGGTTTCTAGGTGAATTTGTTTTCCGAAAAACTTTTCTAAATCTTTCCTAGACTCAACCCCTATGCGCTTTATAGCCTCCCCTTTGTGTCCAATAATGATTCCTTTTTGAGAATCACGCTCTACCATAATAACCGCTCGAATTCTTATAATATCTTCGTCCTCAAAGAATTCTTCGGTTTCTATCTCTACACTATAGGGAATTTCTTTTTTGTAGTGCATCAAGATTTTCTCTCTAATGGTTTCGTTCACAAAAAAGCGTTCGGGTTTGTCTGTAAGTTGATCTTTTGGGTAAAATGGTGGTGATTGTGGCAGTAAATCTATAATGCGTTTAAAAACTTCTGAAACCCCAAAGTTCTCTAGGGCAGAGATAGCAAAAATCTCTGCATTAGGCACTTTTTCTTGCCAAAGGGTCATTGACTCTTTTAAAGAGGTTTCATCTCCTTTATCTATCTTATTTATAAGAAGCAATACTGGTATTTTACTATTGGTTATTTTACTGAAAAAGGCTTCATCTTTTAATTCTTTCTCGCCAAGTTCAACGATGTACAATAAGACATCTGCATCATCAAAAGCAGATTTCACAAAATCCATCATGCTTTCTTGCAGCTGATATGCCGGTTTAATGATACCAGGTGTGTCACTTAGCAACATCTGGAAATCATCTCCGTTGACAATCCCTAAAATTCTGTGACGTGTAGTTTGTGCCTTTGAGGTAATAATAGATAAGCGTTCTCCCACAAAAGCATTCATAAGGGTGCTCTTACCCACATTAGGATTTCCAATGATATTTACAAAACCTGCTTTATGTGGTGTATTTTCCATGTGGCAAAGATAACTACAAAAAAGAAAGACGTAACCCTGGGGTGTAGATAAATATTTTAAACCAGTATCAAAAAAGCCCTTAGATGTAAGGGCTACGTAAGGTAAAGTAAAATGTAACCAGTGACTATTGTTTTTCTTCCCATTTCCAGGCAGATAACAAGGCTTGCTCTAAAGTGTGCTCAGCCTTCCAACCCAATACATTATTTGCCTTGGTTGTGTCTGCAAAAGCTTGTATAACATCACCCTCTCGCCGGTCTACGATTTTATAATTTAATTTTTTTCCTGTTACAGATTCAAAAGCAGTAATAACCTCTAATACAGAAGACCCCTTTCCTGTTCCTACGTTGTAAAAATCAAAGTTAGTTGCCTGGCCATTTTCAAGTAATTTTTTTAAAGCTGTCACATGAGCTTGTGCCAAATCTACCACATGAATATAATCTCTAATTGCCGTGCCATCTGGTGTTGAGTAGTCATCCCCAAAAACAGACAACTGTGCTCGTTGCCCTGTTGCAGTTTGAGTTATAAAGGGTACTAAATTTTGAGGAACCCCAATAGGCAGCTCTCCAATTAGCGCGCTTTGATGGGCTCCAATAGGGTTAAAATAACGCAGGGCTGTTGCCTTGATATTTGGACTTACTCTGCAAGTATCTTGTATAATTTCTTCTCCAATTTGTTTGGTATTTCCGTAAGGAGATTCTGCTTTTTTTATAGCGGCTGTTTCTGTAATTGGCATCTGATCTGCTTGCCCATAGACAGTACATGAGGAACTAAAAATAAAAGAGGTCTGCTCTTTTTTCTGTAATTCTTGTAATAAATACACAAGGGTGCCAATGTTGTTTTCATAATACAATAAGGGATTCTCTACACTTTCCCCAACTGCCTTAGATGCAGCAAAATGGATGACTCCTCCAATATCATCATACTTCTTGAAAAAACCAGATACTGCAGCTTTTTCTCTTAAATCTAACTGCTCAAAGGCTGGGGTAATACCCGTAATGGCAACAATACCATCCAACACTTTAATGTCTGAGTTTGATAAATTGTCTATAATTACAACATCAAATCCTTCTTCTTGTAGTTTTACAACCACATGAGAACCAATAAAACCCAAACCACCTGTAACTAGAATTTTCATATATGAAATGCGTATTTTAATCTAATACAAATATATTGATAATTATATTTCAAAAGACAAATCAAGGGCTATGAAGTTAAAATAAAATTATGATGCAAGAAAGGATTAAATCTTGTGAAAAGAGATAGGATAGATGTTTAAAATTAGGTATTTTTACCTGTATATACTACACTAATAATACGTTGTTTTTGGTATAACTTAAATAGAATGTAACTCCTATTACTCCCTGAATAAAAGATATGATTACAATAATAGCAGCCGCAGGGCAAAAAAATGAACTTGGTAAAGACAATGATTTAATTTGGCACTTACCTGATGACTTTAAACGTTTCAAAAGCTTAACAACGGGACACTACATTATTATGGGACGTAAGACCTTTGAATCTTTTCCAAAGCCCTTGCCCAACAGAACACATATAATTATAACAAGAGATAAAACTTACCTTCCAAAAGGAACTACAGATCAAGAAAAAAACATCATTGTGGTGCATTCTTTAGACCAGGCTTTACTAAAAGCTGCTACACAAGAAACTATATTTATTATTGGTGGAGGAGAGATCTACAATCTATCTATGGAGGTGG
>Ga0257120_1002569_pt1 | contig 10768 bp, 10 predicted proteins | sample SI106_10metaG_FD_190153 | JGI IMG/M metagenome (GOLD analysis project Ga0257120, IMG submission 190153) | Marine microbial communities from Saanich Inlet, British Columbia, Canada - SI106_10 | ecosystem: Environmental > Aquatic > Marine > Inlet | place: Canada: British Columbia | collected... | reverse complement strand
GAGAAGTGAAAAAATAGGCATACAACTAATCCTAAGGTTTCTTATTTTTGCCTTATGAACAAAAACTACTCTTTAGAAGATTTAGGAGCTATTGCCAATGAGCTAATTGCAACTGCAAAAAATAAAACGCTATTATTTTACGGAGAAATGGGCGTAGGAAAAACGACATTGATTAAAGAAATTTGTACCGTTTTGGGGGTTGTAGATAGAGTTTCCTCTCCTACTTTTTCTCTGGTAAATGAATACCATACCCCAAAAAACGAACCCATTTTTCACTTCGACTTTTATAGAATCACAGAAGAAGTGGAAGCGTTAGATATGGGAATTGAAGATTATTTAGACAAAAACCATTGGTGTTTGATTGAATGGCCCCAAAATATCGAAAATTTACTACCTTTAGAGGCTGTTCAAATACATCTATCGATGTTAGAAAATGGCCAACGTAACATTCAATTAATATAATCGTATGAGTTCTTTTTCCCCTTTCAGTCCCGAAGAGTTGTTGCCTCAAACAGAAATGCTTGAAATTAAAAAGCGAAAAGGAACCTTGTTTATTGGCTTGCCAAAAGAATCTTTTTTAGGAGAAAAACGAGTTTGTTTAACCCCCGATGCAGTGGCCGCTTTTACGGCAAATGGGCATCGCATCGTTATTGAAACGGGTGCCGGTGAAGGCTCAAACTATACAGACAAAGAATATTCGGATGCAGGGGCCAAAATATCATACGATATTGAAGAAGCTTTTAAGTGTACTATTATTTTAAAAGTGGCTCCACCAACAGAAAAGGAAATAGCCTATATCAATCCGCAAGCAATCTTAGTTTCTTCAATGCAGCTAAAGACTCAAAATAAACATTATTTCGAATGTTTGGCCAAAAAGAAAATTACTGCCATAGCCTTTGATTATATAAAAGACGAAGATGACAGCTATCCAATTGTAAAATCGCTAAGTGAAATTGCCGGTACGGCCTCCGTTTTAATAGCAGGTGAGCTAATGAGCGGTGTCAACAAGGGAAATGGATTGCTTTTTGGAAATATTGGAGGAGTTCCTCCTACTAGTGTTGTGATTCTAGGTGCCGGGACCGTGGGCGAATTTGCAGCTAGAACGGCGATCGGATTGGGTGCAAGAGTAAAAGTTTTTGACAATTCGATTACCAAATTAAGAAAATTACAACATGGTTTAAACGCTCCTATTTATACTTCTACTATACAACCCAAATCCTTGACCAAAGCCTTGATGCGATGTGATGTTGCTATCGGAGCAATTCGAGGTAAGAATAGATCGCCAATTATTGCCACAGAAGCCATGATTGAAAAAATGAAGGAAGGCGCCATTATTGTAGATGTAAGCATTGATACTGGAGGGTGTTTTGAAACTTCAAACCTCACCACACATACCTCGCCTACATTTATCAAACACGGAGTCATCCATTATGGTGTGCCGAACATACCTGCGAGATATGCAAGAACGGCTTCGGTATCGATTAGTAATATTTTTACCCCATACCTCCTGAATATCGCCGAAGAAGGCGGATTTGAAAATACTGCTCGCTTTGACAAAAGTTTGCGAAATGGGATGTATTTTTATCATGGAGTGCTAACCAATAAAACTGTAGCAGATTGGTTTGATCTTCCATACAGAGACATTAATTTATTGATTTTATAAAGGATTCTCTATCTTTAAAACTTAAATTTGCACTTCAAAAAAAAACCATGCTTGTTAAAAGAATTTTTTATTACTTAGTAGGATTGTCTTTAGGATCTGTAGGAGTTTATTTCTTTTGGCAACAAAAAAATGCTTCTTTTGATTACGGAATGGATGCCAGAACCCTCAAAACCATTCGAATCAAAAAACGCTTGTTTTCTAATAATGCCTTAGAAGCTATGAAACAACATCGCATAGACACCACCAATATTACGACTATTTTGCATCTGGGAGATGTTGATTTTGGAAAAGGAAACCCAAGACAAAAACCTTGTGCGGACTATTATATTTCAGGTACAAAAGACTTACAAAATGTGAGCCTTCTGGTAAAGCGTTGCGATTCTACAGCCACTATCGAAAAAGTAATTGTTCGATAAAATTCTATGTGAGGTTAACCCTTACCTTCTTTTTCTTTAAACGTGTATTATTTAATTTTTCTACCAACTCTGCAGCTATACTAAGAGGCACTGCAACAAAAGCACAATCTTGTTTCAATTCAATATTGCCCAATTGATCTTTGGTGATATTTCCTTGTTTGAAAAATAAGCCTGCGATATCTCCTTTTGAAATTTTATCTTTTCTACCTCCAGAAATGAATAAGGTTTCCCAAAATTGTGCCTTTCTAGGGGCCTTTTTAGAAATATCTTCAATCTTTGATTTCTTAATGAATTCGGGCAAGGTTTCCTTTTCCCACTTCAATACATAGGCTGTTCCTTTGGCATCAACTCTGGCAGTTCTTCCGTTTCTATGCGTAAATTCTTCTGGGGCTTTAGGAAGCTCAAAATGAATGATAAACTTCAACTCAGGAATATCAATTCCTCTTGCTGCCAAATCTGTAGCAATTAAAATTTGACTGCTTCCGTTTCTGAATTTGATCAAAGAACGTTCGCGATCTCTTTGTTCCATTCCACCAGAAAATGTACTGTGTGCTATCTTGTTTTTATCCAATACCTGACTCACCTTTGCAATACTGTCTTTTAAATTACAAAACACAATTCCGGGCTGATTTCCCAAATGCAAAATCAAATCTACCAGTGTTTGCGTTTTATTCTTTGAAGCAGCTACTACTGTTTTTATCTCCAACTTAGAAACCACTTTTTTCTGCAAGTAATTGATAATTTTGGGTTGATCTAATCGAACAAAGTCTGTAATTTCAACTCCCTGTGTTGCAGAGGTTAGTACCCGTTTGTTCAAAGAGGTTAACTGATTGATAATTCCTCTCATTTCGTATTCAAAACCCACTTCCAACGATTTGTCAAATTCATCTAAAACTAAGGTTTTAATATGTTTTTTCGAAAAGCGTTCATTGGCAAAATGATCTGAAATTCGTCCTGGAGTTCCTATTAAAATAGCAGGAATATGCTTCAATTCAATCTTATCTTTAGCCATCGGACGTCCACCATATACGGCATTGACCTTAAAACCAGACCCCATATTGCGAACCACCTGCTCTATTTGTATAGCCAGTTCTCGTGAAGGCACCAAAATTAAAACTTGCACCTCATTAGAATCAGGATCTAAATTTTGAATAAGAGGCAATAAAAATGCTAGTGTTTTTCCAGTACCCGTAGGTGAAAGTAAAATGGTATTGGAATGGGATTGTATTATTGAAATAGCCTCCTCTTGCATTGGGTTCAATGCCTGAATATTTAGTTTTGCTAAAATAGCTTGTTGCTCTTTGATCGTATTTGCCATATCTTTTTTTACTCTTATCTTATTTATGAGATTCTCTAATCCCTCTACTCACTTTTTACCAATCTTAATTCAACTACTACCAATCAATAGGAAAATAATCTTTTAAAAACTTCCCAGACCAATGCTTCCCGGTGTTAATTCCGTCAATTAATGGATCCATTACTCTCGCAGCACCATCTACAATGTCTAAAGGAGGCTGAAAATCGTGGACTTCTACTTTCTTTTGAGACAATTCGGCAGGATCTTCGTCAGTTACCCAACCTGTATCAACGGCATTCATATAAATTCCAGATTTCGCAAAGGTTGCCGAAGAAGTATGGGTCAACATATTCAATGCAGCTTTTGCCATATTGGTATGCGGATGACGGTCTACTTTTTTAAATCGGTGAAACTTACCTTCCATGGCAGAAACATTGATGATGTGTTTTTTACCTGTATTATGTTTCTTCATTAAATTTGACAACCGATTGCACAAAACAAAAGGGGCTACCGCATTTACCAACTGTACTTCCACCATTTCTGTTGTTTCAATTTCGCCTAATTTTAAACGCCAACTATTGGTTTTTCTTAAATCTACCTGTTGCAAATCGGCATCCAATTTCCCTTCGGGAAAAACTTCTGCTGCTTGCAAGGAATTGTCAAAACTATACGGAATTTGAGAAAGTGCAGCTGAATTTCGAAGCCCAATCCCAGGTTCTGGGCCATGCCAGGTTACTGGCAATACATTATTTTTACTTGTTTTAGAAGTACCCATACTCAAATCGGTCAATTCTTTTAGACATTCGGCATGATTTTCGAGTAATTTTTGTGCCAATTTTGGCAATTGATCCGTGGGCAACTTCTCATTTTCCATCAAATGGAAATAAAAACCAGAAGGTCTTCGTACTGTTTGAGCAGCATTGTTGATCAAAATATCCAATCGATCATATTTCTGTTCTATATAATTACAAAAAATCTCTACACTCGGAATGTGACGCAAATCCAATCCGTGAATGTGCAATCGATCACTCCACTCTTGATAATCCTCTTCTTTAGAAAAACGAATGGCAGAATCTGCTGGAAAACGAGTTGTTGCTACCACGGTTGCTCCTGAACGCAAAAGCATTAAGGTAATGTGGTAACCAATTTTTAATCGAGAACCTGTAATCACCGCAACCTGATCTTTTAAATCGGTTGTTTGAAAACGTTTGGCATAATTCAAATCCCCACAAGGAGTACACATGGTATCATAAAAATGATGTAATTTGGTAAAAACTGTTTTGCATACGTAACAATTTCTAGGAGATTCTAATTCTGGGGTATCTTTAGAAATGGCAGCGGCTCCCAATAATTTGGGGGCAACAAAGAGAGCTGCCTCGCGGGCAGAACGAATACCTGTTGATTTTCTAGCATGTACATCTTTGGCAATCATTTTGCGCTTGGCTGCCTTTTTAGCGTCTTTTCTTCGACGTTCAAACTCATCACGGTTGGGTCTAGTCAATTCGCCTGCCACCTTAAAAAGAGCAACTCGCTTCGCTTCGGGTAAGGCAAACAATTGATTGGTATCTGCTAACAAACTTTGTAAAATTTTGATGCAAAAATCGATATCGGTATGCTGCTGTTGATCGTTCATATGTTGTTCCTACTATTGCTTCTTTCGTTTCTTTTTGGTCACTTCCGTTTTTGGAATCGAAGCAGAAGTTTGTGCAATGTAATTTGCCAATACTTTCTCAATCAACTCTTCTTTGGTCAAATGATGAAAAATAGTTCTTACTCTCTGTTTAAATTCTTCTGAAATAGTCTTATTGGGTTTCGTTTTAAAGATTTTTTTTGCCCATAGCAAGCCATTATTTTCTTCGATACTTTGTGCATCTGCTTTCTGATACGCCTTGAAAACAATTCCTAATTCTTTTTCAAAATGCACAATATCTTGTGCTTCTTCTTGTTGTAAAATAGTTAACGAAAGTCCCTTCGCTCCTGCTCTAGCCGTTCTTCCACTTCTGTGAACATAGGCATCATAAGTGTCGGGTAAGTGATAATTGATAACATAAGAAATTTCCTTTACGTCAATACCACGTGCTGCCAAATCTGTAGCAACTAGAATGTCTATATGACCTTCTCTAAATTGTCCCATAATACGATCTCGAATGCCTTGGGTTAAACTACCGTGCAAGGCTCCTGACGAAAATTTATTGATTGCTAGATTTTTAGCGAGTTTGTTGACTGCCGCTTTTGTTTTACAAAAAATAATCCCTCTTTGGCCTTCTTTGGAATTTAAAAAATGAAGCAAGACCTCCAATTTTTCAATAGGCTCCACAATTACATACCGATGATCAATTCCTTGATGCCCAACAGTTGCCATATCTGCTTCTATTTGCACAATTGCACTCGACATATAATTGTTCACCAGCTGCCTGATAGCTCCAGGGAGTGTCGCTGTAAATAAGAGTGTTCTTCTCTTTTTTGGAATTGCTTGAATGATACTGTCCAATCCCTCTTTTAAGGCACTGACCATTTCATCGGCTTCATCCAAAATAAAAAACTCAATCTTTGAAATATCGATGGCTTCTCGTTTGATAAGATCTGCCAAACGCCCCGGTGTTGCCACCACAATATGTGTTGTTTTTTTTAATCGATCTATTTGTGATTTTATTGGAATACCTCCACAAATCACTGCGATAGATACCTCTGTGTTATGTGCAGCAAAGGATATTAAATTGGCATAGATCTGTTGCCCCAGTTCTCTTGTAGGCGCCAAAACAACTGCCTGAATAGCGGAGTTCTTAGAATCTATTAATTGTATCAAAGGCAAACCAAAAGCCGCTGTTTTTCCAGTACCTGTTTTTGCCAAGGCAACCACATCTTCTGTTTGAGATAAAAACACGGGGATTACTTTTTTTTGAATGTCTGTAGGGATTGTTATTTGAAGATCAGATAAACTTTGTTGGATTTCTGAATGAATTCCTAACTCGGAAAAACGGTTTGACATGAAATATATTTTAGGCAAAGATACTCACACTTTGGTCAGAAAATGTGCTTAGTCTTGTAATATTCTAATGATTTATAAAAGGTCGAAAACTAGTAATTTTAATAAATAGGCGTAATAAAAAAGACCCATCAGTTTTGATGGGTCTTTTTAAAAACTTGAAGTATATATTTAGATAACTTTTACGTTAACTGCATTTAATCCTTTGTTTCCTTCTTGCAAATCAAATTCAACTTCATCTCCTTCATTAATCTCATCGATTAATCCAGAAATGTGTACGAAATGATCTTTTTCAACTCCTTCTTCAGTGATAAAACCAAATCCTTTAGTTTCATTGAAAAACTTTACTGTTCCTTTATTCATTATAATGTTATTAAATTAATTAAGTGACAAATATAGAACTATGTTTCAACTTCCCACTATTTTAATTGACTTATTTTAATTTTTCTTTGAATTAATAAAGACTGTATTCCCTGAAAGAGAGGCAACAAAAAAGATTCTTATCAATGTGGCAAAGGGATTTCAATAGTTTTTTCCATTTATACTATACTGCTTTTGTTCTCTTTTAAAAGTATGAAAAAATACTATTTTACTGAAAATCAACTACAATCGCTTCCGTGAAGTAATAAAATAGACGCCTGTAAGGAGAATTATAGCTGCAATTATAGATTGACTACTCAATTGCTCATCCAATACATACCAGCCCAATAGCATTGCAACTATGGGGTTTATATAAGCTGATGTAGATACTTTCTCTGTAGAAACGTTTTTTAGCAAAAAATTAAAGGAGGTAAATGCAAGAATTCCGCCAAAAAGAATCAAGCCAATCATTGAGAGTTGTGCATTCAGACTCCAATGAGTGGGTGCAACCCAGGCTTCTTGAAGTCCAAAACTAATCAACAATAAAAGTACTCCTGCAGTGAGCATTTGATAGCCTGTACTTACAAAAAAGTTTTTAGGCAAATCTGCTTTGGAAACAAAAATACTTCCATAACTCCAACTTAAAACACAACTAAACATAACACAGATTGCCAAGAGGCTTCCTTCTTTGGATGAAATTCCATTTTGGCTCACCAGTAAATACATTCCAAGCATACCCAAAGTTACTCCAATTATAGACTTTACTTGCATTGTTTTTCCATCTATCAAACGCATCAAAAGAAGTACAAACAAGGGCTGAGTTGAAGCCAATAATGCAGCAAAACCACTATCAATATAGTTCAGCGCCCACACAAAAACTCCATTTCCATATACCAAGAAAAGAAATCCAGCAATAAAAGCGTTTTGAAATTGTTTTTTTGAAATTTGTAATGGCTTCTTTAAAATTTTAGCGATTCCCAAGATTAAGATCCCTGCAACGAGAAAACGAATAGCTGCCAAAGAAAAAGCAGGGATTTCTGAAACGGCAATTTTGTTTAGTAAATACGTAGACCCCCAGATGACATAAATAGAGAAGAATGCCAAAACTATTAAAAGTTGTTTTTTATTCGTTTTCACAATGTTGATTTAGCCCGCGAAATTAGACTAATAATTTTAATTTTTAGTATTTAATTTTGCTTGGCATAGGGCATAAAAAAACCTTGCTGAATCAGCAAGGCTTGTATATTTCAAAAAGTGTTGAATGTTATATTTTAGTAACTTTAACAGCATTCATTCCTCTCATTCCTCTTTCCAATTCGAAAGAAACTTTATCATTTTCAATGATGGTGTCTATCAAACCACTTACGTGTGTAAAATACTTTTCATTGTTTAAAGAGTCTATAATGAACCCAAAACCTTTGGAAGAATCGAAGAAAGAAACTTTTCCTTTTCTTACGGGATCTTCTTCTGGTAAATCCTCTTTTTTAGGAACCGATACCGCGATATCTTCTAATTCTATTTCTACTTTTAAATCTGGATCTGGTGGAGTATCGGTTAAGTTTCCATTATGATCTACATAAGCAAACTGAATTCCTTCTGTTCCATTTTCATCTCGTTCAGCCTTTCGAGCTTCCATCTTTTTCTTCTTATCAAGACGCTTCTTTAAGCGTTTTTTTTCTTTTTCACTCTTACTAAAAGTTTGTTGCGATTTTGCCATTAAATAAATAAATATTTTAAAAATTGTGAATGATCATAAAGATAAAATACTTTACTTAAAATTACTAACAAACAAATTTAAAGGAATTGTGTATTCTGTCTTACACTACAAAGATAATATTTTAAACTGATTTATTAAATTTATTGTTCATATTTCATTAAATAATAGTTTTACCTTTTATATTAATAGTAATACTATTATATTTGCATCTATAATTTTAAAATTATGGAAAATTTATTACGCAATTTAAAAATCTCAATTCCTGAAAAAATCTATCTAAAGGATCCTGAAACCTCTGAACTGGGGAAGAAAATTCTAGAACATAGCATTCTTATCATTGATGAAATTGGGTTTGAAAATTTCACCTTTAAAAAGCTAGGAAAACGGATCCAATCCAATGAAAGTTCTATTTACAGATATTTTGAAAATAAACACAAACTTCTGCTGTACTTATCTTCATGGTATTGGGCATGGTTAGAATATCAATTGGTAATAGAGACCTATAGTATCCAAGACAATACGACCAAGTTACAAAAAGTCATTGAAGTGGTTACTAGGGCCGTTACAAAGGATAGTAATTTTACGCATATTAACGAGGTCATATTGTATAAAATCATTGTCAATGAAGGCTCTAAATCCTATTTAACCAAAAATGTAGATTCTGAAAACAAAGAGGGATATTTCACAGTTTACAAACGTCTAATCAATCGAATTCAAAAAATCATTACAAGCATGGAACCTAAGTATAAGTATGCGCTAAGTTTGGCTAGTACGGTTTTGGAAGGTGCGATTCACCAACACTTTTTAAGAGAACATTTTCCAAGCTTAACAAATGCAAACAGTGAAACGAGTATTACTCAATATTTTAATCAATTAGTACATAACGCGATAAAAGAATAGATGAAAATATCAAAATTATCACCCTGGAAACGATTTGTTGGATTGTTAGAATTGGAACGAAAAGATATTTTCCAAATCTTTTATTATGCAATTTTCAATGGAATTGTTGCATTGTCCTTGCCTTTAGGAATTCAAGCAATTATTAATTTAATTCAAGGAGCACAAATATCCACTTCTTGGTTTGTTTTGGTCACTTTGGTTACCATTGGTGTTGTGTTCTCTGGCGCACTTCAGTTGATGCAATTGCGCATTATTGAAACCATTCAGCAACGTATTTTTGTAAGAGCTTCGTTTGAATTGACCTATCGCTTTCCAAAGATAAAAATGAATGCGCTTCGCAATGATTACCCACCAGAATTAGCAAATCGATTTTTTGACACCCTTACCATCCAGAAAGGATTGTCCAAAATTTTAATCGATGTACCCTCTGCTTTATTGCAAATTATTTTTGCCTTGATTTTGCTGTCATTTTACCATCCGTTCTTTATTATTTTCGGATTTCTTTTATTGGCACTGATCTTTGTCGTATTTAAATTTACTGCTCAAAAGGGACTGCAAACAAGCTTAGAAGAATCTAAAATAAAATACAAAGTTGCACACTGGATTCAAGAAGTTGCAAGAACATTGGTGAGTTTTAAGCTATCAGGAAATACCAATCTAGCACTCGATAAAAACGATGCCTTAGTAAACGCATACATTGGCGCTAGAAATCGACATTTTAGGATACTTATAATCCAATTCATTCAAATGATTGGATTTAAAGTGTTTGTCACTGCTGGACTCTTGTTAATCGGAGGAGCTTTGGTCCTAAAACAAGAAATGAATATTGGACAATTTGTTGCTGCAGAAATCATCATTCTATTGGTAATTGCCTCTGTTGAAAAGCTAATTACGGGTTTAGAATCTTTTTATGATGTATTGACTTCTATTGAGAAACTGGGACAAATTGTTGACAAAGAATTAGAATCCCAAGAAGGAAGTAAATCAACATTTAAAAATGGAATTCGCATTGAATTGGATTCAATTTCTTATGAGGTTAAAAATAAAGAAAAACCAATTATTCAAAACGTTTCATTGCAAGTAGAACCCAAGAGCAGACTTTTAATTCAAGGAGAAAGTGGAGCTGGGAAATCGAGCTTACTTCAATTGATATCTGGAGTCATCACTCCTACTTCGGGAAATATTTATATCAATAACTTATCATTAAGCAGTTTGCACCTGAATCATTATCGGTCAAATCTTGGTTTGTCGCTATCCGATGAAACTCCTTTTGAAGGAACCATTAAAGAGAACCTTACTTTTGGTAATGTCACAATTGATGAAGAGCTAATCTTTGAAGTTTTGGACTCTGTAGGATTGACACAATTCATCAAAGAACAATCCAATGGGTTAGAGACCATTTTAAATCCTGAAGGAAAACAAATGTCAT
>Ga0257120_1002568_pt1 | contig 10773 bp, 9 predicted proteins | sample SI106_10metaG_FD_190153 | JGI IMG/M metagenome (GOLD analysis project Ga0257120, IMG submission 190153) | Marine microbial communities from Saanich Inlet, British Columbia, Canada - SI106_10 | ecosystem: Environmental > Aquatic > Marine > Inlet | place: Canada: British Columbia | collected... | reverse complement strand
ATATGGAACAGATGGACCCCGACCCCTTCATGGCTGATATGAACAGCTATGGTTTGCCATGGAGGCTGATTGAGGCCCCCGACTTCGAGTTGACTTAAGACATGACCGAATACATTCGTCCCGCATCCGACAGTTTTCTGACCTTTGACCCCAGCCGAGTTCCGTCTCCCTGTTTCGTTGTTGACGAGGCGGCAGTCGAGCGCAACTTGCAGATTCTCGCCGATTTTCAGGAGCGTTCTGGTGCGAAGGTGCTACTCGCGCTGAAAGCGTTTGGCATGTATTCCTTGGGCCCGCTGTTCAACAAATACCTCGCGGGTACCTGTGCGAGTGGATTAGCAGAAGCGAGATTGGGGCGGGAGGAATTTGGCGGCGAGGTCCATGTGTTTTCAGCCGCTTATAAAGATTCAGATCTCAGCGAGATCATGAAAATCGCCGATCACGTGATTCTCAATTCACTGGGTCAATGGGATAGATTTAAGGCGCTAGCAGAGTCGGCAATGAGTGCTCGGCCTGAACTGCAAATCGGTCTGCGCATTAACCCCGAACATTCCGAAGGCGCGCTACCGATTTACGATCCGTGCACAGCGGGTTCGCGCCTTGGCGTTCCCCTCTCTCAATTAGTTGATACAGATCTGTCGATGTTCAGCGGCCTGCATTTTCATACGTTATGCCAGCAGGGCTATGCACCGCTTGATCGGACGCTCGCTAAAATAGAGAGTGAGTTTGGCGATCGTCTCTCTCAGTTCGAATGGCTTAACTTCGGTGGCGGACATCTCTTAGCGCACCCCGACTACGATATCGAAGCACTCATCGTGCGGATTAAAGACTTCTCGGAGAAATACGGCCTGCAGATTTACCTTGAGCCCGGCGAGGGTATCGTCAATAAGACAGGGGTCATGGTCGCAGAAATTCTCGACACCATGACGAATGTGACAGACATCGCGATAATCGATTGCTCCGCGACATGCCATATGCCTGATATTCTCGAGATGCCCTATAGAGCGAATATTTTCAATTCGGGTCAGCCCGGTGATTATGAGCACACCTACAGACTCGGAGGCCTTAGCTGTCTCGCGGGCGACGTGGTCGGCGACTACAGCTTTGAAAAACCGCTTAAAGTCGGCGATAGAATTATTTTCGATGACATGGCGCATTACACGATGGTTAAGACGTCGACCTTTAACGGTGTGCAGCTTCCGTCTATCGCAATCTGGAATTCTCAGTCCGATGAGGTGAGGGTGGTCAAAGGTTTCACCTACGAGGACTTTCGAGATCGGTTGTCTTAGTCGTCTTGACCTTAAGGCAGGCAAAAAGTGCGCGAGAATGCGCGCATCGCATTGAGTCAGGCTGCAGAGTAGTAAAGCGTATTAACTATAGGGTATTAATCATAGGAAAGAGAGATGGAAGAATTCGATCAGTTAGCCGCCCCGGGTTACCCTGTGTTTTTGGGCTCGGAGTTCGAGCAACCGGCCGAGGTCGACGCGCTCTTTCAGGTCATTCCGATTCCTTATGAGGCATCCGTTTCTTACGGTGGCGGTACCGCCGATGGTCCTAAAACTATTCTCGAGGCAAGCTGGCAGCTAGAACAGTGGGACGGCAAAAGTATTCCGGGGCAGGAAGGTATTTTTACCCACGCGCCGATCGACTGCAGCGGCGAGCCAGCCGACGTGATCGAGGCGATCGGCCAAGTTACACGCCGCGTTATCGAGCGCGGTCAGATCCCAGTGGGTATAGGCGGCGAGCATACGGTCACCTACGGTCTGATCAAGGGGATGCTCGATGCGGGTGAGCGAGATTTTGGCGTAGTCCAGATCGACGCTCACGCTGATCTGCGCGATCGTTACGAAGACAACCCCTATAGCCATGCTTCGGTGATGAAGCGCATTGTCGATGAGGGTATCCCGCTTTTGCAGCTCGGCATCCGCGCCATTTGCGAAGAAGAAATGCAGACGCGTAAAGAGTTTGGTATTGCCCACTACGACGCCGAAGCGCTCGTTCCGACCAATGTGAGCAGCGTTCAATTACCCGAAGGATTTCCGAAGAGAATATTCTTTACTGTCGATGTCGACGGTCTAGACCCCTCAGTCTTTCCCTCAACAGGCACACCCGTGCCAGGTGGTTTGGGCTGGTATCAGTCGCTTGGACTTATCGAATCAGTTGCGAGTCAGGCAGAAATAATCGGCTTCGATCTCACTGAGTTCGCCCCCATCGAAGGCTTCCATGCCTATCAGTTTTCTGCCTCGGTGCTTCTTTATAAGATGATGGGGATAGTGCAGCGCAGTCGCTAATTGCCTAAGACGTTCTTTTCAGATTTTGCAGTTCGCTTCGCCGCCTTTTTTTCTTTTGGCGTGAGGAGGGCTTTCTTTTTTGTTTCTTTAGTACTGCTTTTTTCTTTACTCATAATCATTAGTCCTTTTTAGATAGAGTTATTAACTGGCAGGGTTGATGCGTTCCAATTTAGTCGGCTCAAGCATTGCCTTGTCGTGAATGCCGATAATCCAAATAGAGGAAGGTGGTCATAATTATCGTTGCGAGCACTGAGGTGACGATAAGGATAAGGATAAAGTCTTGCCAGCCCCCCTCTTTATTTGCCACAGCACCGCCGATGAAATCAAAACTCATCGCACCAAAGTAGGCAATAGCATCTATTAGTCCCACAAGCAGGCCGCAGTGTCTACCACCGAAGCTTATAGAGAAAACACTCATAGGAATATAGTAAGCAGGGGAGATTGAAAATCCGAACAAAAATATGAGTAGAACGGTAAGCGTTAATTCTAGCGCTCCTGTAGAGCCCTGGTCGCCGAGTACTCTAAGTAATAGTAGGCTTGCTACGGCTAGCGTTAAGCTAAGCCCGAGAGCATAAATCAGGCTTTTCTTGGTGAGTTTGTCGTATATGAATCCACCGCTAAAGACAGCGACTAAACAACCTAGCGAAAAAGTTGAGGAGGCGATTCCTGCGTAGGCGGGCGCTAAGTCATAAGTTTCGCTAAGGTAAATAGGAAGGAACACCTGAAATTCGAATAGAACGGCTAGTGCTGATACGCCAAGGCTTATTAACCAAAAACGGGGGCTTCTTATGAAATGGCCTATCGCCTCTCTAGTCTTCAACGTCTGCAGCGGATGAGGTGCGGATACCTCATCGTCTAAACTGGTCGGGTTATCTGCGTCTGCGGGTTGCACTGAATCTTGTAGGCCTTTCTCTGGTTCTTTCAGTGTTTTTATTAGCACTGCTGCGATAAGTAATGTCAGGATTCCAGCACTAAAGAACATGCCCCGCCAAGAGAATATTAGAAGCAGGCTGCTGGCCAATAGTGTAGTTGCTACGGAGCTTATCCTCGAGCTTGTGGCGATGAATCCCCATATTCGGCCATGACGATTCTCCGAAAAGCTCGCTCTAATTATATTAGCGATCGAGGGCCAGCCAGCCGCTTTTGCAAAAACTGTTAAAAAGTAGAGAACAAAGAAAGCAGAGTTGGTAGATAGAGTGCCAAAGATGAATGTGGCGATTGCAGCAAAAAATATTGCTGAGATAAATATTTTACTACCGCCAATTTTATCCGCTAGTGCACCAGTTGTGACCTTCCCCATTAGATTGCCAGCAGTGCCCCATCCTAGAATTGCGCCGAACGTGGCGGTGTCGATATTAAGCGTTGGGTCTGCGAGCATGGCTGGCCCAGCCACGCCCACCACCGTCCTGCATAACATTAATAGTCCGTATCCAAAGCAAATGCTAAGAATTAATTTAGTCGCAACGATTGGATTATCCGATTGTTTATTGTTCATTTTTTTCCAAAAAAGGAGTTGATTAGAGGGCGACTATTTCTTCTCGAAAATTCAGATCTCCTCCCTTTATCTCAGAGCGAATGATATGGATTTTCATTGTTTCGGTTCCGAAATCGCTATAGTAAATAAACATGTTGGTGTCGTTGGGCGTATTGGCGCTGGAGAGCGAGCCATTTTTGTACTGTACAAATGAGTGGCCGTGGTACAAATCTGTCGATTTCATAATCGACAGCTGATGAGTGTGACCGCAAAACACATGATTGATTTTGTGTTCGCGTACGAATTCGATAACTATTTTAGAATTGAAGAGAGGGTCTGAATCTGTGTCCAAGATGGAATGATGACTGAGTAGCACTATTCTGTCATATACCTCAGAACGAATTCTTTCTGACACAGCCTTTAGTATTTCTTTGTCTACAAACCCTGTGTCTTTATAGAGCTCATTCGAATCAAGGCATACCAATAAAATAGCTTCTGAGTTAACTGTAATTTTTTTAAGGAAGTTGATATCTGTAAAGTGATCACTTATGCCTGTGGTGTGGCTATCTAGGTAAAGGTGGTGCTTTCGGCAATTGTCGCGATTAAGCGGACGGATTACCTCGATATCATCAATATACTGGCGGAAATAGTCAGCACTGCGCATATTTCGCTTATCGTGATTTCCCGGTATCGAGATGACATTTGTGCAATCTATTCCCTGGAGAAATTGGCCAGCTTCCTCGAACTCATTTTCTAACGCATCTGTCGTGCTATCTCCGGTATTCAGAACAATATCAACATCGTAGCTGTTAATTTTCTCTAATAATTTTTTATTGTTCCCTAGCCAGTGGCGAGGTCCGAAGTGCATGTCGGAGAGATGAAGTAGGTTCATGTGAATCGTTGCCATAGCCGAGGGGAGGGCCATCCTAACCTTTCCCAAGCAATTGAACGAGTGCTTCAATAAGAGATTAGGAATTCTCTTTGATTGTGCTCAGGTGCTTGGAGCACAGTCGCTTTTACTCCTCTACATAATCAGTTCCATCGGGCGTCTATACATATTATTCTCTGCACGCAGCTAATTAATCCCGAAAATAAAGGGAGTGCACGACTGCTGCTGTCTTCTCTAATACATGCACATGCTTAGGAGCACGCCTTGAATAATTCTTTCCAGTATCCTAAACCACGACTCCTTTCGCTCGTTATGGGCCTTATAGGGGCTCTTTTATTGTGGATGGGCGTATTGCTCATAGGTGCCGGCGGTTCGCTCTACTACGCTTTTGCTGGCGTCGTGCTTGTCGCTACCGGAGTGCTTCTGTTTCGCGGCGACAGCCGTGGCGCAGCGCTTTACGGCGCGTTCTTGCTGTTCACCTATTTATGGGCGCTTTATGAATCGGGCTTAGATGCATGGGCTCTCATGCCGCGTGTCGCTATGTTCAGCGTGTTGGGCCTGTGGTTTTTATTGCCAAGGGTGCGCAGAGGGCTATTGCAGGCTGAGCCTGCGCCTTTGTTTTCGCTAAGGGCAACTCAGGCCGCAGTAGCCAGTTTAGCCGTGCTTGGTGTTGCGCTGCTTTTCAGCGGCGGCTACGAGGTGGGTACGCCGACGGCGCTGGGCACAGGCACTGTAAACAATGCAACGGGCGACTGGGCTAATTACGGCTCCTCTAAGTCTGGCACGCGGTATGCGGCAAGCGCGCAGATCAATCTGGATAATATCGGCCAGTTAGAGCGCTCTTGGGAAATTCGCACCGGTGTGCCTGGCGCGTTCAAAGGCACGCCGATTCAGATCGATGATGGCCTCTTCTTATGCACCGGCCAAAACATTATTTTGGCGCTAGATCCGGACACAGGCGAAGAGCGCTGGCGGTTCGATCCTGACTTACAGTCGCCGAAAATTGGCTTCTGGGATACCTGCCGCGGCGTGACTTATTATGAAAGCCCCGAGGCGGATCCCGAGACCGAGTGTGCAGAACGCATTCTCACCGCCACTACCGATGCGCGATTAATTGCTGTCGATAAGAATACGGGCATTCCGTGCAGTGACTTTGGCGTTGATGGCCAGATCAGCCTCCTAGCCGGCATGGGCGAGGTGATTCCGGGCTTTTATTTCGTGACCTCTCCGCCGACTATCTCAAACGATGTGTTGGTGCTGGGCGGCTGGGTGCTCGACAACCAAATGACCGAGGAGCCCTCGGGTGTCGTGCGCGGATTTAATCCGCAGACCGGTGAACTGGTGTGGGCTTGGGACATGGGGCGCGAAGATCGAACCGGCCTACCCGAGCCAGGCGAAAATTACACGCGCGGCACGCCAAACGTGTGGAGTCTAACAAGTGCCGACGAAGAACTCGGGCTTATCTATGTGCCGACAGGCAATGGCACGCCAGACTATTTTGGCGGCCACCGCACCGAAGCGATGGACAAATACGCAAGTTCAATCGTGGCGCTGGACGCGCGCACGGGTCGCGTTCGTTGGAGCTTCCAAACCACGCATCATGACATCTGGGACTATGACGTGCCGTCGCAGCCGACGCTTGTCGACATTCCTGTCGACGGGGTAATTCGCAAAGCAGTCGTCGTGCCGACCAAGCGTGCGGAGCTTTTCCTGCTCGATAGAGAGACCGGCGAGCCGTTGGCCGAAGTTGCCGAACTGCCTACGCCGCAAACTGACATTCCTGAAGATTTCACAAGCCCAACGCAGCCGTTCTCGGTGGGTATGCCGTCGTTCGCTAAGCGTCTTACCGAGGCGGACATGTGGGGCATTACGCCATTCGATCAGGCTGCCTGCAGACTCCAGTTTAAGCGCATGCGTTATGAAGGCCCATTAACGCCGCCCACTACAGGCTATGGCTCGCTCTACTACCCAGGCGTTGCTGGTGGCATGAACTGGGGGAGTGTGGCGGTCGATGAGGTGAATAACCTAATGGTGGTCAACACCATGAACAACCCGTCGGTTGTGCGCCTAATTCCTAGAGACGAAGTGAAGGAAAACGAAGTATTCGGTATCGGCGGTGCGCAGGCGGGTACCCCTTACGCGGTCTACTCTTTCTTTTTCCTCTCGCCAATCTTCGCGCCCTGCATCGAGCCGCCCTACGGCGAGATGGCGGTAGTCGACCTCGCCTCAAAAGAGCTTCTATGGCGACGACCATTAGGTACAGCGAAAGAGCAGGGGCCTTTGGGCATTCCTAGCCGTCTGCCTCTGCCGATGGGTATGTTCTACAACGCAGGCTCTATCGTTACCGGCGGCGGTGTCATCTTTAATGCGGGCGTCGTTGACAGCACTGCGCGTGCGATTGATGTGTTAACCGGTGAAGAGGTGTGGACCGACAGTCTGCCAGGCTCATCGACGGGCACGCCCATGAGCTATGTGAGCCCAACTACTGGTAAGCAATATGTCATCGTTACCGTCGCAGATGGCGGCGGTGCGCTGCAGCTTGAAAATGCCGTTGATGAGAATGCCGAAGCAGGTGACGTGCCGGGTGGGTATGTGATTGCTTACAGTTTGAAGGATTAACGCGACGCGGTAACCCTGTCTAAAAATATCGGTCCATAACCTCGTGAGTTTTCCATTCAGCTTAAGAAATGGAAAACTCACGAGGGAGACTTGCTACTGCGAAGAACATTCTTACTGCAAGCCGTTTCGCTCACTCACCCGGGCTATAAGCGCGTTTCGTATTTGCCACCACATCATCCCAGTGAAACCACGCCGGTTTGAAGCGCCTTTCCGACAGGAGTGTTGCCTGATCAAAAAAGTGCGGTGATTCTGGATTGTGGCTTTGCCCGTAGTGTAAGTAGCTCGCGGCCCTTACTCCATCGGGATGGAACTCGTACACCGCCTTATACGACGACCCCGTAGTTGCATACTCAAATTGCCGATTCGGGTCGTCCGTCGGCGCGGTATGGTAAATAGTAAAAGCGACGCCGAGGGGGCCGCGCACGCCTGCCACTCCCAGACTCGGCTCGCGATCATCGAACGGAACGCTGCTGGTGCTGCCATAAGGCGCGTGCCGCTGAAGCCGATGAACGTCGCCGTAGGCGACCTGCCAAGTGCCGTAACGCTCTTCAAGCGTCTGTGCTGCGCGAGCAAGCGCACGGAATCGCGCAGGGATGTCTGCCACGAATTCCTCTTTCAAGGTTTCAACCGGATAGCCCCTGCCATAAAGCGCCTCATACCACGCGACGGCGAGCGTTGTTTGCGTCGATTTAAGTGAACTGCGGTAATCCCAATCGAGGAGGTGGTCGAGAAAGGGCCTTACTTCGCTAGCGAGCGTGGGGTGAGTCTGTTCCAACGATTCGAAGCGGCGTTGATAGCGGGGTAGTTCCGTCATCGGCCAGTAAAGCGTGGTGTCATAGGCCAGCTCTTGAAACTTTTCGAACGTCATATCCTTGGCCTGACGCAGCAGCCAACGAGACATTTGCGCGCGGCGTTTGTCGTCTGTGGCATCTTCCACCATGTAAGCTGGGAAATCTAACATCGAAGGGTTGCCATCGTCGGTTGTGGTGAAGGGGGTTGAATTGGTGTTTTGCATGAAGCCCGAGGCTGGGTTAAAGACCTGCGGCAGCTCCTCAATAGGATGGAAATCGCCCCACTCAAGTTCAGGATCGGAACCGTCTACGGGTTTTGTCCAATCAACACCGGTCTTACGTTTGGCGACCGTGCCATTGTAGAGATAGAAGATATTTCCGTTGGCATCGGCATACATTGTGTTGAACGTCTGCAGCTGAAGGCTGGATGCAGCGGCGTACCACTCGTCAAAATTCGACGCGCGCGATTGGGCAAGGGACTGCACCATACGGGATCCGTCGTAAAGTCGCGGTACTTTTATGGCAAGAAAATGCGTCTCGTCTTCTTGCCTCGTTATCGGACCATGATGGCTCTTGCGCAGCTCATAGCGCCGTGGCTGGGTTTCACCCTTCACAGCAAGCTCAATCTCCCACGTCTCAGCGCGCCGCCAGTCGCCGTCATAACGATACAGGTCAGAATCGCTTGGGTGATCGAAGGTCAGTCGATACACGTCTGAGATATCTGCTTCGTTGACGGTATAGGCCCAGCCAAGATGGTTGTTAAAGCCGGCAGTTGGGAAGGGCGCACCGGGATACATTGCGCCAGAAAAATCCCAACCTGAATCGCTCTTCACGTGCATTTCGGTGAACATGCCTGAGCCATACCAAGGTTGATGCGGGTTGATGAACAGCATTGCGGTGCCGTTGCGCGTGCGGTCGGGCCCAATGGCCCATTGATTCGAACCTAGGGACGCGAGTTCCTCGGCTTCTAGTTGCTCCACCTCGCGGGACGGCGCGTGTGCCGCACCCAATAAGCGCGGCAATATCATAAAGCGCTCAAAAGCTAATACGTGCCACGGCTCCATTCGAGTAATGAGACGCGGCGTGACATCAGGATTGCGCTCGAGGAAAAAGTTATAACCCTCGGCAAACGCGCGGGCAAGGGTTTGAATTTCTAACGGGAGTGAGCTGAAATCGCGCTGCGAACTTTCGACGATCTCAAAAAGCGCGACGTCGAGATCACTTTCAACTCCAGACTCACCCATTACTTCGGCGTAGCGTCCAAGGGCCTTTATGTAGGTGTCTTCAAGCTGCCAGAAGTGGTCTTCACTCTGAGCCCAGGCGGAGCCGAACATAACGGCAGCATCTGATTCTCCGCGGATATGCGGCACACCCCATTGATCACGGTGAATAACAACCTGATTCGCTAGCGATGAGGCATAGGCTGGGCCGGCTAAGCTGAAAAGGATTATCAACCTGCTAAGGGACTCGATGATTTGACGTAATCGCATTGGGTGGACGCCTCTGAAGTAAGTAGATTAAAGGTATCTCTAGACTGGCAGGTTGTCCATAAACGTTCCCCCTTGCAATGCCGCAGCTGACGATGGGTGGGCCTGCTTAGGCTTCGCTAGGTTGCCTCTTCTGAAATGTTTGGAAGGCAAACTTGATGGCCAAGTACAGCAGCAAACCGCCTGGTCCAAACAGTAGCGTGGCAAATAAACACGGTATGACAGCAAGGTGATGAATGCCCGTTTGCTGAGCATCTTTCACCTCCCAGGCACCGACGAACAAATCAAAAGCCAAGTAGTGAATCCATCCGGCGAGTAAAAGCTCAGGGACAGAAAAAAGTAAGGTGACGCCTGCAAGTGAGCCGAAGCCTGCGCCTTCTGGTGCTGCGGGATAATTGCTGGTCATCAACCAAACATAAACAGCGCCGATGATAATAGGCGCAATGACGGGTGCGGCCCAATCCCGAGTCACGCGCCAGCGGGGCGCTAATACTAGACCAAGCCAGCCGACCATTGATAGGTTGCCGCAAAGACTAAATAGCTGTTCTAGAGTCATGAAGTGCTCCAAGTGGTCTGCTTTACAGTGGCTATTTTTACAGTAACAAGGTTAAAGTGCCTCCTCTGAACTCATCAGAATAAGCTGAACGCTTATGGGGGGGGCTATGTGCCGAGCGCTTTACTGTGAGTAAACCAAAATCCCCCCCCCAACGTCCAACTATCGCTTGATCTGCAAGTAGATCAGTTGTTGCCTAAAAACAGCTTAAACAGAAGGCTGGAATAAACGCTGTCTTCTGGTATCGGAGATTCACCTTCCCGCAGGTCGTCGATTGTATGGTTGCCAAGCTCGTCAAAAATAAACGCCATACCCCGCGTTGCTTTTTCCATTTCGGTATAACTTATGCCATTCATGTCGACATCAGCGGTTGTGTGATAATAGGCCCCTGTTTGCAACCAGCCTGGACTTCCCAGGGTTTGCTAGACACCAAATAGCGTTAGAATCTAACTCTAGGAGAGGTGTTTATGAAGGGCAAACGATATACAGACGAGTCAAAAAAAGAGGCCGTCAAGCAGGTCACTGAGAGAGGCTATTCGGTCAGTTAAGTAGCTGAGCGAATTGGGACTACAACACATAGCTTGTATCTCTGGTTGAAAAAGTTCGGAGAGGCCAGCCCAAGACAAGCTGACAAAGATGATCTTGCTACCGAGAATGCGCGATTGAAGGCCG
>Ga0257120_1002567_pt1 | contig 10773 bp, 10 predicted proteins | sample SI106_10metaG_FD_190153 | JGI IMG/M metagenome (GOLD analysis project Ga0257120, IMG submission 190153) | Marine microbial communities from Saanich Inlet, British Columbia, Canada - SI106_10 | ecosystem: Environmental > Aquatic > Marine > Inlet | place: Canada: British Columbia | collected... | reverse complement strand
TTTTTGAAAATAAAAAAAGCCTTCCATTCAAATGGAAGGCTTTTAAAAGTTGTGAACGCGACAGGATTCGAACCTGTGACCGTCTGCTTAGAAGGCAGATGCTCTATCCAGCTGAGCTACGCGTCCTTACTACATTAACTGCTTTTAGCTTTCCATAGTACGACGAATAGTACGACTTTACAGCTTCTAGACTGATTAATTTTGAGCAAATATAATCTTACTTAATTGACTTAACAAACTTATTTTAGGGAACGACAAAAGGAACGACAAAAGGAACGACAAAGTGTGTCTTTTTATTCTATAATAAGGTGTTGGAACTTACAATTATCCAGCTCATAGATATATTGATTTCTGGCAGAAATAGCGTCTTCCAGGCTTATATATGTACCTCTATTTATCCAGCAAGAGTTTTTTGCACTGTCACCGTGTGAAAATTGAACTGTATACTTTCCAGATTTAATCTTTTTAATGTTAGAAGGTAAGCCAGATGGACGAAGTTTAGTCCTAGAGTGGATAACATTTTCTCTCTGAGTAACAACCTCTAGATTAGATAGTACATTATTAGCTTTATTTTCATCCAGATGATTAACGACACCTGTAGAAAGTAGACCATCTCTTTTGTGTCCTAAGAAAGCTTCAGCTACTAAGCTATGTATAGTAACAGTCTTTTGAACTCCATCAACTGATAAAACCACCTTTTGATAGCCATCTCTATTATATGAGGGATTAAGTATTCTATCTTCAGATACTCTGCTCCTAGTTAAGCTTTTAACTCTTCCCAAATCTGAGACCTTATAGATGCCCTCGTAGCCCTTAACGTTTTTCCAATTTTCCATATATCTAATGTAACATATAGAGTGACTTAGTTAAAAATAATTACACTGACTTATTAACGATTGTGGTTAGGGTTTTCCATAGAAAGTGATTTATTCCAGTAGTGTTCCAGTACTGTTCTAAAGTTATGGAACAGTGGCAAGTATTGACTTCTTTTTTTATGCCTAAAATCTAGTTTTTCCAAGTTATTAACGGAATTGATTAATTGCTTTACTTACTGTAAAAATCTTTCATAGTATCTGAGGTTGTAGGAATTTGGCGGAAGGTTCACGCTTTTTATCTGAAACATTCGCTCCGAGAATAATTAGCACAGCTAAACATCTCAAGAGGTGAGACCGCTTTCTGTTCCACTGTTCCAATGACGTTCAAAAGACTAAGGAACACTTAAAACTATCATTATCAATAAGTTAGACGCTCTGTTCCACCGTTCCACCAAAAACAGCAAAAACTTTCTGTAATACAGTATATCTTCTATAGAAGTAATTTAAAAAGTAATGGAACATATGGAACAAGGTAGTAAAAAAGTCTCTTAGCACTAATAAAATCAATGCCTCCCGCTGTTCCAAGCAAATCAAAAAGTGATGGAACACCTATGGAACACCCCCCCTTTCTATGGAACACTAATACCCCAACACAGATTCGCTATGACACTGCGAAGGTAAATCTGTTTTTAAATAAACATCATAGTTGACGAGGCTGTAGGAAGCTCAGAAATGAAGATTGTTTTTTATTACTGAATGGAGTGAGAGTCCATAAACGTAAATTAATTAGCCTTTAGAAAGACAGATGTAGCTCTCACCTACTTCTCTCTCACTGGAGGCTTTTTTAATTTAATAATGATAAATCAAAGTCAACTCAAGGAGCTGCATTTAACTCCAGACCAACAGAGTCAGCTGTATAACTTGACAAAAACAGACCCTTTTAAAAATGATATAGAGTTAGCTATAAAGAATAAGGATTGGAATACATTCTTTGAGCTTGTATCTGACGAGTTAAGTATCTACGTCTGCAATAAAGGAATTACTTACAGTATAAAGGGTGGTCTCCCTACTGATATAGATATAATAGACGTTAAAGACTTGTTTATCAAATGCATTAAAGATTTAGGACTTGAAATTCCTACTCAAATTATAGCTACTACCAAAATAACAGAGACTCTTAAGAATTCTAATGGTAAAGCATACTTAAAAACTATAAAGACAGACAATCATATAGACTCCATAGGTAGCATTGTTAGAGAATTTCGTAATGGAACTTTAACTATCACTAAAGATGGCAATAGCTGGAAGGATAGAGACAATTCTAAGGTGGTTTGGAATTACATCGATAGAGATTATAATGAACACAATAATACAAGCGGAATTACCTCAGCTTCTGACTTAGAGCACTTGGCAAAGGCATTTTGTACTCCTAATGGAATGAATCCTTTTACGGATTACGATAAAAAATCATACAGAAACTACAGATTAATGCTGGGAGCTTCTATTCATAGATACTACGATTCTTCACAGCCTTTCGCTATAACTCTACTGGATGCCAGAGAAGATAGTTCACACGGAAGCAGCGCAAAAGGTGGACGAGGTAAAGGACTTACAGCTAAAATTATAAAGAACTCAATTCCTAATAATACATTCATTACTACTGAGTATAAAAAGAACAATCACTTTCAATGGCAAAATGTTTCAAAAAAGACTCAGACTATATTAGTAGATGAGGTATCGTCAAAAGACGTTAAGGCTTTGTATAGTATAATAACTGAGCCAATTACTGTAGAACAAAAAAATAAGAATGCTTATGAGATTTCTGGAGCTGGGAAGCCAAGACTTATTATCACCTCAAATTATGTAGTAGGTTCTGACGTATCCACTCAAAGAAGATTATTAAGGTTCTCTTTTACAGACTTTTTTGATGCTAAACACACTCCTATGGACTTATTAGGTAATCCTATTATACAGCAATACACTGAAGAGCAGTGGTCAAGATTTGATGCTTTTATGAATGAGTGCGGTCTCGAGTGGATAAAATATATAAGTGAAGGTGGTAAGGTCAAGGATTTAACACCGTCAATGGAAGAAAATGCCTTTCAAGAAGTACTTGACGACCAATCTGGATTTAATCAATTTTTAGTTGATGCTTTTAAGGATAGCATAGATAATATAGTTAATCCTATGGAGGAGCATAACGAGTATTTAAGCCACTTATATAACGTAGGTAATCATTACGAGCTGATTAGTTTTAAAGACATCGTAGAGGCTTTTAAAAGAAGTGAGGATATTCTAAATAATAACGATAAGAAGCGTTGGGAAGCGGCATTTAATAAGTTTCAAACTGCCTCAACTTCATTTATGAAATGGGATTACATACGCACCAGACTAACTACAAGACAAGGTGACAATGGCAATACTTGGAGATGGCGGTATTCAATTACCAGTATGGAGTTATTTCTAAAGTTCATTAAGTCAGATGTCAGTCCAGACCAGTTAATACAAAAAGAGAATAACAACAATCCACAATCAAACGAACTACCCTTTTAATAAATAATAAATCCAATGTTACTGCAACTCCATTGTGGTGTTTTTAAAATGAAAGGGGTAGGTACTCTACCTCAACATAATAATAACTTAAAGAAAACAATTATGAATAGTAACGGAAAAAGTTCAACAATAGGTAGTCTTGGAATGAAATTGACAGACTTACAATCAATGGTCAATGACAGGGGATATGTGAATTTAACATTTAGTGTATCTGGTTCTGAAGATAACTACGGAAATAACGTCTCAGCTTGGCAATCACAGACGAAAGAAGAGAGAGAAGCAGAGGCTAAGAAAGTTTATGCTGGTAATGGCAAAATCCTTTGGACAGATTCAAACGATGTATTGAAGCCTCAATTTAAAAGAGCTTAATGGATAGCAAAAAAGAAATTCTGGAATGGTTGCAGTCTTTATATGAGGCTGCAGTTATCTCTGGAGAGAACAGAAAAGCTAAGAAGATTAAACAACGAATAGAAACATTAAAAGAATAATTATGATAAAGAATCCACAAGTACATTTCTCACTTAGAATCACTGAGGACGAGAAGGAATTATTAGAAAAAGTAGCTCATAGAGAGGGACGTAGCATTAACAGTACCATTAGGTTAGCTATAAAGGCTTTAGGATACCTTGAAAATAAAGATAAGTAATGGTAATAGAATTAGTTGGTGCTGGACTTATGACAGGTTTACTTTTAGTAGGTTGCTACGGCAATGAGCTTAAGAATAAAGGGAAACAATAAAGAATAGTTTTGGCTGAGACGGGACTTAGAGGTCTTTCCGCTGGAGCTGGGCGATATAGCAGCTGCAGTCTTACGCATCAAAAATGAGGCTAAAAAAGGCGATAAGAGAGCGATTGAGGCACTAAATAAGATACAGAAATCATTCGATATAGTGTAAACTTTCAAATTATATCAAGACTAATGCCAATAGAAACAACACTTTAACACAAAATAACTAAAATAAATCAAGATTGTGGAAAATGCAAATGGACACGGAGGAGCTCGTAAAGGTTCTGGACGTAAAAAGAAAGAAGAGCTATTAGTAATAAGGCAATTACTGGACGAAAATATAGACTATAAGTTCGTAGTAGAGAAGTTAAGAGATTTGATAGACTCTGGAGACTACAGAGCAATACAGCTTTATTTAAATTACAGATTTGGAAATCCAATTAAATCAATGGAAGTAATGATGGATAGTGTACAAGACTTAAAGTTTAATCTTCAGGATATTTTAAAATTTAAGGATAAATAATATTGTTTGTGAATTGTTGAAATTAGCCTACTTCATTAGTAGCTTGTTTCATTCTTGGTAAAGTGTGATTAAAACAGATCTATTAAACCTATCACCATTGATTGATTTATTATCAAAAATTGGTTCTTCCTCTCCTAATGCTTTTATTTTAATTCTTCCTGGATCTGTTCCCAAATCAATAAGGGTTTGTTTAATAATAATTGCTCTATCTCTTGACAACTCCAAATTTGAAAGAGAATCTCCATCATCTGAAGAATGACCTTCCAATAGTACTTTTAAATCTTTTTGATTAGTAATCAATTTGAATATACCTCTGAGTTTCACAAGGTTTTTCTTCCCTAATATTTTGATACTTCCCGCAGGGAAATATATAATTCTATTTTCATCTAGTTTTTTGTTAATTAAGAAGGGAATATTCGAAATATCTTTGCCGATTTGATTATTAGACTCTTGTTTTGTGTTTGTAGTATTTTTAGAAAAAGCTGAACTAACGACTTCTAGTTGTAATTCTTTATTTTTATTAGACATAGAATTATTTTCAGCTAATACTCCTTGATTACCAGATTCTTCTTTTGTATTTGTAGTGTTTTTAGAAAAAGTTGAACTAACCACTCCTAGTTGTAATTCTTTATTCTTATCAGACTTCAAATTGTTTTCATCTAATGCTTGATCTTTTTCGGGACATCCATTATTTAATTTCTCTCCAGGTTCATCCGGACATTTATCTTCAAGGTCGGGAATCCCGTCACCATCGTTATCTGGACATCCATTGAATTCTGGAAGTCCAGGAATTTTAGGGCATTTATCTTTTCTATTAATTATTCCATCCCCATCTCTATCTCTATCTCCAATACCAATATAGATAGCTGCCTTATGTCTTAAATGAGTTATTCCGCCAAAATCTATTGCTTTATTAAAAGATGAAGAAATTTCAAAACCAAAGTTATTGGTGATTCTAAAGTGAACTCCAAAACCAGGTGATAGAGTTTTAGAAAAATACTGGCTAAATGGAATTGTATCCCCAAATAAACCCCTATCTATACCAGAAACACCATAACCTAATTTTAAAAATGGTCGTGTTTTTTTTGTAGAATAAAATGTTTTTTTGAGGAAAACCTGTCCCCCATAGAAAGTGTAATTAAAATTATCTTGACCTTCAATTTTTTTTATTTTATTAATCGACATTTCAGTACCAAAGTATAAGCCCTTATAGATCAATTTTGAAATTGAAACTGACGGCCCACCAAAATTCCAGTGGTCAGAAACATTGAATAAATCTTCAAAAATACCTCCTTGAGGATAGTAAGGAGCATCTGTTTTTATGCCAGTAGGATACAAGTCGACAGCATCGAAGCTAGCTGATATAATCCATTTATTCTCATTGTATTGAGAAAATGAATTTGTACATAATAATAAAAGTGAAATTATTACATAGATTTTAAGATTAAAAGAAGTGCCAAATTGAAAATTCGAAATTTTAATTTTTTTATTCATCTTTTATATCCCTAGTAATTGATATAGAGCCATCCTTTTTTAATTTCATTTGTATCAGAAATTTCCACAACAAAATAATAGGGCCCTGCTGGTAAAAAACTCCCTGTCTTCTGATATGTACCATTCCAATCATTCTGATAAGAGTTTTTTTGAAAAACTAATTGTCCATTTCTATTATAAACATAGACAATTGAATTAGGGAAAAATTCAATATTTTGTACTTGCCATCTTGATTCAGACCCACTAGTCCCTGGGGTAAGAAGTTGTGAAACTGAAATTAAATCATCCTTTATTCCATCGCCATTTGAATCAGGATCACATTCGTTTCCTATTCCATCCATATCATCATCTAATTGGCTTGGATTGGCTACATCGGGACAATTATCAATTTCATCTGGAACACTGTCCTGATCGGTATCTCTTGGCTTTATAACAAACTCAGAACTTATTGATGATGATGTGTAAAAATCTATACTTTCCATATAAGCTGTAATATTACAAGTACCTATCCCTATAATAAATATTGTTGTTCCAGATACAACAGCAACTTCAGGATTATCACTGGTATAAATAATTTCTCCATCTCTGGAAGAAGTTGGTGGGGTAATTTCAAAGTCATCGTCATAAATAAACTTTTCAGGAATCGAAAAATCAGAAAGTTCAGTTGGCGCAGGAATAATTGTTATTACCCTATTTGCTGTTGTAGGATTATAAAACTGATTTCCCTCTTGTTCAGCATTTATATAAACCTGTCCAAGATCATTAATAGAAAGAGTATTATTTTCTAATACGTTGTTACTTACATTTAGTTTATTGACACTAACATCAAGATTAGAGTCAGATATTGCGTTTATTGAAATCTCAAGATTTTCCGAGTAAGGAACCTCTAGGGCTGGTTCAGGATTAAAAGTTATGTTCTGATTTAACTTAACTACATCTAATGAGAAATGTAATGCGGCAGGGTAATAATTTGGATGATCATTTTCTACTGTGAAATATGTTATAGAAACTATTCCGGTTTGACTATTTGTAATTAGTTCGTAATTTCCTAATGTACCTGAAAGATTAGCTGCGGAACCCTCTTCAACTTTAATGTAGACCGGTGCACCTGAAGTTGATGTTGCAGATAAGGGTATGGGTATCGATATAAAATCTCTAAGTGGGGTTTCATTAGGGAGTTCTGACGGTATTATTACCTGATTATCTTTTAATATGTCAAATTCTACTTGAATAACTGCATCTTGATAATAATCAGACCCTTCGAATCTAGCACTTAAAAGTACTCTTCCAATTTTATTAAAGTTTAACGTTTTACCTGTGAAATTTCCTACAGACAAGTTAGATGATACATATCTTATCTCACCATCATAATCGGATGTATAGGTGGGCTCTTTTAACTCATACTGACCAATTGAAAACGCTTTTCTAATTCTCGACTCATACCATGAAATATCAAAAGAAGCCCCATTTACTGTCAGTATCATAGTTGCTGATCCTGAATTAAATAAGCTTGTTTCGCTTTGATTTACTGTGACTGTAGTAGTTCCACGTCTTAGAATACTTATAGTGTTTCCACTAATTGATGCTATTGAAGAGTCGGCAATAGAGAAGCTCATCAAGCCACTGCTATCTGAAGTTGGGTTAATATTAAAATCCGGATCGTCAATTTCTTTTGTTATATCATTAAAGATTATAGTTGGAGTTCCCTTATTTACGGTCATTGTAGTACTTCCAGAAATACTAAAATAATTTTCGGTTTCATCTATATTAACGGTCACATTTGTCTGACCAGCACCAACAATAGATAAAGAGCTTCCCAAGGAACTAGCTATTGAGGGATCTGAAACACTAAATGTTATATTACCGCTGCTGTTAGTTGTAACAGTAGGAGTGAAATCTGAGTCCCCGTAGGTTTTAGTAATTTCTGGGAAGTCTAAAGTTGGTGTTGCTTTGTTGACTGTTAAACTAATTACTTTTGATAATGGGGAATATAAATCATTAGAGGCTTGACTGATTGTTATATTGGTTGTTCCTGGTCTTAAAACGCTTAAAACATTTCCACTAATTGACCCAATTGTAGCATCACTAATAGTGAAAGTAAAGCCTCTGTCTGTAACTAAGGAGGAGGCAGTTAAAGTGAAAGCTGGATCACCATAAGTCAATACAATATCATTTGCATTGATATTTACACTCTGTTTGTTGACTGTTAGCGTTATTACTTTTGATACCGGAGCATAAAAATCATTAGCGGCTTGACTAACGGTTATATTGGTTGTTCCTACTTTTAAAACGCTTAAAACATTTCCACTAATTGACCCAATTGTGCCATCACTAATAGTGAAAGTAAATCCTCTGTCTGTAACTAAGGAGGATGCAGTTAAAGTGAAAGCTGGATCACCATAAGTCAATACAATATTATCTGCATCAATATTTACACTCTGTTGGTTAATAGTTAGCGTCATATTTTTGCTACCTGAAATACATGAGCCATCATCTTGGCTTGCTGTAACAGTTGTAGTCCCAGATTTTAAAATGGTAATTTGACCACTAGATGCATTTATTGTTGCAATACTTGTGTCAGCAATCGAATAGGTGATTGGGATTCCTGATTGATTAGATGAAGCTGTTACTGTAAAATTTGGATCCCCAAATGTTCTTGTTACATCACTAAAGGAAATTACTACTGAATTTCCTATACATGATGCTCCCCATGAGGGCTGGAATGCAGCATTACCAGCAAATGTAGGATTAGAACCTGCCCATCCGGTTGGTTCTAAACCACCTTGTAGCTGAACACACCAATTCGAAATGTCTTGGTTAAAACTAGTGGCCGCAAAGAACATTGCATTAAAATTAGTTATGTTAGAAGTGTCCCAACAATTTAAAGATACACCCCCATTACTGAAACTGGTTGCTCGATCAAACATTTGCTGAACACTAGTTGCACTTATCATATTCCAGTCAGAAATATCTTGATTAAATACAAAATTCCTTCTAAACATTCCTCTAAAATTTGTAACTCTGCCAACATCCCAATCCCCTAAATCTTGATTGAAAGCAACAACACCATTAAAACCACTATCAGAAGACCCAAACATATAGCTCATATTTGTCACTTTGCTCACATCCCAACGCCCAATATCTTGATTAAAAACACTAACTCCATGAAACATTCCACTCATATCGGTAACATTAGAAGTATCCCACGAACTAATATCTTCATCAAATGTGGTAGCTTTAAATAAATCGGACGTGTCTGTAACAAGAGAAGTAACTACTCTATTCCAATCGGCATCACTTTTAGATTTTAAAGCTAAAGATGCAGTACTATAAGCCGTATAGGTTTGCCCACCTACAATACCTGTGTCCCCATTAACACAACCAGTACATTTTACCGTAACACCATTTGAGTCTAAGAAAAAAGTACCTTGAGCGAATGATAAAAATCCACAAAAAATAAGAGCAAAAAATATAAAAAAATTATTTTTTAAATTATTCATTTTCTTGGGTTTCTAAATTATTATCAATCTCCTCGCTTTTTTTGCTTTTTAGCTCTAGACGGAGCATTACCTCGTGGGTTGAATTTCTGATTGCCAGCCTATCACTTCCTGATGGAAATTCGTATCCGTATCCTAAATGAAATCCTTTTTTACTTTTTAATTTAAAAAAAACTGCCATGGTATTATTATTAGTGTAGACTGTCCCAAGCGAAAATTTATCATTATAATCCATTTCAACAATTGAATTGATTAAATGAGGTTCCTTTGGAATTGATCTATAAACTAAGGATGGATTGATTGAGAACTTATCTGATAAATTAAAGTAAAGACCCCCACTTACATGAAGATAGGTGTTGTCCCTAGTTGTTAATTCCCATTTTTGATTTTGGTTAAAACCTATTTTGTTTAGTAATCCTGGAACCGCAACTCCCAAGTAAGCTTTTTTAGAAATATAGCTTAACCCTGCTCCAAAAATTGGCGAAAAATAATTTCCAGGAGATGAAAGGGATTGATTAGGTTCATTGAAAATTCTGGGGATATTATTGAAATCGACATTAAAAAATCTTCCTCCAGCTTTAAGACCCAGGGAGATATAACTACTGTTAGATAATTGAAGTTTGTAGCTGTAATCAACCGTTACTTGCGATTTATTTTCTACAAAAACTCGATCATTTTGAATGGTAAATCCCAAACTTGCATTTTTTCTCTCAGGTAAATGAATAATTAAAAAATTCGTCAAAGGGGCATCACTAAGTCCTAGCCACTGAGCTCTTGAATTAACATTAATAGCAGGACCCTCAGCACCTACGTAGGCTGGGTTAAAAATGCTAAGATTAAATCTATTAAAAATGATACTTGACTCCTGAGAAAATAGAGACGAACTAAAAGCAATTAATATGTAAAAGAAATATTTTTTCAATTTAAAAATTGTTGTCAAATTATTGTATAAAAAAACCACCAACTTCAAAATCCCCTTGTGTGTCCAAAATATGAATAGTTCCATCTATCCATATGCAAGGATAACCAGTGTCATTGTTTACTTCTGGCCCATCACCATATCCATAATCAATTTGTACTCCATATGAATCTAATATGGGAGCACCTGTCAACATTCCAACTGCTACCACTTTTCCATCAATAATTGCTATATCGGTAGCTTTAC
>Ga0257120_1002565_pt1 | contig 10779 bp, 7 predicted proteins | sample SI106_10metaG_FD_190153 | JGI IMG/M metagenome (GOLD analysis project Ga0257120, IMG submission 190153) | Marine microbial communities from Saanich Inlet, British Columbia, Canada - SI106_10 | ecosystem: Environmental > Aquatic > Marine > Inlet | place: Canada: British Columbia | collected... | reverse complement strand
TTATTGATTCAGTAGGCTAATTGAAATTTTTCATAAAATTAGTTGGTTAAATGAAGGTTTTTTAATAAGTTTAAAGTGAGTCTATTTTGAAAAAAATAACCGCTCATTTTTTCTTCATATTATTTTGGTAAATGAATTGGGCTATCACTTTGATAGCCCTTTCTTTTGAATTTCAGCTCAATCAAATTTCACTTACTTAACTTGTTCCCCCATGAAAATTAAACTTGTTATCACCCTAATCATTTCTTGTCTTGTGTCAATGGCGTTCAGTCAATCTGCAAAACTCACGAAAAAGGCCCATCTCGACGCAGAAAAAATAATTCCTAACGTCATTGAGTGGCGCCATGATATTCATGAGCATCCAGAGTTATCAAACTTAGAATTTAAAACAGCTGCCAAAGTAGCCCAGCATTTAAAAGATTTAGGTCTCGAGGTCGAAGAAGGAGTAGCCAAAACGGGCGTCGTAGGTATTTTAGTGGGAGACCAGCCAGGCCCAGTGATTGCCTTGAGGGCAGATATGGATGGCCTTCCTGTGACTGAAAGGGTGGAGCTCCCATGGGCCTCAAAGGCGACCTCCATATATAATGATAAAGCAACGGGTGTCATGCATGCCTGTGGTCACGATACGCATGTAGCCATATTAATGGGTGTCGCTGAAGTCCTCAGCGGTCTGAAAAAAGACCTCAAAGGAACCGTTAAATTTATTTTTCAACCCGCTGAAGAAGGTGCCCCTCCAGGAGAAGAAGGCGGCGCTAAACTCATGATCAAAGAAGGGGTCATGATGAATCCAAAAGTAGAAGTTGCCTTTGGTCTGCATATTTCTGCCGATACTCCCGAGGGAATACTTACCTACAAACCTGGTGGTATTTTAGCTGCAGCGGATCGTTTTGTTATTCAGGTTAATGGAAAACAATCTCACGGATCACAACCTTGGGCTTCGATAGATCCCATTGTAACCTCTGCACAAATCATCAATGGCATTCAAACCATCATCAGTCGACAAACCGAACTCACCAAAGAAGGTGCGGTCATTACCGTAGGAATGATTAATTCAGGGATACGCAATAACATCATACCTGAAAGTGCTGAAATGATCGGGACCATACGTACCTTGGACACACAAATGCAAGATAAAATTCATGCTGATCTGATCAGAACGGCTACAAAAATTGGAGAAAGCATGGGTGCCCAAGTGACTGTAGATATTGAACGAGAAGTCCCCGTAACTTTCAATGATCCTGCCCTGACTACCAAAGCAGCCAACTGGCTCAACAGCAGCCTTGGGCCTGAGCATGTTCAGTTACAGCGCGCCATTACCGGAGCTGAAGATTTTTCGTTCTTTGCAGAAAAGGTACCTTCTTTTTTCTTTTTCATCGGAGGATGTCCAAAAGGATCGGATCCAAGTTTGGCGGCTCCACATCATACGCCAGACTTTTATGTCACCGATTCATCCATGATCACGGGGGTTAAGGCACTGTTGGGACTGACTCTAGGTTATATGAATGATCCTTTGAAATGATTTTTCTCTTTTGCTTTTCTTGATGATCTTTAAACCCTTTTAGGCATTTTATAATAACTGTAGTTCGGACCTGTCGATAAACTTAGTGATACTCATTTCCAAAATAGCCTCCAGAGGGTTTAGACCATTTTCACCTTATGATCCGTGGTGTACGCATCTAGACAACCATAAGTGCCCGTCCGCCTTTCACCTATTTAATCTGATTACCTATTTGCTAGATAAATCGAGCATCAACTTACCGGACCCCGACCAAAATTAATCTCATAGATCTCTAAAAGCAGTCTTACATTCATACTTAATTCTATATTATCACTACCGAAAGGCTACCCATACAACCTTTCATCCTAAATTAGAAAGCTCTATTTTAAAAATTTCTTAAATTCAGTTTCCTCTAAAAAAATATTATGAAAAAAACATCCAATTACCTCGTACTGCTCACGTTTCTTTTCACCTTGATCCTGAGCCCTTCATTGTGGGCGCAAAGAAAGCAATCAAAAACAAAAACCATCCATCAAGAAATTCCAGTAAGCAAACTCGGTGGATTAGAATGGAGAATGGTCGGCCCTTTTCGCGGAGGACGGTCGGCTACCGTAACGGGTGTCATTGGTCATCGCAATCTATATTATATGGGTACCGCGGGAGGCGGAGTTTGGAAAACTACAGATGGAGGTCAAACTTGGGAAAACATTTCGGATGGATTCTATGGCGGATCTATTGGTGCGATTGCGGTCAGTGAATCCGATCCAAATGTCATATATGTTGGTGAAGGAGAGGAAACGGTCAGAGGAAACGTCTCCTCAGGCAGAGGACTATGGAAAAGTACCGATGCTGGCAAGACCTGGCAATCCATCGGGCTCAAACAAAGCGAGCACATCGGTCGCATTCGTATTCATCCAACTAATCCGAATATAGTCTATGTTGCTGCCATGGGAAATCTTTGGAAACCCAATGCCCAACGTGGTGTTTTCAGATCTAAAAATGGTGGGGATACCTGGGAAAAAATATTGTTTGAATCAGATAAGGCCGGTGCCGTAGATTTAATTTTAGATCCCAATAATCCAAGAATTCTTTATGCCAATACATGGGAAATAAAGCGCAATGGCTATCGCATGGACAGTGGAGGACCCGGTAGTAAACTCTGGCAAAGTATAGACGGTGGAGATCATTGGAAGGAATTAACTCACAAACCAGGCTTGCCTGAAGGCGTTTGGGGTATTTCGGGTGTAGCTGTTTCCCCATTAAACTCTAACAGAATATGGGTCATCATAGAAAATGCCAAAGGTGGCGTCTATCGATCGGATGACGGAGGAGAAAACTGGACCTACACCAGCTCAAAAAATGCATTAAGACAACGCGCATGGTATTATTCACGCATCTACGCAGATACACAAAATGAAGATCGCCTATATGTCATGAATACAAGTTATCATCGTTCTAATGATGGAGGTAAAACTTGGGAGGGTTTCAATTCGCCCCACGGTGATCACCATGATCTTTGGATTGACCCCCAGGATAATCAACGCATGATCATTGCTGATGATGGAGGTGCCCAAGTGTCGGTGGACGGCGGCCTCAATTGGACTACTTACCACAATCAACCCACAGCCCAATTTTACCGCGTTACGACCGATAATAGTTTCCCTTTCAAAATACTCGGCGCCCAACAAGATAATTCGGCCATCAGGATCTCCCACAGAAGCAGTGGGAACGCCATCACCGAACGAGATTGGGAACCTACAGCAGGCGGCGAAAGTGCGCATTTGGCCCCGGATCCAAAAAATCCAGATATTGTTTACGGAGGCACCTATAAAGGCTATATGAACCGCAAAGATCACATTACGGGTCAATCGAGATCCACTAATGTTTGGCCCTACAACCCCGCCGGATCAGGCGTGGAAGTAATGAAATACCGCTTCAATTGGAACTATCCAGTCATGTTCAGTCCCAATGATCCCAACAAACTCTATGCCGGATCCAATTACTTACATGAAAGTGTGAATGAGGGGCAGACCTGGCGCGTGATCAGTCCTGACCTTACTCGAAATGAACCGCATACCTTAAAATCATCTGGGGGTCCTATTACCCAAGACAACACCGGTGTAGAATTTTATGGTAACCTTTTTACTATCACGGAAAGCAAACAAGAAGCAGGCGTAATTTATACAGGAAGCGATGACGGTTTGGTCCATATTACCCGTGATGGGGGTAAAAATTGGACCGATATCACCCCTCCAATGTCTCCAAAAAACAATATGATTAACTGTATTGATGTAGACCCACATCATCCCGGCGGCGTATATGTAGCGGCAACTGCTTATAAATTTGGTGATTACACCCCCTATCTCTACAAATCCAGAGATTATGGGCAAACATGGACCGTTATTACTTCAGGTATTGAGAAAAGTGATTACACGCGAGCCATCAGAGCGGATTTAGTGCGTCCAGGCCTCTTGTATGCAGGCACAGAATGGGGCCTCTATATTTCATATGATGACGGTGCCCATTGGGAAAACTTTAGGTTGAACCTGCCTATTGTAGCCATTCGAGATTTACACGTTCGTGAGGAATATTTAATCGCAGCTACACATGGACGCTCCTTTTGGATGATTGATGATTTGGGCCCTGTCAGACAAATAAATGATGAGATTTTGAACAAAACACATCATCTCTACGCTCCCAAGCCTGCCTATAGAATGGCGCAAAGTAGCAGACGTGTCAATACCAAAATAGAAGGCAGCAATCACCCCAATGGGGCTTTACTCAATTTCTTTATCGAAGATGAGAAAGCAGACGTACGCATTGAGATTTTAGAAGCAGACGGATCCTTGATCCAATCGTATTCCAATCAATCAAAAGAACGGTCTTCAAAACTAGAAGTAAAGGCTGGTGGAAATAAATTCGTATGGAACCTGCGCTATCCTGGCTTTTTAGCTTTTCCGGGTATGGTACTATATTCTTCTCCTAATCTAGGACCCAAAGCGATGCCCAGTACCTATTTGACCCGGCTGATCGTAGATGGCGATACCCTCCAACAAAATTTGACAGTTTTAGGAGACCCTCGTATGTCCAACACCCCATCAGATTATCAAACTCAATTTGATTTTTTAATTCAAGTGAGAGATAAGGTGGGTCAGGCCCATCAGGCCATGATCGATATTGAAAAAATCAGGCAAGAAATTAATTTTGTAAAATCCAAGATTAAGGATCCTATCTTAATAAATAAAATGACGGATTTTATAGATCAGTTGACCGTTATTGAAGGCACCATTCACCAAACCAAAAACAAAAGCAATCAAGATCCATTAAATTATGGTATCAAAGTCAACAATAGGTTGGCTTTCTTATTGGCGGATCAGCAGCGGGGTGATTACCCACCAACGGATCAAGCCTATCAGGTCTACAATGAACTAGCTGCAGATCTTGATCGGATTTTAACAGAAATGAAAAATTTATGTGCCCAATCCATTCCTGATCTGAATCAAGCTTTAAACGGATTAGAAGCCATTACTACACCTCAATAAATACGAGATATGAAAGATAAATCCATCGGTGTATTTTATCATGCGCCAATGGATTTAATAAGCTAGTATTTTTTGGATGGATTCAGGACTGCGGCCGATGACCGCCAAGCATTTCTTTTGAATGATAGGGCGCTCCATCAAAACGGGATGATCCACCATAGCCTGAAGCCAGTCTATGTTATCAGGATGCGAGGCTTTGTAATGTTCTTTGAATATCTTTTCTCCTCTTCTGATTAAATCATAGGGCATGATACCTAATTCGGTGACCAGTACTTGTAGTTGGCTTTTATCAAGAGGTGTTTTGAGGTATTCGATAACTTCGACTTCCAAACCCGCCTCCAACAACACCTTCAAAGCCGTACGACTTTTTCCGCATCTGGTATTATGGTATATTTTGACCATTAAGGATTTTTATCTAAAGGCTGTCAATTTACAACACTTCGACAACTAAATTATGATTGGTATAGATACAAATGTCTGCAGCGATGGTCAAGCTCTCACGAACCATCTCCTCAGCGGTTAGGTGATCTGCATGTTTTTTAAGTGCTAAAGCCGCCGATTTTGCATATTGACTCCCACTACCAATGGAAGCTACATCTTCATCTGGTTCTAAAACATCTCCGGTTCCGGAGATGACCAACATTTCGTTTTTGTCCGCGACAATCATCATCGCCTCTAACTGCCGTAAATATTTATCCATACGCCAATCCTTGGCTAATTCGACCGCAGCCCGCTTCAAATTACCAGAAAATGCACTCAGCTTTTCATCAAATCGATCCAATAAGGTGAAGGCATCAGCCGTAGAACCTGCAAATCCCGTAATGATGGCCCCTTCAGCCAGCTTTCTTATTTTTTTCACATGGCTCTTGGCAACCGTAGCACCCATGGTCGCCTGTCCATCTGCTCCCAGGGCCATTTGTCCCTTATGATAAACGGCCAATACCGTCGTAGATTTTATTTTTATTTGAGCCATAATATCATTTTGTAAAAAAAATTCTGTCTGATGCCCATCTAATTTATATCAATATGCGCACGGGGTCTTCGAGCAGTCCTTTCAGACTTTTTAGAAAAGCGGCTCCCACAGCCCCATCTACGGCCCGGTGATCGCAAGATAAGGTTACCTTCATGGTATGTCCTGGATTCATGACGCCATTTTTAACTATCACGGCCTCTTTGATACCTCCTATGGCTAGAATACATGCATTGGGAGGATTGATAATTGCTGTGAATTCTTCCACACCAAACATACCCAAATTGGAAATACTAAACGTATTGCCGGTAAACTCTTCTGGTGCTAATTTCTTAGCAACTGCGCGTTGCGCTAAGTCCTTTACTTCTGATGAGATGTGGGCCAAAGATTTATTATCTGCAAACTTTACTACAGGTACGACCAAACCATCCGGTATGGCAACGGCTACACCAATATGAATGTGCTGATGCTTCTGCATTTTATCCTCTAACCAGCTCACATTAACGTCAGGATGCTGCTTAATGGCACTGGCAACTGCTTTAAGTACAATGTCATTGAAAGAAATCTTTACTGGAGACACTTCATTCATACTTACCCTAGCAGCCATAGCTTTGTCCATGTTGATTTCCATGGTTAGATAGAAATGTGGGGCACTAAATTTACTCGCAGAAAGGCGTGAAGCAATGACTTTTCTCATCTGTGTCAAGGCTATGTTCTCAGAAGCTTCGGCGCCGATGACTACCGGCTTCACATAATTTTCAGTGGTCACTGCTACTGGGGCCGTCTTCACCATCGCTGGCTCGAAAGTTTCTATATCTTTTTTGACAATCCTCCCGCCATCTCCAGATCCGAGTAGGGTGCTCAAATCAATTCCTTTGTCCTGAGCCATTTTTTTAGCCAATGGAGAGGCCAACACTCGCTCATTAGAGGTAGATTCAGGGGTGACAGAGGCACTTGGTACTTCAATGGGAGCTGGAACTGCCGCTGCGGCAGCAGCTTTCGGTGCTACCTTATTTTCTGGTTGCAATAAAGTCTCAAAATCAGCATTTTCTTCACCTATGATGGCAATGATACCATCCACCTCCACAGCACTGCCCGCTGATACTGCTGTATACAATAAGGTACCATCATCATAAGATTCTAATTCCATGGTTGCTTTATCTGTTTCAACCTCAGCCAAAATATCTCCTGAACTGACTTGATCACCTACCTTCATCAACCATTGAGCGATGACACCCTCTGTCATGGTATCACTCATTTTGGGCATCCTCAAAACCGTTGCCTTTATACTAGAAGGATCCACGGCAACTACTTTGGCGGGCTCAGTATATCTGGTTGGGGTAGTTATTGGCTCAGAAACCGGTTGGGAAGGCTCAGAAATGAGGGATTGAATGTCTTCGCCTTTGACTCCTATAATGGCTATGATCGAATCCACAGCCACAGTAGCCTTCTCTGGAACGCCGATATGCAAAAGTATTCCATCTTCATATGACTCCAATTCCATAGTCGCTTTGTCCGTCTCGACTTCGGCGAGGACATCTCCAGAGACAATCACATCTCCTTCTTTTTTCAACCATGTGGAAATGACACCCTCAGTCATGGTGTCACTCATTTTGGGCATTTTTATTACTTCTGCCATTTCTATTAAATCAATTCTATAATTTTAAAGTTCAAAGTTAACCCAAGTCAGATTTTAATCAAGCAAGCAAAGAGATTATTTGAACGTCAGTTAAAGAATACTAAGGAAATTTTACACCCACACAAAATGAACTTAATGGAAAAGAAAGCTTATATACCTCCTAAATTGCTTTTTAATGGCCACCTCCAAACTGTATATCCTGCTTTATTTAGAAAAATTAAGCTTTTAACTCCTTATATCCATGAAAGAATCATGACCCAAGATCAAGATTTTTTAGACTTGTTTTGGATGAAAAAAAAACGTAAAAAATTGGTCATTATTTCACATGGATTGGAAGGGAATGCAGATCGCACCTATGTCAAGGGTATGGCCAATGCCCATTTTTCTGAAGGTTTTGATGTCCTCGCCTGGAACTACAGAGGGTGCTCGGAACAAATCAATAACTTACCCAAAATGTATCATAGCGGTGCAACAGAAGACCTCTTAGCAGTCGTCAATCATGCCGAAAAAGACTATAATGAAATTTACCTGATCGGGTTCAGTCTTGGGGCCAACCTGACCCTCAAATTTTTGGGTGAACAAGGCGCTTATAAGAATGTGAAAAAAGCTTGTGCAATTGCTGCCCCTCTGGATTTGAAATCTGGGTCCCTTCATTTGAACACACCCAAAAACTACCTTTATCAACGGAGATTCATGAGGACTCTAAAAAAGAAAGCACGCGCTAAGCATGCCCAGTACCCAGAGCTCTTCGATCTCAAAAAACTAGAAAACATCCATACTATTTATGATTTTGATGACTTAATTACCGCGCCCATACATGGATTTGAACATGCTGAAGATTACTATGAGAAATGTAGTGCCAAAAATTTTCTGGAAAAAATTCAAATTCCTACCCAAATACTGAATGCAATGAATGATCCCTTTTTAACACCAAAAATATTAAATAAATCAATTACAGCGCATTCAAATCACGTTTCCTATCAAATCACCCCTAAGGGGGGGCATTGTGGCTATCCTAATTTTATTGCAAAAACTTATTGGTCTGAGGCATTTGCTGTCAATTATTTTAAAAGTTAGGCTAAATTACGTTTGCAAAATATGATAGATCGTTACACCCTTTCAACCCATAAAGAGGTTTTAGAAAAACATTTTAGTGCCGCTTTCAAAGATGAGTTTATACCTCGTTACAATGCCGCACCGACCCAAGACCTACCCGTCATTACGCAAGATAATACGGCTCATTTTCAATATTTTAAATGGGGATTGATATCGAATTGGGCAAATAACAAAAAAATGAGTCCTAAATTGTTTAATCTTGATACAGAAACCTTGTCAAAAAAAGCGTCTCATCAAAAAAGTCTAAAATCGCATAGATGTCTGATCCCTATCGATGGATTTTATGTTTGGAAACCTTTCGCCAAAAAGAAAGCCATCCCTTATTTCATTTCTCGTAAAGACAAAAAACCCCTTGCTATTGCTGGGATTTGGGAAGAAAAAGATGATTTCAATGAAGAGTCGAATCATACCTTTATCATGATCACGCAGCACTCCGATAAGCGGATGACCCCTTATCAGGAAAACATGCCTTTGTGCTTAGGTGAAAAAGAGATCATCTCGTGGATGAATGCAGGCACCACAGCTCTCGAAATTGAAGAAATAATTAAAGTAACGCATCTATGGCCACTTACCGCACATCCGGTCAGTCCATTAATCGCTAACTTAGAAAAGGACTCGCCAAGTTTAATCAAACACAGTCAACCTTCAGATCAACACGGTAATTACACCTTGTTCCAATAATAAAATCATATCGCCTAGATAAGATATTCAGCCTTTTTTGAAGAACATAAAAACCATTTACGTACCGAGTTAGAGTTAATCAACGCGATGAAGCTATATGACTCCATGAGATTTCTGGAGTTTTTTGATCGCAAATCATTAGCGATCAATGAAAGGTTAAAAAAATTCTAATTTTTTCATTTCATCCCTTTCATCAACAATGCGCTAATTATGTTATGATGTCGGCAACTTGATAATAACCCTCTTAAAAAAGAAGATTTAAAAACATGGTAAAGGTGAAAGGAACACCGTAGGTATCTATAATTTGATCCCCTGGAACATTGACTGATTGATTCAGTCTTATGTTGGTATAATTGGTGATATTGAGCAATGAAAATCCTGTTTGAAAATTCAATTTATTGATATCAAAAGAATATTGGGCTGCGGCATCCGCACGAGAATACTTAGATGATATTGGCATCCTTCGATCTTGTGGCCTATTAGGAAAGCCAGATCCGTAAACATTACTGATGGTAAACTGCCAAGGATAAAAGTCTAATATGGCCGCAGTTTTCAATTCGTGTTTTTGACTTTGTGGAGCTCGAAGTTCTTCTTCTTTCCCTTTTGGTTTATTAAACTTTTGAGTTACCTCAGCCAACGAATACGAAAGAATAAATCTATGTCGTAGTATTGATTTTTTCAAAAAAATATCTAAACCCTTACTCTTTGAAGATCCCACATTCAAAATCGAATTGAAATTTCGATTGAAATAAAATCTACTCAAACCATTGATGGTCTTGTAATAACCCTCTACATGCAATTCAAAATTATCAGGACGAAATGCCCAACCCAAAGTAAGATGATTAGCTTTCAAAACAGGGGTTTCTATGCCATCAGCAATTTGCCAAATATCTGATCGATTGACATAATCATTAATAATTGGACTTTTGTTAACAAATTGATTGTATATTCCCCAGCCTAAATAGGCACTCCAAAGTTTATTAATTTCCCATCTCCCATTGATTCTCGGCTGTAGATAAGTTTGGCTCTTCATGTTATCAAAAAAATTGGCCTTGATACCCCAATCTATGTACAGACGTGAGTTCCACTGCATTTGGTCATGTGCAAAAAGATTAAATCTGGCAAGTGACTGAGATTCATTATTCAAAATGTTAAATCCTTTGCTCGAGGAAATATAGGTTTTGTTGTTAATGATGGATAAACCTACTTGGAACTGATGAATCCCTTTTGCTGAAAACGCATGTTTCAAACTCAACTTAGCTTCTTCAATAGGGTTGGTCCACGTATCTTTAATTTCTGGAACTAGGGAATTATCATCCTCATAATAACTTGC
>Ga0257120_1002564_pt1 | contig 10787 bp, 6 predicted proteins | sample SI106_10metaG_FD_190153 | JGI IMG/M metagenome (GOLD analysis project Ga0257120, IMG submission 190153) | Marine microbial communities from Saanich Inlet, British Columbia, Canada - SI106_10 | ecosystem: Environmental > Aquatic > Marine > Inlet | place: Canada: British Columbia | collected... | reverse complement strand
AGGAATAAAAGCAGCAATTGTTGAAACCAAAACAGGAGAACTAATTTCTAAAAGACACCGAATAGATACCCCAAAACCCGCGACACCAGAAGCCGTTTCAAAAGTTGTAAAGGAAATGGTTTCCTATTTTGAATGGAAAGGAATTGTGGGCTGTTGTTTTCCTACAATTGTTGTAGATGGACAATGCAAACACCCTGGAAATCTCAGTAAACAATGGGTGGATGTTAAAATTGATAGGCTTTTTCAAAAAACTTGTGATGGATTGCCATTTTATGTAAGCAATGATGCCGATTTAGCTGGGCTTGCAGAAATGAAGCTAGGAGCTGGAAAAAATAACAAAGGAAAAGTCTTTGTAATTACCATTGGAACTGGTATTGGTGCTGGTTTATTTTATAATGGAAAATTAATTCCGAATGTAGAATTGGGGAGAATTTATCATACAGACGGAGAAATTATTGAAAAATTTGCTGCAGATTCTGTAAGAAAAAAGGAGGGATTGTCTCTAAAACAATGGGCAAAAAGATTTGATCTCTTTTTAATTCACATCAAAACAATTCACACACCAAGACTCTTTATTTTGGCAGGGGGAATTAGTAAAAAATTCAAAAAATTTAAAGGTCATTTGACCGTAGACACTCCTATCAAAGTAGCTAAATTTAAAAATAACGCAGGTATCATAGGCGCTGCCTTATATGCCAAAAAGAAAAACTAATGCAACCTACAACCGTATTTTATATTCTTATTTCAGTACTGGCACTAAGTTTTATAGTAGATCGTATTTTAGGAGCCCTCAATGCAAAACACTTTGACGATACAATTCCTGATGAATTAGCAGACGTATATGATCCAATGGCATACAAAAAATCTCAAGACTACAAGAAAGTCAACAATGAGTTTTCTAAAAAAACCAACACCTTTTCTTTTGCACTTACACTGAGTTTTTTCTTTTTAGATGGATTTAAATACGTTGACAATTTCGTCCGAGAATACACAGAAAATCCAATTTTAATAGCCTTACTTTTCTTTGGAATCATCATGATTGGATCCAATATTTTAACGACTCCTTTTTCATATTATCGAACCTTTGTTATTGAAGAAAAATTTGGATTTAACAAAACAACAAAAAAACTATTTTGGTTCGACAAGCTAAAAGGAGGGTTGATTACTGCGTTGCTAGGCGGAGGAATCTTATCGCTCATTATTTGGTTTTATCAAATTACTGGATCGCATTTTTGGGTCTATGCATGGATATTGGTAGCTACTTTTTCTTTATTAATGAATCTTTTTTATTCGAAATTAATAGTCCCTTTATTCAATAAACAAACTCCCTTAGAAGAGGGTGAATTAAAAAATTCCATAGAAAAGTATGCCAAAAAAGTAGGCTTTACTATCGACAACATTTATGTAATTGATGGGTCCAAACGTTCTACAAAAGCAAATGCCTATTTTTCTGGATTTGGTGCTCAAAAAAGAATTATACTTTTTGATACATTGATTCAGGATTTAGATACCGACGAAATTGTAGCAGTATTGGCACATGAAGTAGGGCATTATCAAAAAAAACACATTATCTTTAACATAATCACCTCTATCCTACTCACAGGATTCACCTTATTTCTTTTGTCATTGTTTATCAATATACCTATATTTTCAGAGGCTTTGGGTGTTTCAGAACCTAGTTTTCATATCGGTTTTATTGCCTTCGGAATTTTATATACTCCAATCTCAGAAATCACAGGAGTGATGATGAATTATACTTCACGAGTATTTGAGTTTCAAGCAGATAATTTCACCAAAAAAACCTTCGCCCCAAGTTCATTAATTAGCGCCTTAAAAAAACTATCCAAAAATAGTTTAAGTAACCTCACCCCCCACCCTGCATATGTATTCATGTATTTTTCTCACCCAACTTTATTACAAAGAGTCAAAAATTTAAAAATAGAATAGTTGCTTATGTAATTTCTTTATCCTATTTTCACAGGGTATTGAAATGCACTAAAATTTGATGGAATACAACATTTCTATAGAGGAAGAAAATAAAGAAATAGCAAGTCGTTACAAAGATTTGTTAAAAGGTACCTATGAGGTTTTATCAAAAGAAGATAAAGATCTAATTCGTCGTGCTTTTGAAGTTTCTGTCGAAGCCCATTCAGAACAACGACGAAAAACAGGCGAGCCTTATATTTATCATCCCATTGCTGTTGCAAAAATTGTTGCCTATGAAATTGGATTGGGAGCGACTTCAATAGCAGCAGCCTTGTTACATGATGTGGTCGAAGATACACACTACACCATCGAGGACATTGAGCAACTTTTCGGAGAAACAATTGCCCGTATTGTAAATGGGTTGACTAAAATTTCTCGTCTAAACAAAGAGCAGGACGCATCTATTCAGGCAGAGAACTTTAGAAAAATGCTATTGACACTCAATGACGATGTGCGGGTGATTTTGATAAAAATTGCAGACCGATTGCACAATATGCAAACCATGGATGCAATGCCTGCCCATAAACAGATAAAAATAGCTTCAGAAACCTTATATATTTATGCTCCCTTAGCGCATCGATTGGGCTTGTACAACATTAAAACCGAGTTAGAAGACCTAGGCTTAAAATACACAGAACCAGAAGTTTTTAAAGACATTAAGGCAAAAATTAAAGAAAGTAATGAAGACCAAAAAAAATATATAGATCGATTTTCAGAGACCATTCAAAAAGGCTTGAATAAAGAAAATTTCAAATACGAAATAAAAGGTCGTTTCAAGTCCATCTTCTCGATTCGAAGAAAAATGAGAAATCAAAATGTCACCTTTGATGAAGTGTATGACAAATTTGCAATTCGAATCATTTTTGAACCCAACTCTGATGATGAAAAATTTGAAGCATGGAAAATTTATTCGATTGTAACAGATTACTTTAAACCCAACCCTTCTCGTTTAAGAGATTGGATATCACAACCAAAATCTACCGGTTATGAAGCTTTACATATAACGGTGGTAGGCCCCGATGCACAATGGGTTGAAGTACAAATTCGTTCAAAAAGGATGGATGAAATTGCTGAAAAAGGCTATGCAGCACATTTCAAATACAAACAAGGAAAGATTAATGAAAATGGACTGGAAGGTTGGTTGAATAAATTGAAAGAAACCTTAGAAAACCAGAGTTTAAATGCTGTAGATTTTGTAGAAGATTTTAAGCTGAATTTATATGCGAAAGAAATTTATGTTTTTACTCCAAATGGAGATTTAAAATCCCTACCAAAAGGAGCTTCGGCCTTAGATTTTGCCTTTTCTATTCATACCGATGTTGGATTGAAATGTAGAGGAGTAAAAGTCAATGGTAAACTGGTTCCATTAAGTTATATTCTTAGTAGTGGTGATCAAATTGAAGTGATTACCACCTCTAATATCAAACCCAATTCGAGATGGTTAGATTTCGTAATTACTGCTAGAGCGAGAACGAAAATTAAAGCAGCCTTAAAAGACGAAGAAAAAAAGATTGCCGACGAAGGAAAAGCCATTTTAAGTCGAAAATTGCGTCATTTAAAAATTGCTTTTAACGATAAAGTAGTGAATGAATTGGTTGTCTATTTTAAACTCAGAACCAGTTTTGATTTATTCTATAGAATTGGTAATGGTGCCATAGACAATACACTACTCAAGAGTTTTGTGGCACAAAGAAACAATACCTTTATCAGTTTTTTCAAAAATAAACTTCGAAAATCTCCCAGCAAAGATTTTGTAGAAGAAGTAGAAGAAGTAACCTACAAATACGATGCGTTAGTTTTTGGAAATGATGAAGAAAAACTAGAATACAAACTTTCTAAATGCTGTAATCCGATTGCTGGAGATGCTGTTTTTGGTTTTATCACCATTAATGATGGAATCAAAATTCACAAGAAAAATTGTCCAAATTCGATTTCGCTTCAATCAAATTATGCCTACCGCATTATCAAAACAAAATGGATAGACTCTACCAAACAAGATTTTAAAGTGATTTTACAGATCAATGGAGTTGATAATGATGGAATCATGAATAATTTAACACGAATTATATCAAACAATATTGGTGTTTTTATTCACAGTATTAATATTGCTGGAAATGAAGGGGTTTTTGATGGAAAAATTTCGATAAGTGTCAACAACAGAGCGCAACTTAAAAAGCTGATTTCCAGTATTCAAAAAATTGAAGGGGTCAAAAAAATTGCCCGTGTTAATACTTTGTAAATATCATTTATTTAAAAGCATTAATTAATTCAGAATTTACTGTAAATTTGTTTTTTGTAAAAAATAATAGATGAGTAATTCTGAAAACAATCAGGAAGTTGTAAAAAAAGTGTTTACTTCTTTTTTAGAAGACAACAAGCACCGAAAAACTCCTGAACGTTTTGCCATTCTTCAAGAAATTTACGCTGTAGACGATCATTTCGATATTGAATCTCTCTATATCAAAATGAAAAACAAAAACTACCGCGTAAGTAGAGCTACACTCTACAATACCATTGATTTATTATTGGATTGTGGATTGGTACGAAAACACCAATTCGATGGGCAATCCATGGCACGATATGAGAAAAGCTACTTCGACAAGAACCACGATCACTTAATCATTACCGATACAGGAGAAGTCAAAGAATTTTGTGACCCTAGAATACAGGTTATCAAAAAAACCATTGAAGAAGTTTTCAATGTAGACATCCATAATCACTCTCTTTACTTCTACGGAACAAAGAAAAAAGAACAGACAACACAACAAACTTCAACAGAACAAACAACAACACACTAATTACACAACAGATGGCAGTAGATTTATTACTCGGATTACAATGGGGAGATGAAGGAAAAGGAAAAATTGTAGATGTTTTAACCAAAAATTATGACATCATCGCTCGTTTTCAAGGAGGACCAAATGCTGGGCACACATTAATTTTTGACGGAAAAAAACATGTATTACATACCATTCCATCTGGAATTTTCCACAAAACAGCTTTAAATGTTGTAGGAAACGGTGTCGTAATTGATCCTGTTATTTTCAAAAAAGAATTAGAAAATTTAGACAAACATAATATTGACTATACTTCAAAATTATTAATATCTAGAAAAGCACATTTAATTTTACCAACACACAGATTATTAGACGCTGCCTCTGAAACTTCAAAAGGGAAAGCAAAAATCGGTTCTACTTTAAAAGGAATTGGCCCAACATATATGGACAAAACAGGTAGAAACGGAATGCGTGTTGGAGATTTAGAATTGGAAAACTGGAAAGAAAAATACCATGCCTTAACTGCCAAACACCTAGGAATGTTGGACTACTTTAACATTCATATAGAATATAATTTAGATGAACTAGAAGCAGAATTTGACAGAGGAATCGAGAAATTAAGAACCTTACAATTTATCGATAGTGAAGAGTTTTTAAACCAAGCGATCAAAGACAAGAAAACTATTTTAGCTGAAGGAGCTCAAGGCTCTTTACTAGACATTGATTTTGGAACTTATCCTTTTGTAACTTCATCAAACACAACAGCTGCAGGAGCTTGTACTGGTTTGGGTGTGGCTCCAAATAGAATTGGAGATGTTTTTGGAATTTTTAAAGCCTACACTACCAGAGTTGGTTCTGGCCCATTTCCAACCGAATTATTTGATAAGGACGGAGAAAAAATGGCAAAAATAGGTCAAGAATTTGGGGCAACTACAGGAAGACCTAGACGTTGTGGTTGGTTAGATTTAGTTGCGCTTAAATATGCAGTAGATGTCAATGGAGTTACACAATTAATGATGATGAAAGGAGATGTCCTTTCTGGTTTTAAAACATTAAAAGTATGTACTTCATACAACTACAAGGGAAAAGAGATTTCACACCTTCCGTACAATATTGAGCCTGAAAATGTTTCTGTAAACTATTCAGAATTTAAAGGATGGGATGACGATTTAACAAAAATGACCTCTGCAGATCAATTGCCGCAAAACTTGTTAGACTATGTCGCTTTTATTGAAAGAGAGACAGGTGTTCCTGTTAAAATCGTTTCTGTTGGACCCGACAGAAAACAAACCATCGTTCGATAGTTTTATCTAAATATTAAGACACTTGAAATATTCTTTTCAGTATTTTTGCCTAAAACCTAAAATCTTGAAAAGAGTATTTTTTTTGTTTCTAATGATACTTCCTTTATCTACATCTGCGCAAGTAAAAAGGATACTGTACAGTGCAAAGCTTCAAGATACCAACGAAGAAAAATATCCTGGAGCTACCCGATTGATTGGCAGCGTCAAAATGACACATGAAGGTGCAGTCTTAACCTGCCAACAAGCGCTCTATTATCAAGAAAAAAACTTTTTCAAAGCTATTGGAAATGTGGTTTTAAAACAAGGGGATACCATTACTCAAACCAGTGACTATACCGATTATGATGGAAATTCCAAACAGGTTCTTTCATGGGGAAATGTGATATTGAAAGACCCTTCAATGACCTTAACATCAGACACCTTACAGTTTGATCGGTTGAATCAGAAATTGTATTACAGGAGTTACGCAACTATAAAAGACACAACCAATACCCTAAAGAGTAAAAACGGAAACTACTACCTAGAGCAGAAAAAATTTACTGCAACTACACGAGTGCATGTGGTAAATCCGAAACACACTTTAGTATCAGATCATCTCGATTATTATACCAGTTCTGGTTTGACTTATTTTTATGGTCCAACTACAATTACCAATTCAGCAGATCAAAATCATATCTACAGTGAAAAAGGGTTTTACAATACCAAAACAGACATTTCTCATTTTGTAAAAAATGCAAAATTATTTTTGAAAGAACGAACTATTGAAGGCGATAGTTTGTTTTATGACAAGAACCGAGGCTTTGCCTCGGCAACTAACAATATTATTGTAAAAGATTCTGTCAAAAATTTTTTAACCAAGGGGAATTATGCAGAATTATTTGAACAGAAAGATTCTTTATTTATCGTAAAAAAAGCCCTAGCGATTACCATTATAGGAAAAGATTCGATGTTTGTGCATGGAGATACAATATTGGTTACTGGGCCTGCTGACAAAAGAATCATTCGTACCTATAATCATGTCAAAATATTCAAATCTGATTTGCAAGGAAAGTGCGATTCAATCCACACCAATCAAGCAACAGGACTAACCCGAATGTTTAAAAACCCGGTGCTATGGGCAGATAAAAATCAGATAACAGGAGATCTTATTCATTTAATTACAGATATAGAAACCGAAAAACTAGACTCATTAAAGGTACTCAATAACGCATTTATCAATTCGAAAGATTCGTTGGCTATCGAAGATTTTAATCAAATAAAAGGGCGAAATATTTACGGAAAATTTAAAGACAATAGCATCAGAACCCTATTAGTAAAAGGAAATGCCGAATCGGTTTACTACAATAGAAATGAAGCTAAAATTTTAGAATCCATTTCAAAGGAAATTTCGAGTAGTATCGAATTTACCTTATCAAAAGGCATTATCGAAACCATAAAATATCTAAAAAGCACCGAAGGAAAGACCTATCCCCCATCTCGACTTCCCGATGATGTAAAGCAGCTTCGTGGGTTTATTTGGCGCGAAAGCGAGCAACCCAAAAAAATGACTGATATTTTTACAACAGAAGAGATTACAGAAATCTCAAAAAATGCCAAGCGAAAAAGAGTCATTGTAAAACCAACGACTGCACCCATCTTAAAAACAGGAATTGACAAACCCAAAAAATCGAATAGGCCTATCAATGATTTGAGCAAACAATAATGAAAAAAGATTTTTTCACATATCAAGCGCAAACCTCACCTCATCCTCTCGCTATAGAAATAGCACATGCAAAAGGTTCGTATATCTATGATACCAAAGGAAAAAAGCATTTGGATTTTGTTGCTGGAGTTTCTGCAAACAGTTTAGGACATCAACACCCAAAAGTATCTCAAGCTATTAAAGATCAGGTTGACAAATATTCACATGTCATGGTGTATGGTGAGTTTGTACAAGAAACACCCGTCGCATTGTGCAAAGCTCTCTCAGAAACCTTTCCAAAAAGAAAGATGGCAGTGTATCTAACCAATTCTGGTACAGAAGCTACAGAAGGCGCATTAAAGCTGGCAAAAAGAGTTACAGGGAGGTCTGAAATTATAGCCGCAAAAAACTCCTACCACGGAAATACACAAGGTGCCATGAGTATCTCTGGTGCTGAAGAACAAAATCGAGCATTTAGACCTTTGGTTCCTGGAGCTAAATTTATTCAATTTAATGAGGAGGCCGATTTAAAAAAAATTACCACTAAAACTGCAGCTGTCATATTAGAAACCATTCAAGGAGGCGCTGGATTTATTTCACCCACCAACAATTATCTACAAAAAGTAAAACAACGATGTGATGCAGTATGTGCAGTGTTGATTTTAGACGAAATACAAACTGGAATAGGAAGAACAGGGAAATTTTGGGGATTTGAAAATTATAATGTAGCTCCAGATATTGTAATCACAGGCAAAGGATTGGGAGGTGGAATGCCTATTGGTGCATTTATTGCTCCTTATAAAATGATGGCATTGTTGCAGAAAGAACCCAAATTGGGACATATTACCACTTTTGGTGGACATCCTGTCATTGCTGCTGCTGGATTCGCCACTGTTACAGAAATAACTACCAGCACCTTAATTCAAGATACATTACACAAAGAAGAACTGATTCGAAAGCACTTACAACATACTGCTATAAAAGAAATACGAGGAAAAGGGTTAATGTTAGCCGCAATTATGGACACCGCAGAAATAGCTGCAGAAGTTATCCTTACTTGCTTAGATAGGGGGCTTATTCTTTTCTTTTTACTTTTTGAAAAAAAAGCGATCCGAATTACACCTCCACTTACAATTTCTGAAGAAGAAATTATTGAAGGCTGTAACATATTAAAAGAAGTCATTGACGAAGTAACCCAAAAATAAACTCGTTCAAGCGAAATTCCTGAAAAAATTTCACATTGTCAACAAAAATAAAAGCTCCTAAAGAAATTTAGGAGCTTTTTAGTATTTAGATATGAACGTAATTATCTGTTTTGTTTCTTAATCAAATTCAAAGCAGAACCTTCGTTGTACCATTCAATTTGACCTTGATTGTAGGTATGATTAGCCAAAATAACATCTTTAGAACCATCCGCATGAACCACTTCCAATGTTAATGGTTTTCCTGGAGAAAATACATTTAAATCTACAAAGTTAAAAGTATCATCTTCCTGTATCAAGTCATAGTCAGCTTCATTGGCAAATGTCAAGCCCAACATTCCTTGTTTCTTTAGGTTCGTTTCGTGAATTCTCGCAAAAGATTTCACTAAAACTGCAGCAACACCCAAATGTCTTGGTTCCATTGCAGCATGTTCTCTAGAAGAACCTTCTCCATAGTTATGATCACCAACAACAATGGTTTTGATATTTGCTGCTTTGTAAGCTCTCGCAGTCGAAGGTACCGCGTCGTACTCACCATCTAACTGATTTTTTACAAAGTTAGTTTTCATGTTGAATGCATTTACAGCACCAATCAAACAGTTGTTAGATATATTGTCTAAATGGCCTCTATAACGCAACCACGGTCCTGCCATAGAAATATGGTCGGTAGTACATTTTCCGTGGGCCTTAATTAATAATTTGACTTCCGATAAATCATTTCCTATAGGCTCAAATGGAGCTAATAATTGTAATCTGTCAGATTCTGGACTCACATTGACCACAACTCCACTCCCATCTTCTTCCGGAGCAAGATATCCATCGTCTTTTACTTCAAACCCTTTTGGAGGTAATTCCCATCCTGTTGGCTCGTCTAACATCACTTCTTGACCATCTTTATTGATTAAAGTATCAGTCATTGGATTAAAATCTAAACGACCTGCAATGGTAATAGCAGCCACCATTTCTGGTGAAGCAACAAATGCATGCGTATTTGGATTTCCATCGGCACGTTTTGCAAAGTTTCTATTGAAAGAATGAATGATTGAGTTTTTAGGTGCATTTTTAGGATCTTCATATCGGGCCCATTGTCCTATACAAGGACCACAAGCATTGGTAAATATCTTAGCATCTAGTTGTTCAAAAACACTCAAAATTCCGTCTCTATCTGCTGTATAGCGTACTTTTTCAGAACCTGGATTGATTCCAAATTCAGCTTTGATTCCCAATCCTTTGTCTAAGGCTTGTTGTGCAATAGAAGCCGCTCTAGATAAATCTTCATAAGAAGAGTTGGTACAAGAACCAATCAATCCCCATTCTACTTTTAAAGGCCATTCGTTTTTATTTGCAATAGCTGTCATCTCTGAACCTGCTTTTGTAGATAAATCTGGTGTAAAAGGACCGTTTAATAAAGGACTTAAATCTGATAAATTAATTTCAATTACTTGATCAAAATATTTTTCTGGATTTGCATATACTTCAGGATCTCCTGTCAAATATTCTTTTACGGTATTGGCGGCATCTGCAACATCTTCTCTATCGGTAGCACGTAAATAACGCTCCATCGATTCGTCATATCCAAAGGTTGAAGTGGTAGCTCCTATTTCTGCTCCCATATTACAAATGGTTCCTTTACCCGTACAAGACATTCCGACTGCTCCTTCACCAAAATATTCTACAATGGCTCCAGTTCCACCTTTAGCGGAAACAATTCCTGCTACTTTTAGAATTACATCTTTAGGTGCAGTCCAACCAGAAAGTTTTCCAGTTAATTTTACCCCTATTAATTTGGGGAATTTTAATTCCCAAGCCATACCAGCCATTACATCAACAGCATCTG
>Ga0257120_1002563_pt1 | contig 10788 bp, 13 predicted proteins | sample SI106_10metaG_FD_190153 | JGI IMG/M metagenome (GOLD analysis project Ga0257120, IMG submission 190153) | Marine microbial communities from Saanich Inlet, British Columbia, Canada - SI106_10 | ecosystem: Environmental > Aquatic > Marine > Inlet | place: Canada: British Columbia | collected... | reverse complement strand
CCAACCCGCCACGTGCAGGTTGCCGAGATGGTTATCGAAAAAGCCAAGCGTCTGGTAGAACACAAAAAAGACGTGGTTATTCTGCTCGACTCGATCACCAGATTGGCCCGCGCCTACAACACCGTTATTCCATCATCCGGTAAAGTACTTACCGGTGGTGTCGATGCTCACGCCCTTGAGAAGCCCAAGCGTTTCTTTGGTGCCGCGCGAAATATCGAACACGGCGGCAGCCTGAGCATTATCGCCACCGCGCTGGTTGATACCGGCTCGAAGATGGACGAAGTGATCTACGAAGAATTTAAAGGCACAGGTAATATGGAACTGCAGCTGGATCGCAAGATCGCAGAAAAGCGCATTTACCCAGCCATCAATATCCGCCGTTCCGGCACGCGTCGTGAAGACCTGTTAATGGACGAAGCGGAACTGCAGCGCGTATGGATTCTGCGCAAGTTACTCCACGATATGGAAGATCTTGCCGCGATTGAATTTATGATCGAGAAGCTGAAAGGCTTTAAGAACAACGCCGAATTCTTTGGTGCCATGAAGCGCAAATAGTGCACCCAAAGTTGTGGTTACTGCGTATCATAAGCATCAATGCAGTTACCACGGCCAACGCACTATGCAATACCAAAGCTTATGAAATATTCTGACCTTCGCGACTTTATAGCTTTCCTCGAACAACGAGGAGAGCTTGTCCGCATCTCTCATGAAGTCGATCCCTATCTAGAAATGACTGAGATCAGCGATCGTACCCTGCGCGCCAAAGGTCCCGCGCTACTGTTTGAAAACCCCAAAGGCTTCGACACCCCAGTACTCTGCAACCTGTTCGGCACTCCCGATCGTGTAGCTATGGGTATGGGCCAAGAGAATGTCAGCGCACTGCGCGATGTCGGCACACTGCTCGCCTTTCTGAAAGAACCAGAACCACCCAAAGGTCTTCGCGATCTCTGGGAAAAGCGCCACGATTTTAAACAGGTCTTAAATATGCCTGTTAAGCAGATCAAAAAAGCCCCCTGTCAGGAAATAGTTCTCGAAGGTGACCAAGTCGATCTGGATAAACTGCCCATCCAAACCTGCTGGCCCGGCGATGCCGCGCCACTGGTTACATGGGCACTGGCAATTACCCGCGGACCGGAAAAAGAGCGCCAGAATCTTGGTATCTACCGCATGCAAAAGATCGCCAAAAATAAATTAATTATGCGCTGGCTCGCCCATCGCGGCGGTGCACTGGATTATCGCGACTGGCAGAAGAAGTACCCCGGCAAACCCTATCCGGTCGCTATTGCACTGGGAGCCGATCCGGCTACCACTCTGGGTGCCGTTACGCCAGTACCAGATACCTTATCCGAGTATGCTTTTGCTGGTCTTTTACGCGGTGAAAAAACCCAAGTTGCCCAATGTATTGGCAATGATCTGCAAGTACCGGCTACCGCAGAATATATCCTCGAAGGGTTTTTACACCCCGGCGAAGAAGCCGAGGAAGGGCCCTTTGGCGATCACACCGGTTACTACAACGAAGTTGAAAGCTTCCCGGTAATGACCATCGATCGCATCACCCACCGCAAAGACCCGATTTATCACAGCACCTACACCGGACGACCACCGGATGAACCCGCTGTGCTCGGCGTAGCACTCAATGAAGTGTTTGTGCCAATACTACAAAAACAGTTCCCAGAAATTGTCGATTTCTATCTGCCGCCGGAAGGTTGTTCCTACCGAATGGCAGTGGTCAGCATGAAAAAACAGTATCCCGGCCACGCCAAGCGCGTGATGATGGGTGTCTGGTCATTCTTGCGCCAGTTTATGTATACCAAGTTTGTGATCATTACCGATGACGACGTAGATGTTCGCAGCTGGGACGATGTGATCTGGGCGATTACGACTCGCATGGATCCAACCCGCGATACGGTGTTGATCGACAATACGCCTATCGACTATTTAGACTTTGCCTCACCCGTCTCCGGCTTAGGCTCAAAAATGGGTCTCGATGCCACCAATAAAATGCCCGGCGAAACCGATCGCGAATGGGGTGAACCCATAGTGATGGATGAGGCGGTTAAGCAGCGTGTGGATGCGCTTTGGGATGAGTTGGGTATTCCCACTAAATAGCTTTCTAAACAGAATGGTCGGCAGTGGATACCTGAGCATCAAATAAGCTTCGCGTTAAGTATTGGTGAATTCATCCTATAAACATTACACTGCCCGCCATTAGAAACACTCCCACACACAGTGGCAGCCAATTCCAGTAGGAATCCAATGAAAAAGACCTTTAAGTTAGAGCACCCTAAAATCAAAGTGCCCCGCGTCGTAGACTCGGTAAAGCATGACATCAAAAAGTACCTTAAAAAAGAACGCAAAAACAGCCTGCCCTCTGGGGCTAAATATTGGGGCTTCGATTGTAAATTTGGCGAATCTGAAGAGACTGCTACTGAAATACAGCTACCATCGCTAACAAAAAGCATCGATGAATTTGTCGAAAAAGGCATTATGACTTTTTATGTGGAAATTACCGCCAAAGCTATTGATCCCAGTAAAAACCCATTGGCACAGGAAGACTAGCTATCAATAATAACGATATCTTGCGCCGTGTGCGCTATGCCTTTGATTTCAGCGACCCACTAATGCTCTCTATATTTAAGCTTGGCGGGTATGAAGGCAACAGGCCTGAGCTCGCGACTTGGTTAGCCCGCGAAGGCGAGCCTGATTTTGTGTTGTGTGAGGATATCAATCTTTCGCGCTTCTTAAATGGGCTGATTATAAAGAATAGAGGCCCCAAAGATGATGGCATACCTGAGCCTGAGAAATTTTTAAGTAATAATAGTGTATTGCGAAAGTTGAAGATTGCCTTAAATCTTCAGGCTGATGATGTGCTTGAGATACTTAAGTTAAATGAGTTCACTTTAAGTAAGCATGAATTGAGCGCCCTTTTTCGACGCCCTGAGCATAAAAACTACCGCGAGTGTCTGGATCAGGTGCTGCGTAATTTTCTTGATGGCATGGAAAAGCGTTATAGAAAAAAGTAACTAGGTTCAGACTGGAATTTAAAGCAGTAACAGGTCGATTGCTCCAAGAGTGAAAATAGTCTCTTAAATAAACTCGCCAATTCACCCTTTATCAACTCCTGTATAAAACTGGCAACCCTCTAAAACCCCACCTATAGTTTAAAGAATCTTTACGCACAGGAATGTGCTTCTGAACCTGCCAAGGGAATAGCCCTGAAGACCCAGCTAAGCTCCATTGAAATTTATTGCTTGTTTAACCTAGCTCCAATTATTGCTTCTCACGGCGGCGAAGGTCTTTTTACAGGCTCTTAAAGCTGATATCGACTAGGTATCATGAAACGAGGACAACATGATGAAACCCTGCCCCATTTGTAACTCGGATGACATATACCAATATAAAGAGTATTTTCAATATAGTGGCGCAGAAGCAGAGTTGCTCCCAAAGCTTGGGGAAGGGATATTTGGTGCAGCCAAAATATGTCCATTTGTATGTGGGAAGTGCGGCTATACAAGATTGATGGCATCAAATGAAACAAGAGAAAAGCTAGCAGATTCTAAGCATTGGAAGAAAATATAATATCTGAAAAATACCTGTCAGTTTTTATACCGTCGAATAAAACTTGATACTCGGCAACACAAAATCTATAGCTTAAAGAATCTCTAATACGCGAAGTTCTGTCTGTAACCGGCAGATACTTAAACACCTCTCGGGAGCCACACCATAATAAGAGGAAATATCCATGATTACACTTTCGCAACTAACCGCACTACTGGGCTGGGCATCGGTAATAAATATTGCTTATCTTATTCTCGCGACTTTAATTCTTATATTTATGAAAGGCTCAGTGACTTCTATTCATACAAAACTATTTAATATTGATGGCAAGGAATTAAATTCCAAATATTTTGATTTTTTGAGTACATATAAAATAGTGACTTTGGTTTTTATTGTTGCGCCTTATATTGCCTTGAAAATTATGGGCCATTAAATTTTCATGCCTGACTCTTGTAGTCGTCAGGTTTTAGGGCATATGAGGTTTTAGATACATCAGTATGGATTACGATGACTATAATAATTTTTGTCGCTCCCTGCCGGCAACAACCTATGTCGTTCAGTGGGGAAACTCTCATGTGTGGAAAGTAGGTGGAAAAGTATTTGCTATTGGGGGCATGGGGAAAGCCGACAAACCCGCCTTCACTTTTAAAGTTTCAGACCTTAACTTTGATGTTTTAAGTGGCCAGCCTGGCTTTAGACCCGCGCCCTATCTGGCATCCCGCGGCATGAAATGGATTCAGCAATACGATGTACCTGAGAGTGAGATTGAAGAGCTTAAATATTATCTTACAGAGTCTCACCGTATTGTTTCTTTAGGGTTAACTAAAAAGAAGCAAAAGGAACTTGATCTCAACCAGAGTTAATTACAGTTAAACTGACTTTGTAAAAACACATAAAAATGGAATTTTAATCATGAACTGGCTTTCAATGTATGTAGCTGAAACAATTGCCCTATGCGCGTTAACCTTAACTACTTGGCATGCACATACGCAAAGGCAGCACAACAAAATATCACTTAAACCTCACCTATTCACCTTCAACACGAGGGACAAAACAAACAATGTCGCTCGCCTAGAAGCTTTATTAACTAATAACGGCCTTGGTCCCGCCTTTATAAAAAAATACCAAGTATTTTTAAATGGACAGCCATATGAAGCAGAAGCGGCTGTAAAATTAGTATTAGGGGACTTATCAAAGAATGCTTCTCATACAATACTTGGAGATGACTACGCGATGCGCCAGAATGAGGTAAAGACATTACTATCAGTTTCATTCCATGCCCATAGCTGGGACGAAATAGAGGCCGTAGAAAACAGACTTGATAAGCTAGACCTATTAATAAATTATTCCTCTGCCTACGGTGAAAAATGTGTTCTCGATACTCGTAAAGATGTGTAATGTGGAAAAATCAATTTGCGTATTAAGAAGTTATATACATCTAAAAACATGATCAACTTTCTTACTTAAAGAAATATTGATATGAAAAAAGGGCACTAAAGCAGATGTTATATTTCCGAAAAGCTCTCTCAAAAGAATACGAGTTTCTTAAAGGCTTTATCTTTAAGCACGGTCCCAACCCATGGAATTATCTTCCCAAAGATGGTGTCGATAAAACCTTTTCCCTATTGGCCAATAATCATGGCGAAGCTCTAGTGGTCTGCGAAGGCGAATCTATTATTGGTCTGGCAATTTTCTTTTACCCCTCTGCCCTGCCGAATAACTTCCAAAAATATGCTCAATCAAAGCCTGCTATTTATGTGGCAGAAGTTGTTGTGCATAATGATTATTCAGGCCGCGGAATTGGCAGCCAGTTACTCAATAAAATTATTGCCGGAGCATCCGATCTTGGTGCCAGCAAAGTACTACTCGACCGCCATGAAGAAAACGCCCCATCGGCAGGTATGATGCGCAAAGCAGGCTTTGTAGAAATCTGTACTTTTAGCGATTTAGATCGCAGACATTCTGGCAGCCGAAAAACAACGGTTCTAAGCTTTGAACTAGATAGTTTGGATCTCTAGCTAACTAATGCTTCAGCTAAAAACAAAACCCCACTTTTCCAAAACAATCCCTATAATCATCCAAAGAAAAAGAATTATCGGGGTATAAATCATGTCCGAAATCAAAACCCATAAAGGCGCCTGCCACTGCGGTGCGATTCAGTTTGAAGTCGATGCACCCAGCAGCTTACATGCCCATGCCTGCAACTGTTCTATCTGCTATAAAAGCGGCGGCGATCAGATGATTGTTCCGGCATCGCGATTTCGTTTGATCTGCGGTGAAGATAGCATCAGCACTTACACTTTTAACACCGGCGGTGCGAAACATACCTTCTGCAAAGTGTGCGGAATTAAACCCTTCTATACGCCGCGCTCTAACCAAGATGGTTACAGTGTTAATCTGCGCTGTGTCGAGCGCACCAATATTGAATCGGTTGAGGTTGATATTTTTGATGGGCAAAACTGGGAGAAGAATGCCGCTTCGCTGGCACACCTTTCTCGCGAGGAGTAATGTAATATGATCTCCATAACAGTGGCCGACATTAAAAAATAATAACTTGGGGGACGTGACTGTGGATAAACAACAAGGGCAGTTTCATCTCTTTACTCAGCGGCGTTTTTTGCCTTTCTTTACCACGCAGTTTTTGGGCGCGCTTAACGATAATCTTTTTAAAAATGCCCTGCTGGTTATTATTGTTAGTCTGGGTGTTTCCGAGGCGGCAAGCAGCACTAACTTTCTAACCAACTTAGCTGCTGGCCTGTTTATTCTGCCCTATTTCCTCTTCTCGACTACGGCTGGTCAGTTGGCGGATAAATATGACAAGGCCTTCCTTATCCGGCGGATTAAATTTGCTGAAATCATCATTATGCTGATCGGCTGCTATGCCCTGTACAGCACCAATATCGCTCTGATGATGTTTATTCTGTTTTTACTCGGCGTGCAGTCGTCATTTTTTGGCCCAATTAAATATTCCATTATTCCGCAACATCTCTCCCCTGAAGAACTGATGGCAGGCAATGCTCAGGTGGGTATGGGTACATTTGTGTCTATTTTGTTGGGAACCCTGCTGGGCGGCTGGCTGGTAACTTTCCCGCTGGGCACAATCTGGGTGGGGTCTCTAGCGGTTGTGGTGGCGCTTATCGGCTGGTGGGGTAGTTGCAAAATTCCCGATGCGCCGGCGGATAAGGGCGAGATTAAAATTAGCCTTAATCCAATTCGCGAGGCCTGGCGCAATCTCGGTTTTGCCCGCGAAAATATGACGGTGTTTTACTGCATTATGGGGATTTCCTGGTTCTGGTTATTTGGCGGCAGCTTTTTAACTCAGGTGCCTAACTTTGCTATTACGGTGCTACAGGGACATCCAACGCTGATTTCAATTTTGCTTGCGGCGTTTATTATCGGCGTGGCGATTGGTTCGATTCTCTGTGCAAAGGTCTCGGGCAAGCAGGTGGAGCCGGGGCTTATTCCTCTTGGCGCGATTGGTCTTACAGTTTTTAGCTGCGATATCTTCTTCTCGTCGAATGCCTTTCAGCTGGCGGCTCAGGGTATGACTGATATATTACCTTTAGCATTTTTAACTATGGGTACAGGTATTCGTGTATTGATCGATCTGGTCGCTATAGGACTGTTCGGGGGTATTTTTATTGTGCCTCTATATGCCATGGTGCAGTCGCGTACGGTGAGTAATAAACGCGCGCGGGTAATTGCGGCCAACAATGTTTTTAATGCGCTGTTTATGGTCTCTGGCGCTGTAATCGGCATTGTCTGTCTAAGTGTTGTGCAGATGAGTATTCCGCAGTTCTTTTTGACTATTTCTGCGGCCAATTTATTATTCCTGCTATTACTGATTTGGCGTGTGCCAGAATTTAAACAGCGCTTTTGGCTCTGGGTAACTAATCGTCGTGGCTAGCCACGGGTTAAATATTATAAAAATAAGGACTTCATTATGAAGCTGTCATCAAAGATTATTCTCGGCATGGTGCTCGGGGTTGTGGTTGGCCTGATTCTCAACGGGATTAACGCTGGCAGTGATTCAGGGCCTCTAACTGCATGGCTGGTGGAATATATCTTTGATGTGGTCGGGCGCATTTTTATCGCCTCGTTGAAACTGTTGGTGGTGCCTCTGGTGTTTGTCTCTCTGGTCTGCGGCTCGGCAGCGATGGGTGAAAATATCAAGATGGGGCGCATCGCGTTTAAAACTCTGGCGCTGTATCTATTGACCACTGCGGTGGCTATTACTCTGGCACTATCATTTGCCAATATTATCAATCCCGGTGTCGGTATTGACACTGCGGCTGTGGCTTCGTTTAGTGCGCCAATTCCGCCTTCGTTTAAGGATGTATTGATTGGTATTTTCCCGACCAACCCTATCAAGGCGATGTCGGATGGCAATATGCTACAGATTATTGTCTTTTCAATTCTGGTGGGTGTTGCAATTACTCAGGCGGGTAAAGCTGGTAAGGGAATTCTCTCGGTCTTTCAGGATTTTAACGATGTGATTATGCGTATGGTGACGATTCTTATGCACCTCGCACCCTTCGGCGTTTTCTGCCTGCTGGCCAAGCTGTTTACTGAAGAGGGCTTTGCGGCAATCTACAATCTGGCGCTCTACTTTATGACTGTCACTCTGGTGCTGCTTGTTCATGCGGGCGTGGTTTACACCAGCATATTCAGTCTGTTTACGCGTCTTAATCCACTGACGCTGCTCAAGAATATACGCCCGGCAATGCTGTTTGCCTTTAGTACTTCATCAAGCAATGCAACTATGCCGGTGACCATGAATGTGATGGAAAAGCGCGTTGGCGTGGATAACTCGGTGGCTTCGTTCACTGTGCCTCTGGGTGCCACAATCAATATGGATGGCACGGCGATTATGCAGGGCGTGGCAACGGTATTTATCGCTCAGGCCTATGGTTTAGATCTGGGTTTAACTGAGTATCTGGCGGTGATTGCCACGGCAACTCTGGCGTCTATTGGCACTGCCGGCGTACCTGGCGTTGGCCTGATTATGCTGTCGATGGTATTGCAGCAGGTGGGACTGCCGGTTGAGGGCATTGGCCTGATTATTGGCGTTGACCGCTTGCTGGATATGATGCGCACGGTGGTGAATATCACCGGCGATAGTACGGTGACTTCGGTGGTGGCAAAAAGCGAGGGAATGCTGGATGAAAAGGTCTTCAACGAGGTTTCTGATCGCGACGAATACAGCCGCTAGCAGAAACATCCCCAAGGTTTTAAATACAAAGCCTTGGGGACGGTTTAAAATCTTCGGCTGGCGGTTTAGTAATACGCTGTCGCCGAGGTTGTCAGTACCATGGGTGCGCCGACCTCTTCGCGCTTGACCACACCACAGAGCTGTTCAACTAATTGCAGTGCAAAATCCAGCGCCGTTCCCGGCCCCTGGCTGGTGATGTAATTACCGTCGACAACCACGCGTGCTTCGCCATCGACTTCCTTTGCCTCAAGGCTTTGCTGGAAGCTGGGATAGCAGGTTGCGGTTTTATCGAGTAGCAATCCTTTGCTGGCTAGAACCACTGCCGGGGCGGCACAGATTGCGCCAATCAGCTTGCCCTGTTCAGCCTGCTTGCGCAGTAAGCTGTCTAATATCGGATGTTCGGCAAGGTGTTCTGAACCAGGGATTCCTCCGGGCACAGCAATCAAATCGTAGGCGTTTTCAGCACAGTTATTTAACATTTTATCGGCGACAATATTGGTGCCATTTGAACCGCTAATTTGTAATTTTTTGCCATCATTGGCGCTGGCTACAGTGACCTCTACTCCGGCTCTGCGCAGTACATCAATAATTGTCACCGCTTCAAGTTCTTCGCTACCTTCAGCAATGGGTACGAGTGCAGTTTTAATCATGTTTTTCCCTTTTTATCAGTTACAAATATAAGTTACACTGTGCCGTAAATAAGGCTAACTGTCACGGGATTGGCATGAAAATCTATATTATTAAAAGTCACGACGAGAGCATTTTGGGCAAGGATTTTGACTGGCTGGATGGCACCAATGCGAGCCTGATTTTTAACACGGCACACCGTGATATTGCCCTTAATCAACTTATTGAACTGAATGCAAAAGATATCAATCTGCGCGCCCAGATTATCGAGTGCGAAGCCGACAAAAAAGGACGTCCAATCATGCTTTTAGAGTCTGCAGCTGCCCCTGCTTCTAATTGTGCCTCTGCCAGTACTATTCAATCTGACGCAGCCTGATCGGGAGCGTTAACTTGTCTCTAGAATCCCGCCTCGCATTACTATCTGATGCAGATAAATCTCTACTCGGCAATATAGTCCGCGGTATCGAAAAAGAGAGCCTGCGGGTTGAGCCCAATGGTCAGCTGGCTAAAACACCTCATCCCAGCGCGCTGGGCTCGGCATTAACCCACCCATCGATTACTACCGATTACTCTGAGGCTCTGCTGGAATTTATCACGGCGCCCTCTGCGTCTATCGATGAAGTGCTCAATGAACTAGAAGAGATTCACCGCTATACCTACGAAAATATCGACAATGAACTGCTGTGGGTAAATAGCATGCCGTGCCAGCTCGGTGAAGATAGCAGCATTCCGGTAGGCGAATATGGCAGCTCTAATATTGGCCGCATGAAAACCGTTTATCGTCTCGGTTTGGGGCAACGTTATGGTCGCCTGATGCAGACTATTGCCGGTATTCACTACAACTTTTCTATTCCGGATGCACTGTGGCAAGAACTACAAGCGAATGAAGGCAATCAGCAGTCTCTGCAAGATTATAAAACTGACGGTTATTTTGCCTTGATTCGCAATTTCCGCCGCTATTTCTGGCTGCTGCTGTATCTGTTTGGTGCAGCCCCTGCAGTGTGTAAAAGCTTTGTCCGCAACCGCGAGCACGATTTGGTGCCGGTTGGCGGTGATAGTCACAGTTTGCACAAACCTTTTGCCACTTCATTGCGGATGGGCAATCTCGGCTATCAGAGCGATGCTCAGGGCTCATTGATCGTTTGCTATAACGATATTGCCCAGTACACGAAAACCCTTAAGGGCGCTCTAGAGACGCCCTACAAGCCCTATGAGCATTTGGGCTTAAAGGATAGTCAGGGCAACTATCAGCAGTTGACCACCAATTTGCTGCAGATTGAAAATGAGTTTTACAGCCCGATTCGACCTAAGCGAACAGCCGCTTCCGGCGAAACACCTATTGAAGCGCTGCATAATAAAGGCGTTGAGTATATTGAGGTGCGCTGTGTGGA
>Ga0257120_1002556_pt1 | contig 10808 bp, 10 predicted proteins | sample SI106_10metaG_FD_190153 | JGI IMG/M metagenome (GOLD analysis project Ga0257120, IMG submission 190153) | Marine microbial communities from Saanich Inlet, British Columbia, Canada - SI106_10 | ecosystem: Environmental > Aquatic > Marine > Inlet | place: Canada: British Columbia | collected... | reverse complement strand
CCGCTTCTTAGAGAATGGCGACGAACTCTTTCCAGCAATGCTCGCCGATATTCATGCCGCAACTGACTCGGTTTATCTGTGTACCTATATATTTCAGCACGACCAGATCGGCAGGCAGTTCATCTCGTCTCTCGTTGCTGCAAAGTCACGCGGCGTCGACATCAAGGTCCTGGTCGACGGCTTAGGTGCGCTCGCCTACCCGCCGCGAGCGGGCAAAGCGCTGCGAGACGCAGGCCTTCACTTTGCTCACTTCGATCCTATACGACTGTTTCCGCCCTCACTTCATATCAACCTCCGCAACCATAGAAAAACACTGATCGTTGACCAGAAAATCGCTTACACCGGCGGCCACAATATAAGCGCCAAACACTTAGTGAATGATCCCGCGGTCAAATCACCGGCACGCGATTTACATGCTCGTCTCGAAGGAGCTATCGTGGGTGATATTGCGCGAGCATTCGCTGCAGATTGGGAGCCCAGCACTGGGGAGGCGCTCGAGAATCATTGGGTCGCTTCGCCCGCATCGCCCTCATTTGATAAAGCTGAGGCAAGGCTCATTCTCGATGGGCCAAACGAAGATAACGACAAGCTAAACGATGTGCTTTTAGGTGTTTTCTCAAGTGCTAAAGAACGCCTCTGGCTAATAACACCCTACTTTCTTCCCGACAAGGATCTCGTCGGGGCGCTCACCGCTGCTCGACTCCGTGGGGTCGATGTCCGAGTTCTTATTCCAGAACGAGGAAACGTTCATCTCGCTCACTGGGCGTCGCAGCACACCCTCAACCGACTCGTTGCCGACGGCCTTTGCCTATACTTAATTCCGGCGCCATTTATCCACAGCAAAGCACTAGTAATAGACAACGACTATTCGCTTATCGGATCCGCCAACATCGATCCGCGCAGCCTTCGCCTAAATTTCGAGCTAGGCCTTGAACTCTTCTCTTTCGAATGCAACGCATGGCTCGCTCATTACTTCCACTCGCTATTCGCAGAGTCTCACTGGATAGACCCTCGCGCACCGGAGACGAGACCGTATTTAGTGCGTTTACGCGACGCATTAGCGTGGCTTTTCTCGCCCTATCTCTAAGTGCGGATGACACTCAGCACTACCGGCTCTCATTCAAGAGCGGCATTGACATGAATCAACTTCCTGCAGCTACAAAGATGTGAAATTATAAGTATAAGGACTCAATTAAAGACCTTAAACGAGGAACTTAAACAACGCGGCACGTTCATAACCTGCAGACACATCATTTAACATAGGAGAGCACAATGTATAAAAAGATACTCGTTGCTATCGACTTATCGAAGGACACCGAAAAAGTATTTAAGGCAGCACTCCGCATGGCTAATGGTGAGTCGAGCAAACTCAACCTCGTGCATGTAGTAGAGCCCATTGCTGCAGCCTACAGTATGGATATTTACGCCGCTAATGTGAGTGAACTGCAACAAGAAGCGATTAAGTTTGCCGAAGAGCGACTCGCCGCATTAGGCAAAGAATGGGGACTCGGCACAGGGTGCACTCATTCACTACTCGGCGCACCGGCGCCAGAGATTCGCTCACTTGCTGAAGAAATTGGCGCCGATGCAATAGTGATAGGTAGTCACGGGCATTCCGGTTGGAAGATATTACTAGGCTCCACCGCGATCAAAGTGCTCCATGGCGCGCACTGTGACGTGCTTACAGTCTATGTTGGCTAGCGTTTATATACCCTTTTTATGGTAGACCCTGCAGACTCTCGACACGCTAACATCATAAGCCCGATGTGAATTGAGATCTGTAAAGTCATGGTCATGAAAAAGAAGCTTATAGGCGCACTCCGAGGAGGCCAGCGTCGGCGCACATCACGGTGTTCTGATGTTTGGCATCCTCCACGCGGTGACAGCGCTGCCCGAAATCCTTCATGGCGTGGATGAGCTTATCAAGGCTGATGAAGAACTCTAGGACAGGAGCTTAGAGTGGGTCTAAGCTTTGATAACAGTCTGTTACCCCTCCCCTTCGTTATAAAATTGTCGTTCGCCCCGATTAGTGGCACACAGCTCCAACGATGTTGATATAGCTCAAAGATTATTGAGGAAGCGAAGGAATGCGATCTATTGATAATTCGACGGAACTGAACAACAGCACCCTCGCATCGAGCGAGTTGCAGGACAACAGAAGTAATGCACCAGTGGTCAAGCTATGCCCCCATAGCGCTGGCGTCTCATGCGGTAGTTGCCGTCTCAACGAATTGTGCCTCCCTATCGCCCTAAGCGAAGGCGAAATGCAGCAACTAGACGATATCGTTGAGCGAAATCGTCCCTACAAAAAAGCCGATCATCTTTATCGCCAACACGATGAGTTTAGGTCTATTTTTGCCGTACGCTCAGGAAGCTTTAAGACTTACGTTCTAAGCAGCTCTGGCAGTGGCCGAGTCACTGGATTCTATCTGCCAGGCGAAATCATCGGCATGGATGGCATAGCCGATCGCACCCATGCTAATTCAGCAGTCGCGCTTGAGCATGCATCTATTTGTGAAATCCCCTTTAGTCAGCTCGAGTCGTTGAGCTTGAAGCTGCCGAGTCTTCAGCATAATTTTTTCTCTATTTTGGGTGCCGAGATTACCAAGGATCAGAAAATTCACACGATCCTCAGTAGCTATAGCGCAGAGCAACGCATCGCTTCATTTTTACTCGGGGTTTCGAGCCGCTATGCTCGCGTCGGGTTGTCACCCACCAGGTTTCATCTCCCAATGACGCGCGGCGACATTGGTGAATACCTTGGGCTGACTGTCGAGACCGTGAGCAGATTGTTTACTGCGCTGCAGAAGAAGGGGCTTATCAGCGTAGATAATCGTGAGATAGCCCTGCTCGAGAAAGATGAACTCAGAGCGATCGTGGGTGCAGACGAATTCTAATACCGCTATGCGCGCTTAATTGTCGCGCAACAGGTTAGACGGCGAATATTGGTCGGTTAGCGCCCTACGACTCATGTCCCAATCTACCCTTGTCGATAGACGGCTAGGATATTCCAAGAGTGGTACGCCAAATTTCTCGACGCTGGGGGCGAGAGACCGCGCGACGCCGGTGAGCTCTCCTCTTGGGGGCAATGGAGCGTCTCGGGCAATAATTATACGATTGCCCGAACTCGGCAGTTTAAAGTTAAAAAATTCGCCGAATACTTTCTGATAGGTTACCGACTCGTGATCATAGAAACGGCTAGTGGAAAAAGTATTCGCCACGAGCACACCATCGGGCGACATGATCGCGCGCACCTCTTCAAGGAATTCTTCTGTTAGCAAATGCTCCGGAATATAGTCGCCGGTAAACGCATCGAGAATAACAAAATCATAACGCTGATCTAATAGGCTCGCCCGTTTGACAAACACGCGAGCGTCGTTAACCGTGACCTTCACATTCTCGGTTTCTTCGAAACTAAAATACTGCTTAGCCACGTTAACCACCGCTTGGTCGATTTCGACAACATCGATTTCGGCATCAGGGTAAAGTTTGGCCAGCGTAGACGGCAGCGAACCGCCACCTAGACCTGCGATTAATATTTTCTGGGGGTTAGGGTTTAAAAGAAGGCCCGCGAACGTCATCTTCGCGTATTCGAAAACCAAACGCTCGGGACTCACTGTATTCATGCAGGTTTGATTGCGATCGCCGCGGTGTACGTTGAAGACTAAACAGCGCCTGTCGCCTTCTTGCGTGACAGTGATATCACGATATAGCGAACGCTCTTCGTGCAGGGTTTCGGCAGCAAGGACACTGCAAGTAAACAGGCCTATAAAAAACACAACCGACCGCAGCTTAAGCGCCATCTGCTTGCCCTCTTCTGATTCCGGCGACCATTAATACCGCACCAATCAACGCCAAGGCTCCAGCGGTGCCGAAGACGATCTCGTTTACCTCAAACCACAGCACTAAGTAAAAAGATGTCCCGAGAGTGCCCGCAGCGCTTCCGATAGTAGAAACGAAAAAAAGAAGTCCCGCTTTTTGCCCACTGTGGTCGCTATTTTCGACGAGAAGCCGCACAGAATAAGGCGAGATCATACCGAGAATAGTCGTTGGTAAAAAATACAAGAACAGTGAAGCGAGAAGAGACCCATACCTCGGATCTTCGATTGCGAGGAAGATCGGACGCATAATTTCATCGGCAAAGAAGATTATCGGTAACGACAAGGCCGCTGCAGCTAGGAAGAAGAAAGCATAGTTGAAAAGACTCGGCTGGCGGGCCGAAAGCTTGCCGCCGATCAAATAGCCGCACGCTAATGCGAGCATGAACACGGTGAGTATACTGCCCCATACCGACAAGCTGCCCCCGAAGTACGGCGCCATAATCCGCGCGCCAAGCATCTCGATAGTCATGATGCAGAAGCCGCTCACAAACGCAGCGCTTATGACTAGCAGGCTTGGAATCGATTGAGGTCCTCGGTTACTGGGCCTGCGAGCCTGCTTCGCGTTCATTCACATTGTCCTATTATATTAGTCTTGGCGTGCACCAATATGGCGACCACCATCGAGGGCGATGACCTGACCGGTCATATACTTAGAGGCATTCGAGGCGAGATACAGTGCAAGCCCTGCCATGTCCTCAGGCGAGCCGATGCGTCCGAGTGGATTCTCGCTTTCGATTTTGTCTTGAAACTTTTCTAGCGTCGCGTTCATCATATTGCTCTGAAATGCACCCGGCGCAATCGCGTTGACGGTAACACCCTTTGGTCCAAGACGAAGCGCTAAATTTTTTGTGAGAAAATGCACCGCAGCTTTACTCGCGCCATAGGCGAAATTATCCATTGTCGACACACGCAGCCCATCGATCGAGCCTATGTTAATCACTCTGCTCGGATTTTGCTGACTCGCTCCTTGTTTGAGCAAGGGCATCAGGTCACGAGTGAGTGTGAATATCGCCTTCACATTAATATCCATAACCTTGTCGTAGCCCTCATCGGGATACTCTTCAAAGGGCGCGCCCCACGCTGCGCCTGCGTTGTTTACCAGAATATCTATTTTGGCTTCGAGCGCGGTGATTTCTGCAACAAAGGCCTCACGCCCTTCCTTGGTCGACAAATCAGCGGGCAGCGCGATGCATTCGCCTTTCTTTGACAACTCTGCCGCTGTCTCGGCACAGGCATCAGCTTTACGCGCGGTAATATAGGTTCTTACCCCATTCTCGACAAAACCCTCTGCGATCATTCTTCCGATGCCGCGAGAGCCGCCAGTAACGATAGCAACTTTGCCCGCCACCGAAAATAAATCGTTGATCGCTAATGTCATGTTGCCTTTCCCCTGTCTTAACTGCCTAAACGTTGAAGTCGAACCTAAGAAGTAATTTCGCCACGCATGATCATTTCACTCATGCGTTGGAGAACATCGGTCTTTTTAACCATCATCGCAAAGCGCTGATCTTTCGTGTGGCCGTGGTAGAAACGGTAGTAAATTTGTTGACCGATAACGCCCAAGCGGAATAAACCAAACACGAAGTAAAAAGCGAAGTTATCAACAGGCAGGCCTGTTTTTTCTTGGAACCTATTCACAATTTCCGCGCGAGTTGGCGCGCCCGGCACATCGCTAGGCATGGTGCGGTATTGGCGGAAAAATTCGGGGTCGTCCATTTGAGTCCAATAGCCTAACGTGCAGCCGAGGTCCATCAATGGATCGCCGACCGTCGCCATCTCCCAGTCGAGAATGCCAATAACTTGCATAGGATTCTCTAATGAGAAGATGACATTGTCTGTCTTGTAATCGTTATGAATGACGCTCGCCTTGCCGCTTTCGGCGGGCATATTGTCCTGCAACCATTGCATCGTTGAGTCGCAATTCACTGTGTCTGGGGTTACAGCATCTACCCAGCGCTTACACCAGCCATCGATCTGACGCTGAACATACCCTTCGGGACGCCCAAACGTATCGAGTCCAGCCTCGACGAGATCGACGGAATGAAGTTCGGACAAAACATCGAAAAAGTTAAATAGCTGCTCTCGAATTTGGTCGGGCGAGAAGTTGAGCGCCTCAGGATATTCCCTGCGAATCACCAACCCTTCGATGTAGCTCATCAGATAGAAGTCGCAGCCAAGCACGTCTTGGTCATCGCAGAAGTGAACAGGCTTGGGACCGTAGGGGAAGACATTTTGTAGTGCCGAAAGAATCTTAAACTCTCGCGACATATCGTGCGCCGATTTCACCTTGCTACCAAAAGGTGGGCGACGGAGCACCCAGCGTTCGTCGCCGCTGGTTAGCAAGTAGGTGAGGTTAGAAAAACCGCCGGGGAACTGCTTCACCTCAAGATGAGCAACTTTGGCCCCAAGCACAGGCTCGAGATATTGACGCAGCGTATCTAGGTCGAGTTCTTCGCCCGTCCGGATGGAGCCTGCTCGGTCTACTAATTCTTCATTCACTACAGCGCTATCAGTCAAACCTAATCCCTCTTTTGTTCTCAGCCTTCCTTGCCTCTGGGACGTCACTTTGACGCCCCCTTGCCGGCCTATATTTCTCGCCGGCCTATTTAGCCTGTAAGCCTTTTGGCTTATTAGCCTTTTGGCGTTCTGCTGCGCGCCTTTTCTGACTCGCGCGCTGAGAGGCTCAGCGGAAGGTGATCATGTGCTTATTTTCTGGGTTCTCGAGATGAGCCAGATTGTTGAACTGGGTAAGCGACAATTTGCCGCGCCCATAGATAATACGTGTCACCGAACTATTGCGCACCATCCAATTGGTTGCAATGACATGTTCATCGGGGAAATTTAATACTCTTTGCAATGCCATGGCAATGACACCTCCCGATGTCGAAATAATGACTCGGCTACCTTGTGCATGCCTCGCCATAACCTCGTCCATGGCTGAGTAGACGCGTGACTTGAACGCTGCCCAAGACTCAAACCCATCTACATCGTCTCTCGGGTCTAAGTCATCACGAATCCACCTAGCGGTGGCTACTTCGAATATTTTTTGGAACTGCCTCTCGTCCTTTATTGGCCACTCTGACGGGACATTCTCGCCAGCAGCGCGCAGATCGCGCAGGTGGATTCTTATCAGCGGGTCGCCATTGTATTCATTGAAACCGGACAGTTGTGCCGGGCCTTCGGGCGTTCCGGCGACGAGGGGGAGGAGTTCGTATGCAGTCTCTCGTTGACGCAGGAGGGTGCCGCTGTAGATATGGTCGAAATTCTCGCTCAGCCCTTGCCAGTGCTGCGCGAGAATTTTTGCTTGCTCGACTCCCTTAGCACTGAGCTTGTCGTAAGACTCAGCGCCAAAGGAAGCCTGTCCGTGTCGGACAAGGATGAGTTCACTCACAGTGTCAGATCGACAACTAGAGCGAGGCGAAGCGCTGGAGGTGATACTCCGCGTTGCCGAACATGAGGTCTAGTGCTGTAACACGCTTAAACAGATGACCCACGTCTAGCTCGTCGGTTACACCGATGCCGCCGTGAATCTGAACAGCCTCTTGGCCGACTAAGCGAATCGATTTGCCGACACGTGATTTAGCCGACGACACTGCGCGCGCCTTGCTGACGGCGTCTTCGTCGCTGTCTAGGATCATTGCCGCGCGAACGACGATAGAACGTGCGAGCTGGCATTGAATGAACATATCAGACATGCGGTGTTGAAGCGCCTGAAAGGTGCCAATCGCCGTGCCAAACTGCTTGCGCGTTTTGCTGTATTCAACTGTCTTAGTAAGGAGCGAGTCCATTGCGCCAACAGCTTCGGCGGCCACTGCTAGTGTGGCACGATCGATGACCGCAGAGAGCGCAGCGCCGGCGCCGCCGGCAGCACCCAGCCGAGCCGTCGCAGGAACGCGCACGTCTGCAAGCGTGACTTCGCCAGCCTTACGGCCGTCGATAGTAGTATAGCTCTGAATGCTAACGCCGGGCGCAGTGGCGTCGACGAGGAAAAGCGAAATACCCTCGGCATCGGTTGCAGCGCCAGATTCGCGCGCACTAACGATAATCGTCTGTGCATTTGGCGCGCCTAAGACATTAGTCTTAGCGCCATTGAGCACCAACTCATCGCCGGCGGCTGTAGCCGTCGTCTTAACATTGTTCGGATTGAATCGGCTACCTTGCTCTGCATAAGCCACTGCCGTAATCATCGCACCTTCCATGATCTGCGGGATCAGCGCGCCCTTTTGCTCTTCGTTGCCGAGATCGGCGATCAGCGTGCCACCCATTACGGCACAAGAAAGATAGGGCTCGACCAGCATGCCTTTTCCAAATTCTTCCATCATGACCATAAGGTCTACCGCGTTGCCGCCGAAACCACCGTCTTCCTCGGTGAAGGGCACAGTAAGCCAGCCTAACTCAGCAAACATTGTCCAGTTTCCGGCGCTGTAGCCTGCCTCCGATTTAATAATGTCGTCGCGCGTGTAGAAGTCGTATTTCTGCATCACGAACTTCTGAACACTTTCTTGCAGCATCTGCTGCTCTTCTGAATATGAAAAATCCACTGTCAAACCTCTTTCGAATTAGTGTGTAAACAACCGTTAATCACCACGGGGAGCTTAGAGCCCCAACACCGCTTTACTTATGATGTTGCGCTGAACTTCGTTAGAACCACCGAAGATCGAGAGCTTACGGTTATTGAAGTAACTTAACGCCGCAGCCGCAGAACTGCCCGGACCCATTTGTTCGCCTTCGAATCCTTCTTCGAATTGCTCAGGCACAAACGGGAGGCAGTTGTAGCCTGCGAGTTCAACAGTCATTTCATCCATTTTTTGAGCTAGTTCAGTGCCCACGATCTTTAAAATCGATGACTCTGGGCCGGGTGCTTTGCCAACGCTCAATGCGGCGAGAGTGCGTAGTTCTGCATACTCTAACGCCTGCAGTTCAATTTCGACTTCGGCGAGCTGCGCTTTGAAGTCTGCATTGTTCGCCATCGTTCCGCCGAAACCATCGTCTGTCTCAGCGGCGATGCGCTTAAGGGATGCCAAACGGCGCTTACCGCGAGGTACGCCCGCAATATTAGTGCGTTCGTGTGTCAGCAACACTTTCGCGTAGGTCCACCCTTTGTTTTCCTCGCCTATGAGGTTTGCAGCAGGAACGCGCACGTCATCGAAGAACACTTCGTTGACTTCGGCGTGGCCGTCCAGCAAAACGATAGGCTTAAGCGTAATGCCTGGCGATTTCATGTCGATTAGCAGAAAGCTTATGCCTTCTTGCTTCTTAACGCTGTTGTCGGTGCGCACGAGGCAGAAAATCCAATCGGCATACTGACCGTAAGTATTCCAAGTCTTGTTGCCGTTAACGACGTAGTCGTCACCATCGCGCACTGCCATTGTCTTGAGTGACGCAAGGTCTGAGCCGGCATTCGGCTCTGAATAACCCTGACACCACCACACATTACTTTCGAGAATGTCAGGCAAGAAGCGCTGCTTCTGCTCTTCGTTACCGTAAGCCATGATCACAGGGGCTACCATGGTGACACCGAAAGGCGTTGGTTCAGGCGCGCCGACTAGGCCCATCTCGGTACTGAATATATATTTCTGCGTCGCTGTCCATCCAGTGCCGCCGTATTCCTGCGGCCAGTTAGGTGCCATCCATCCCTTTTTGTAGAGAATCTTTTGCCATCCAACGATCTCGTCTTTACTGAGACGAATACGGTTGTCGACTTTTTGCTTAAGCTCTGCTGGGAATTCATTGGCTAGGAATTCGCGCACTTCGGCCTGGAAGGCTAGTTCTGCCGCGGTAAAATCTGCGTTCACGTTGTGTCTCCTGTTTCGATGACATGGTGTGGTATGGGTGTGAGTTCGCTCAGCGAACGTCAATCTTGGCTCTTATGATACGAAGTCAGAGGAGTATCTAGCTAGAAGCAGATCTGACCCTTTGCATTTGTCGCTCAGGTTACATGCTATCCTCGACCTTCGGCTGGCCTTTTCTGACCCAAGACTAGCACTATTGATCTTACTTGATAAGTAAAAATCGAACGCTTGCTCGATATTTTCCTCGCCATTTGAGCTCCCTCAAATTCCAGTAAATAAGTGCCGAGCTCGATTGCCTTGACCGACCTCAATTCGCCCAGAGGCCCCTCGCTCCGTGCGTCTTAGGCGGTCGAAATAGACAGGAAAATTATTCTGTCGATATAGCAATCGGTAGTCGAATACTATATCATTTTCGCGTTAACAAATTTGATACATTTTTGGATCAATGCCCACGTCAATCAAGCAGGAGCTTACATGAAGATTACACAACTGGCGAAAACGGCTATTCTGATTCTCTCGCTAACCGGCCTCGCGGCCTGTAGCTCAACCGGCGAAGAGGCTCAGGAGCCTGTCGTCGCCGAAACTGAGAGTGGTGTAGACGCAACAACCCGCCGCACGCAAGAGCTAGAGGCAGAGGCACGCGCTCGCGCAGCCGCTGCAGAGGAGCGCATGGTCCGCAATGCACTCAGCACCACAGTCTTTTACTTCGACTTCGACGTGGCTGAATTCCGCCAAGCCGACCGCGACGTACTGACTTATCACGCGAAGGACTTAGCGGCGAATCCAAGCAAGCGCATCCGCCTCGAAGGTCATGCCGATGAGCGCGGAACCCGCGAGTACAACTTGGCATTAGGCGAGCGTAGAGCCAATGGCTTGTTGAACTTCCTCATCGTCAATGGTGCAGCACGCAGCCAGATCGAAGTGGTCAGCTATGGCGAAGAGCGCCCGGCAGAACGCGGCCAAAATGACGCTGCCTACCAGCAAAACCGCCGCGTTGAAATCTCAGGCATGTAGCAAAGCCTATTTACCAAGCTCGCGAGCGTCCTGACCGACGCTCTCTCGAGCAGGCAAGGCCACAACCGTCTAAAAAGCCGTCTAAAAAGCCGTCTAAAAAGCCGTCTAAAAAGCCGACAAC
>Ga0257120_1002555_pt1 | contig 10810 bp, 12 predicted proteins | sample SI106_10metaG_FD_190153 | JGI IMG/M metagenome (GOLD analysis project Ga0257120, IMG submission 190153) | Marine microbial communities from Saanich Inlet, British Columbia, Canada - SI106_10 | ecosystem: Environmental > Aquatic > Marine > Inlet | place: Canada: British Columbia | collected... | reverse complement strand
GGCACACATACCGAGTGCTACGGACACATAAGTAAGCAAGCAGTTAGCGTAAATAAATTAGTTCAGCAGTTTGCTTTTGTGGCCAAATTAGTAACAGTACAGCCTCACGTTTTAGAAAACGGAGATTGCATCATTCTTTTAGAGCAGCTCAAAGACCTGTTTGTTAACGATTTACCCAAGGCAATTGTTATTCGTACAAGCCCTAATGATTTAGATAAACTCATTAAAAATTACTCCAATACCAATCCAACCTACCTGCATCATCAAGCAGCTACTTGGTTAAGAGAACAAGGAGTGGAGCAATTGCTCATCGATACACCTTCGGTAGATAGAGAAGAAGACGAAGGGAATTTATTGGCACATAAGGCTTTTTGGAATTATCCGGAAAAACCAAGAACCAAGGCTTTTATAACAGAGCTTATTTACGTTCCTAATTCTGTTTCCGATGGACTGTATTTACTGCACCTAAGCTTTGCTTCTTTCGAAAACGATGCAGCTCCAAGCAAGCCCATTCTTTATGCCATGTATCGCTAAAGACATCTAAATTAATTTTTTTTTAAGTACTCGTATCCTAATACGTATTATATTTGTTACAAATATAAATAGATGAATATTATACTTACTGGTGTTACCGGAACCTTGGGTTCTCAGGTTTTTTACGAATTAGTACAGCAAAAAGCTGTAAAAAAAATAATACTTTTAGTGCGCTCAAAAGGAGCTTTTAGCATTAAAAATCGCTTAAATAGTGTTTTAACAAATGCAGCTGCGCCAGCTTTTGTGCTAGAGAATACACAAGCAATTTTGCAAAAGTTGAGTATCTTCGAAACTCCCGAGTTTTTGAAACCCGAAGCCTACCTAAATCCATCAGAATGCACTTATTTTATCCATTCTGCCGGTTGCGTAAACCTCAGCACCGATTCTTCTCAAAAAGAGCTCTTGTTTCAAGAAAACTTAGAGTTTACCAAAACTATTTTTAAAGCCTTTTCTTCTTACCTCACAAAGTTTACCTACATAAGCACCGCATTTAGTATTGGCGATGTAGGAGGCTTGCTGGACAACGACTACCACAACAAAGCACCAAACTACCGTAATTACTACGAGGCATCTAAACATGCCACCGAAAAATTCTTGAGAAAAGAAGAAGGTAAAACAGGAATTAAAATTCAAATACTAAGACCCAGTGTGCTGGGCGGAAACATTTTCAAAACCTCCAAGTATTTCATCTCTAAATACATGGTTTATTATTTGATCGGACATTTTTTTTACAAGAATCCGCTTGGGCTAAGCAACTCCATTCGTTTGGCTTTAAATACCAAAACAGGCTTAAACATTGTTCCTGTAGATTATGCTGCAAAAGTAATAGCAAAGGTATTTACCAAAAACATAGCGCAGTTAAACATTGTGCAAAGCAAAAGCACAAATGTAGGAGTTGGTATGAAGCGTATTGCAGAAGCCGTGGGTTTTACCAAATACAGTTTTGTAAATACCACAGATTGTAATTTTGTGCTGGATGCAAAAAATAAGTTCGAAGAAATTTACTACCGCAGCATTGGTTTGCATCTTAACAGATACCTCACTTCGGCTCCTTACGAGTTCGATACCGCTCTTTTGGAATCTATTGTACCCATGCCTTTGTACAATGTAGAGGACTACCTTAGCAAAACCATTTGTTACGCAAAAAACCATAATTTTAAAAGTGCTTGGTAGTTAATGTATTTACTATTCTAATTTAAAACGAGAAGCTTTTTAGGGCATACCTGCAAAATTTTAGCAAAATCGAATACATGTACTATTTTATATATGTTTTCTTGTTTCTGTTAAATATTCGGCTTACTTTTATTTTTTGATTAAATATAAAAATGTATAATTAGATGAATAATAGCTATGAGTATACTAAAACTTAAAGACAAAATAGACCATTTTGATTATTTGGTGCAACAAAAATGACGGGCAACCCGCAGCAATGTGCAAAAAAATTAAGGATTTCCAAAAGCCACTTTTATACTTTTTTAGAAGAATTAAAAGCACTTGGTATTCCTGTTAGGTACAACAGAAAGCAAAAGTATTACGAGTATTTTCCGAAGGGAAAAATTAGAGTTGGTTTTACCGCTTACAAGAGCTTAAATAAAACCGAAATGGAAAAAATTAAAGGGGGAAATAATTTTTTAATAAAAAAACAGAGCTTGTCCATATATACCGGACAGGTTCGGTTGTAGATTAGCTGAAGTTATAAGAAACTGAAACACAAATAAAGGTTTTGATCTATATAGTATTTGGCTTGGTAGGTATTTTTTATCTGATTTGAATGAAATAAGCACCAAAAATATTTCCTTACATGCATTTCAAATATTTTAATGTTAAGCGTTCTTTTTTATGAGAAACAAAGACAAATCATTAGAATATTATAAAAGAAAAAAAATTTGCATTCAACAAATAGACAATCTTAATGTAGAATCTTTAAAAAAGATATTTATTGACCATGCAAAATTAAAATTATGGTTTATTTATAAGGATTTAATTGATGTTTGTAAAGATTGTGAATACAGACATATGTGTGTATATAGCCGTTTGCCTAATCAATGAAAAGACGAAAGTTGGTATGACATTCTCCTAACAAAAAAATACCCGTGTAGTGAATGTAAAATATTACCAATTTTTGGTGGAAGCTGTCCTAAAGTTTGGGATGAAGGAATGTCACCATGTCCATCAATTAAATTTAGAAGATAGAAAAATCAATAATTTTAGAGATCAATTTCGCGAAATTTTAGAGTGATATAAATTCTCTACCTCTTTTTATACAAGGGCACTTTAGAGCAGGCCTCGCCGTAGCTGAGGGTTTTTACCACGGGTTGCAGTAAGGTACAAAGTTCCACGTAGGTAGATTCTGGCACGGGCAGGTTGGAGCAGCCTTTTACAATAACAAACTTGTCTTGCAATTCGCTTAGGTCAATGGTTTGGAGTGCCTGACTAAATAAATGCTTGTTCAGATCTTCTAGAGAGCCTTTAACTACGGTATTAGCAAAACCGGCAACAGCACTTGCCACCAGCATAAAAGCCCAGGCAGGCACAATGGCATCCGAGGTAATGTCTATGGCAATGGCACAGTCTTGGTACTGCGCCCAATCGTTGGATTTTACAAAGGCTCTAAAATCGCGCTCTCGAAGAATGAGTCCTTCGTAGAGGTGCTCTTTCAAGTCTATAAACACCCGCTTGTCGTGGTTGTAATACTCCTCTAAATTAAAGGTTATTAATCCCGATTGTTCTACTTTGTTTACGATTTGATCCATGAGAAATAGGCTGTGGGTTTAAAGCAGCGGCTTATAAAAACCCGAGTTCTAATTTGGCTTCTTCGCTCATCATTTCTTTGGTCCAGGTAGGCTCAAAAACCATAATAACCTTCACTTCCTTAGCCTCGTCTAGCGAGCTTACTTTTTCGCGCACTTCCTCTGGCATCGATTCTGCAACCGGGCACGAGGGCGAGGTTAGCGTCATGTCAATTTCAATATCTGCATCTTCGCTAACTCGAACATCGTATATTAAACCGAGCTCGTAAATATCTACAGGAATTTCCGGATCGTAAATGCTGTGTAAAACATCCACTACTTTTTCTCCTAAGGCTTGCATTTGTTCTTCGTTCATCATAATTTTTTATTTAGCTTGAAAAGCCAATGCGTAAAACTTCATTTGTTTTATCATCGATACCAATCCGTTGGAACGCGTCATCGACAAGTGTTCTTTTAAACCAATGGCGTCTATAAAATGCAATTCGTTAGCGAGTATGTCTTTGCTCTTTTGCTGGTCGTATACACGCACCAATAAGGCAACAATTCCTTTGGTAATAATAGCATCGCTGTCGGCAGTAAAACGAACGGTTTCGCCCTCTTTACTCGCTTGCAACCAAACTTTAGACTGGCATCCTTTAATCAGATTCTCATCTAGTTTATGGCTTTCTTCTAACAGCGGAATGTCCTTACTTAGTTCTATTAAGTACTCGTATTTCTGCATCCAATCGTCGAACATTTCAAATTCTTCGATTATTTCTTCTTGTATCTCTTTAATCGTCATCTAGCCAAACATTTGTTTCACTCTGTGAATACCCGCTATAAAAACATCAATTTCTTCTTTGGTATTGTATACGGCAAAGGAGGCGCGCATGGTTCCAGGAACCTTAAAACGATCCATTACCGGTTGCGCACAATGATGTCCGGTTCGAATGGCAATTCCCAATTTATCTAATACAGTTCCTGCATCGTATGGATGAATGCCTTCTAGATTAAAAGAAACCAATCCGGCTCTATTTTTGGCTTCGCCAATAAAGTTTACACCGTCTATTTCTTTTAATTTCTCTAGGGCATAAGCCAAGAGTTCTGCTTCGTAGTTTGCAATGTTTTCTACGCCTACTTCCTCCATAAATCGAACGGCAGCTTCTATGCCAATTCCGCCGGCTATGTTCGGAGTTCCACCTTCAAATTTAAAAGGCAAATCGTTGTAAGTAGTCCCTTCAAAAGTAACGTCTTTTATCATTTCTCCACCGCCGTGGTAAGGAGGCATTTTTTCTAAAATCTCCTTTTTACCGTGCAGTATTCCTACGCCAGTTGGGCCGTACATTTTATGTGCCGAAAAGCAGTAAAAATCTGCATTTAAAGCTTGTACATCTACCGTACAATGCGGAACAGATTGTGCGCCGTCGATTAAAACCAAGGCTCCTTTGGCATGCGCCAAAGCAATCATTTCTTCAATAGGATTAATGGTTCCTAAAGCATTGGAAATACTGTTTACTGCAAGAAACTTTGTTTTCTCGTTGAGTAATTTCTTATAGGCGTCCATGTCGAGTTCGCCAGAATCCAATACAGGTATTACCTTTAAAATGGCTCCAGATTGCTCGCAGGCCATTTGCCAAGGCACAATGTTAGAGTGGTGTTCTATGGCCGAAATAATAATCTCATCTCCTGCTTTAAAAAGCGAGCGAGATAGGCAAGAAGCCACCAAATTAATTGCTTCGGTGGTGCCTCGTGTAAAAATAATTTCTTGGGTAGATTTGGCGTTTAACAAACGACGAACCGCTTCTCTAGCCATTTCGTATTTATCGGTAGCCTGCTGGCTTAAGTAATGTACGCCACGGTGTATATTGCTGTTTTCCTTGCTGTAATATTCTGTAATCGCATCAATCACCATTTTTGGTTTTTGGCTGGTAGCCGCATTGTCGAAATAAACCAATGGATGGCCGTTAACTTCTTGATGAAGTACAGGAAATTGTGCGCGGATATTTTGAAGGTTTATAGCCATTAAAGGGTTGCTTCGTTAAGTTCTAAGTCTACTTTTAACTCGTAAGCAACCAAATTAATAAGCTGCTCTTTTAGTTGTGGAATGGTAATGTTTTTAAGTGTACCTCCTGCAAATGCAAACATTAAGAATGCCTTTGCTTCTTTTAAAGGAATACCTCTAGATTGCATGTAAAAGAGTGCTTCTTCATCCAATTGACCTATGGTACAACCATGAGAACAAGCAACATCATCTGCAAAAATTTCCAGTTGAGGTTTGGTGTCTATACTCGCAAAATCGGTTAGTAAGAGGTTGTTGTTTTGTTGGAATGCATTGGTTTTTTGAGCGTCTTTGCGCACCATTACCTTTCCATTAAACACGCCTTTAGATTTTTCGTCGTAAATACCTTTGTACAATTGGTTCGACTGACAGTTTGGAACTGCATGATCCACAAATGTATGGTGGTCTACCAGGGTAGCTCCTTTCAATAAGGTAATCGCATCCATGTGTGCTTCAGCGTGCTCGCCGGCAAACTCAAAATGCAAATTGTTTCGGGTTAGTTCTCCGCTAAACGAGTAGGTATCTACCAGTGCAGAACTTTTAGCGCCTTGTTTTACAAAAGTACTGTCTACAAGTGTGGCTGTATCCTGATCGTTTTGGAGTTTAAAATGCTTAAAGTTCGCCTCATTTCCTACCAAAGTTTCGGTTACTACATTGGTAAAAACGTAGTCGTCGCTTAAAGATTGATGACGTTCTAGGATTTGAACTTCTGCACGATCTTCTACTACAAATAGGTTTCGTACCTGGCTCATTATTGCCTTACTACTGTCGCTGTTGATGTATAAAATCTGAATCAGTTTGTCTACTACTGCGCCTGCTTTTACGTGTACAAAAGCGCCTTCTTCAGCAAAAGCTGTATTAAGACCAACCATGCTTAGTTTAGCATCTGCTAGGCTACCGTAGTGTTGGTTAAAAACCTCGGAGTTTCCTTGGTACGCTTCTTTAAGTGTACTTACAGAAAATTTGTCTTGCTCTGTGGTATTGGAAAGGGATGTGCTAAACACTCCGTCTACAAAAACGAGTTTATAAGAATCTACCCGAGCACATAAAAAGCGATCTACGTCTTCTGGCTCTAGGTCCAAACTGTATTCGGAACTAAAATTATAGTCGCGTTTAATGCTTTTGTTAAGAGAGGTGTATTTCCATTCTTCGTCTTTCGTGGTAGGAAATCCCTGTGATTTAAACACAGCAATACCTTGCGCACGCAATTTGCTCGAGTGTTCCGATTCGGAAGCAGCTCTGTTTTGAGCAAGGTTCTCAAAGGCGTTTATTAATTTATCGTGTAGTTTCAATGCTTGCTTTTTTAGGCTTCAATTTCTTGTTTAATCCAGTCGTAACCTCTTTTTTCGAGCTCTAAGGCTAGGCTTTTGTCACCGGATTTCACAATTTTACCATCGTATAAAACGTGTACAAAATCGGGTATAATATGATCCAATAAACGCTGGTAGTGGGTAATTATCATAACCGCATTGTCTTGGTTTTTAAGTTTGTTTACCCCATTGGCAACAATTCTTAAAGCATCAATGTCTAAACCAGAATCTGTTTCATCTAAAATAGCTAGTTTAGGATCTAACATAGCCATTTGGAATATTTCATTCCGCTTTTTTTCTCCACCGGAAAAACCTTCGTTGATGGAACGCGACATAAATTGCTTGTCCATTTCTAACAACTGTTGTTTTTCTCTCATCATTTTTAGCAAATCTTTCGCCGGCATTGGGTCTAAACCTTTTGCTTTACGACTTTCGTTTAATGCTGTTTTGATGAAGTTGGTAACCGAAACACCTGGAATTTCAACGGGGTATTGAAACGATAAAAACACACCTGCATGTGCTCTCTCTTCGGGAGCCAAGTCCATAATGTCTTTTCCATCAAACTCTATAGTTCCGTCGGTAACTTCGTATTCTTCTCTTCCTGCAATTACGGCCGAGAGTGTGCTTTTACCAGCACCATTTGGACCCATTATAGCGTGAACTTCTCCTTTGTTAATTTCTAAGTTGAGTCCTTTTATAATTTCTTTTCCTTCAATCTCAACCCTTAGGTCTTGTATCTTAAGCATATTTTTTGTCTTTGGGTATTTAACCTACACTTCCTTCTAAAGAAATGGCCAATAGTTTTTGAGCTTCTACGGCAAATTCCATAGGAAGCTGGTTGAGTACGTCTTTACAGTATCCGTTTACAATCAATCCGATGGCAGCATCTGTACCAATTCCTCTTTGATTGCAGTAAAACAGCTGGTCTTCACCAATCTTAGAGGTGGTAGCCTCGTGTTCTATACGTGCCGATTTGTTTTTTACTTCTATGTAAGGAAAGGTGTGTGAGCCACAGGTATCTCCCATCAACAGCGAATCGCATTGAGAGAAATTACGCGCATTTTCTGCACCTTTCATTATTTTTACCAGTCCACGGTAACTTCCGTTACTGTTTCCTGCAGATATTCCTTTTGATATGATGGTACTTTTTGTGTTTTTACCCACGTGTATCATCTTTGTTCCGGTATCGGCTTGCTGGTAATTGTTGGTAACAGCAACCGAGAAAAATTCTCCGACGGAGTTGTCTCCTTTTAAAATACACGAAGGGTATTTCCAGGTTACAGCAGAGCCGGTTTCAACTTGCGTCCAAGAAATTTTTGCGCTTTTATGGCAAATCCCTCTTTTGGTTACAAAGTTAAATACGCCGCCTTTTCCTTCCTTGTTTCCAGGATACCAGTTTTGTACGGTAGAGTATTTTATCTCTGCATCGTCCATGGCAATAAGTTCTACAACGGCAGCGTGCAGCTGATTTTCATCTCTCGATGGCGCGGTACAACCTTCTAAGTACGAAACATACGAACCTTCATCTGCAATAAGAAGTGTGCGTTCAAATTGTCCAGTTCCGGCTTGGTTTATACGAAAGTAGGTAGACAGTTCCATAGGGCAGCGTGTGCCTTTTGGAATGTAACAAAACGAGCCATCGGTAAATACTGCGGAGTTTAAGGCCGCATAAAAATTATCGGTTTGAGGTACCACTGTTCCTAGGTATTTCCGTACCAAGTCCGGATGTTCTTGAATTGCTTCGCTTATCGAACAGAAAATAATGCCCAATTCGCCAAGCTTTTCTTTAAACGAAGTTGCTACAGAGACCGAATCAACAACAATGTCTACGGCAACTCCGGTAAGCATTTTTTGCTCATCTAAAGAAATTCCTAGTTTTTCGAAAGTCTTTAACAACTCAGGATCTACCTCATCTAAACTTTCCAGTGTTTTCTTTGGCTTTGGTGCCGAGTAGTATGATATGGATTGAAGATCTGGTTTTTTGTAATGTACATTTCCCCAGTCGGGTTCCGTCATTTTTTGGAATTTACCAAAAGCTTCTAGTCTCCAATCAAGCAACCATTGTGGTTCGTTTTTTTTCATCGAAATTAAACGAATCACATCTTCATTCAGTCCGTTTTTAATGGTGTCCGAATCAATATCTGTAACAAAGCCGTATTTATAATCGGCTGTGGTTACTTCTTCTAATAATTTATCTTCTTCTGTCAAATTTATGATCGTTAAATTTAAAATTCAATCGTGAGAATTTAGCTCGTTTTAGTTCGAAATGTGGTTCGTTTTTTAAAACCAGTACATTTCTAATCTTGTATTTTCACTCTAAACAGAAAAACTCTCTCCGCAACCACAGGTTCGGGTTGCATTAGGATTGCTAAAAGTGAAGCCTTTTCCGTTTAAACCTCCAGAGAAGTCTAATACAGTTCCGGCCAAATAGAGTAGGCTTTTTTTGTCGACTAAAATGCGCACATCGTTGTCTTCAATGAGTTTAGCATCCTCTGTTCTGTCTTTTGTAAAGTCTAGCTTATACGATAAGCCTGAGCAGCCTCCGCTAGATACACCAACGGTAACGTAGGCATCTGCGCCAAGACCTTCTTCCTCTAATAAAGTGAAGATTTTCTTTTTTGCTGTATTCGTTACACTAACCATATTTTAACCAATCTTTTAACTAATTTTTAATAAGGTGTTTTCTGTTTGCAAATATACTAAATATTCATCCATTTATGTAGCGTAAATACGTTTCGCTAACTGCTTTCCTTTGTTTTTAATAAACTACTTACTATCAGCAATTTACATCGTGCTTATATTTAGTTATTTCCTCTTGTTTTTAGGTCTTAAAATTGACCTAATTAAGTTTTTTTTATTTAATATGATGCACTACTCTCCAATCAATTTAAGGTACATTTAAATTTAAATGAACTGAAACAAAATTATGTACTTATGCATGTTTTAGTGCATCCTCATTTAATAGAATAATGTAATTTTGCGCCATGAGTATATTCGAAGACAAAAATCAGGAGTTAACGCCCATCTCTAAATTGGGCGAATTTGGTTTAATCGATTTGATTACCAAGGATTTAAAACAGTATAATCCATCGACTCTTAAAGGGGTAGGAGACGATGCAGCGGTTCTAAAAATTGGAGATGTATGCCAGTTAGTTTCAACAGATTTATTGGTGGAAGGCGTTCATTTTGACTTAGCCTATGCACCTTTAAAGCATTTGGGTTACAAGGCTGTTGTTGTGAATTTGTCAGACATTTGTGCAATGAATGCTGTTCCGACTCAGATTACCGTTTCCTTAGCGCTGTCAAATAGATTTCCGGTGGAGGCTGTAGAAGAATTGTATGAGGGCGTTAAGCTTGCTTGCGAACATTATAAGGTAGATTTAATTGGTGGAGACACCACCAGTTCTACTTCGGGTATGATGATTAGTGTTACAGCTATGGGTACTGCAAAAGAGGAAGATATTACCTACCGCTCTGGAGCTAAAGAAAAGGACCTGATTGTTGTTTCTGGTGACTTAGGCGCGGCCTATTTGGGTTTGCAAATACTGGAGCGCGAAAAAGCTGTTTTTATGGAAGATAAAAACATGCAACCAGACCTGCACGGTTCCGAATACGTTTTAGAAAGACAATTAAAGCCCGAAGCCAGAAAAGACATTGTACTGATGTTTAAAGAGATGGGTTTAGTACCTACCTCTATGATTGATGTTTCAGATGGTTTGTCTTCGGAATTGCTGCATTTAGCGAAAGCTTCTAATTTAGGTTTGCAGGTATTTGAAGAAAAAATACCATGCGATCCAACCGTAATGACACTAGCAGAGGAGTTTAAGTTGAACGGTGTAACCTGTGCCTTAAACGGTGGCGAAGATTACGAGCTACTCTTTACGATAGCCCAAAAGGATTACGATAAAATAAAAGCTAATCCGAACATGTCTGTTATCGGTTATATGCTCGATAAAGATTCGGGCACAAATTTAGTGAGTCACGATTCTAAAATTTTCCCTTTAACAGCTCAAGGTTGGTCTGCACAAGATAAAAAGGATTAATAAAACTCGGTGGCATACTAATTGTTTAGTAGTAGGTAGTTTTTAATCTTATAAATCGATAGAAGTTTACTTTTATCAGGGGGTTTATGAGTATTATTTAGTTAGTACTAAAAGAGAAGTCTCAAGCTTCCCTTT
>Ga0257120_1002553_pt1 | contig 10816 bp, 13 predicted proteins | sample SI106_10metaG_FD_190153 | JGI IMG/M metagenome (GOLD analysis project Ga0257120, IMG submission 190153) | Marine microbial communities from Saanich Inlet, British Columbia, Canada - SI106_10 | ecosystem: Environmental > Aquatic > Marine > Inlet | place: Canada: British Columbia | collected... | reverse complement strand
CTACCAATATTTTAAGTTATCGGTTAAAAATACTTTTATAGGAGAGTTATATTGAGATTCTAGATCCTTTAGATAGCAAAAAATAGGCTTTCCTTTTACAGATCTTTAGCGAACACTTTCGTTTTTAAAGGGACGTTTTCACGTATACAATTCCAACATTTACAGGCTACTGTTTTATTTTTTTCATAAGAATTGGTTTTAAATTTTTTAAGGTTCACAAAAAACTAATTTATTAATTGCATTTAACAATTAATTTTCTTTTATTAACTTGATGTCATATAATAATTGGGTATAAAATTATAAATGAAGAAACACTAGTAAATATGAGGGGTTAATAGCATAAAATACCAAGTGAAATTCGTAAATTTGCAGGATGTCAACAAATAAAACTCCTTATTGTCCAATCGCACTTTCTATAAATTATGTAGGAGATAAATGGACTTTAATTGTCTTAAGAGATATGTTACTTTTAAACAAAACGCGATTCAAAGAGTTTAAAGCTTCGAGGGGAAAAATTGCTACGAATATTTTAAGCAATCGATTAAAAATGCTTTTGGATGAGGGTTTTATTGAAATCCTAGATCCTTTAGGTACCAAAAAAAGCAGACAATATATTGCTACTGCTAAAGGAATAGCAACCTTACCAATTATTATTGAACTCTATTTATTTTCTGTGCATGACATGCATATCTCTCTTTTTTCTGAGGAAGAACTGGTGTTTCAAAAAATGGTTTTAGAAAACCCAACACTTTTAAAAGAAAATATAGTGAACGGCTATATAGAGTTTGTAAACGAATTAAAAGTTGGCTTACAGACTTAAATTGCCATCACTAGTTCGTGATCTAAACACACATTTGTCATCTTAGAAGAAGGTCTCGACCCACCCCAAAATTTGTATTGATTTGAATGGGTCTGTTCAGGAGTAATTATTTACAGGAAACTCCCTGGAGCTTTTTCGTAAGTAACATCATAACTCAATGTATAAGATCCAACAGTATTTACATCTATACTAACACTATACTCGTAGTAAGATCGCCATCATAGTTTTCTGTCGCTGTAGCATCAGCACCAGCATCAGTGTAGGCAACACCTACTTCTACGGTTACTGGATCTGACTCTAATAAAGTAATCACCAGTCATTAGGAGGATTTGCTTTTCGCTATAATTCATGTCTTCTGTGTTTAAAAATCATTCTCGTCAAAAGAGGTTTCATCATCTGTATAATCCTCCATTGTTTTTTCTAGTTGAAGACTTATTTTTACTAGGTAAATTGTATCCTCTGTTCTCACTTCTACTGCACTAATTGTTTCTAATTTGGCATTTTGAAATTTAATAATATCGTTGTATTCATATCCGTCTGGATATTTTTCTATTAATAAATCTAAAATGTCTGTAGTTAGTTTTGAATATTCTACGATAACTCTTTTCATGGTTACATGTTTAATAGGTAGGCAAAAATTAATGGTGCAACGATGGTTGCATCGCTTTCTATGATAAACTTCGGAGTATCAATATCTAATTTACCCCAAGTAATTTTTTCGTTGGGGACTGCTCCTGAATAGGACCCGTAGCTTGTAGTAGAATCTGAAATTTGGCAGAAATAACTCCAAAAAGGGGTCTCTTCTCTTTCCATATCTTGGTATAACATTGGCACTACACAAATCGGAAAATCTCCAGCGATTCCTCCACCAATCTGAAAGAAACCAATTCCATTTTCTGAATTGTCTGTATACCAATTCGCTAGAAAAGTCATGTATTCGATTCCTGACTTCATTGTTGAAGCTTTTAATTCTCCTTTTAATACATACGAAGCAAAAATATTACCCATGGTACTATCTTCCCAACCCGGAACAACAATCGGTAAGTTTTTTTCTGCCGCTGCATACATCCAAGAATCTTTGATGTCTATCTCATAGTATTCTTCTAAAACACCTGATAATAACAACTTATACATAAATTCATGTGGAAAAAAACGTTCTTCTGCATCTTCTGCATCTTTCCAAATTTTGAAAACATGTTTCTGTAATCTTCTAAATGCTTCATCTTCTGGAATGCAAGTATCTGTTACACGATTTAAGCCTTTTAATAATAAGTCCCATTCATCTTTCGGGGTTAAATCTCTGTAATTTGGGATCCGTTTGTAATGAGAATGTGCTACTAAATTCATAATATCTTCTTCAAGGTTTGCTCCTGTACATGATATGATGTGCACTTTATCTTGACGAATAATTTCTGCAAAAATTTTCCCTATTTCTGCGGTACTCATTGCACCTGCTAAAGAAACTAACATTTTAGCGCCTTGCTCTAATTGCGCATCGTAGCCTTTTGCAGCATCTACTAAGGACGCTGCATTAAAATGCAGGAAATACTTTTCAATAAATTCGGAAACGGGTTGTCTATTCGTATTCATCATAATCTTTAAATTTTGAAAGGTGATTAAATGGGGAGTTGGTGTTTGCAGAATCCTCTTCTTCATCTTCCATTACTGAAGAAAACTTATAGCTTAACATTTTGTAATACAATTTTGCTGCTAAAAAATCTGATGACTTTTCGTTCGCATTTGGGCATAATTCTACCATATCAAATCCAACGACATTTTTTTCTGTAAAAACCTTTTTTAGAAACTCTAATGTTTCATAATAAAACAAGCCTCCTGGTTCTGGTGTGCCTGTGGACGGAAGTAAGGAAGGATCGATTGCATCTAAGTCAAAAGTGATAAACACATTTTGTGTTAACTGATCTACAACATCATCCATCCAGTATTGATTGACAGCCATCTCGTGCGCAAAGAAAACTTTCTCTAAATTCATGACTGTTTTCTCAACAACATCCATACTACGAATTCCTACTTGCACCAAATTTGTGGTTTGATTCGCTTCATACACAGCACAAGCATGATTGCAACTTGAACCTTCATAGGCTTTGCGTAAATCTGCATGTGCATCAATATGTAATACCGTTAAATTATTAAAACACTCATTAAAAGCTCTAATAGTTCCGATTGATATGGAATGTTCTCCTCCAAAAAGGGTTACAAATTTATTTTTATTGATGTACTTTTTAGTGATTGAATGCACGGCATCTACCATTTGTTCTGGAGTGGTGTTTTCTGTAACTGGATCTGCTAAATAAATTCCTTCTTTATATACTTCGCTATCCGTTTCTATGTCGTACAATTCCATATTTTCTGATGCGTCTAAAAAAGCCTCAGGACCTTTATCTGCTCCTTTTTGCCAAGTACTCGTTCCGTCATAAGGAACAGGTATTAATACTACTTTGGCAGATTCTAATTTTGCGTATTGGTCAGGAATCCCTGCGTAAGTTCTCTTATTCATATCCTAAAATTGAAAGTAATTCTTCACTTTTTTGTTCTCCTTTAAATAATTTAGTAGTGAGGTCCCCATTCTTATTTTTATTTATTAAAATATGTTTCGGATGTGGAATTAAGCAGTGTTGCAATCCTCCAAAACCTCCAATGGTTTCTTGATAAGCACCTGTGTTAAAAAAACCAATGTATAAGGGTTTCTCTTTTTCATAAACAGGCAAATAAATTGCATTTACGTGCTGTTCTGAATTGTAATAATCGTCACTATCACAGGTCAATCCACCTAGTAAAACACGTTCATATTTTCGATTCCATTTGTTTATTGGAAGCATGATAAAACGTTTGTTTATTGCCCAAGAATCTGGTAGGGTTGTTATAAAAGAGGAATTGATCATATTCCATCTTTCACGATCATTTTGTCTCTTTTGATACAAAACTTCATAGATAACCCCTCCTGCTTCTCCAACAGTAAAACTTCCAAATTCTGTAAAAATATCGGGCACAGCTACATTTGCTTCATCACATGCCACTTTAATTTGATGAATTATCTCTTCAATTATATATTGATAATCGTATTCAAAGGCCAATGAATTTTTTATAGGGAATCCCCCACCAATATTTAGACTGTCCAATGATTTACATACTTTTTTAAGTTCAATATAAACGCTAATACATTTTAACAACTCGTTCCAATAATAAGCATTGTCATTAATTCCTGTATTAATGAAGAAATGTAGCATTTTTAACTCTACTTGAGGATTTTCTGCAATTTCACGTTCGTAAAGAGAAACAATATTTTTATAGCCAATTCCAAGACGAGAGGTATAAAATTCAAATTTGGGTTCTTCTTCCGAAGCAATTCGTATGCCTACCTTAAACGCGTTTTTCGTTCTATTTAAAATTAAATCTAATTCTTCGTAGTTGTCTATAATCGGAATACAGTTTGTGTGCCCACCATCTATTAAACTAACAATATTTGTGATGTATTGATCGCGCTTAAATCCATTGCAGAGTACAAAGGCATCTTCTTTTAATTTGCCTTCCTTTTTTAAGGATTTTACAATATCGATATCAAAAGCCGATGATGTTTCTATGTGTATATTATTTTGAAGCGCCTCTTCTAAAACATACTTAAAGTGGGAACTTTTTGTACAATATGAATAATGGTACTTCCCTTTGTAATCGTGCTTTTTAATGGCCGTATTGAACCACTTTTTAGCACGATTAATATTTTCGGAAATTTTAGGTAAATATGTGAATTTTAGGGGTGTTCCGTACTGCTCAACTAACTTGGCCAAGTCGATATTATGAAAGAGCAAGTTGCCATTTTCTGTTTGAAATTCTTCTTGAGGAAAATCAAACGTTTGTTCTATTAAATCTTTGTATTTCGTATTCATTTTAATTTCAATAATAATTATAAACAAAAACCTGCATGCTATCTTATAGCAAGGTTTTGAATAACCTAATTGAAATTATAAACTAAACGCGTAATTCTAAATAAACCCCTCGAAGTCTAAGGGTTTGTATTGGATTTAATAGTAGTATATTGGAAGATATCCTAATTTTTCTGACACATTTCTTAAATGCAATATAACCTTCATTCTTCCCTAAAAGGCTATATCCAGAACAAGTAAAACGTAACATTCAACTCTTCATCGATGCGTCAAATGTAAACTTTTTTTAGTTAAAAAAAATAATTGCTTTAAAAAAATAACCATTTCTAGGTTTCCTTTAAAAAAGTTGAATATTCGTCTCTATATGACTGAAATGAGGTGTGGGATCCGAAGTGGTAAAGATTGCCACTGAACTATTGGCAATTTTTATGGATGTAATGGATTCAATTCTTTTTCTTAAAGCGACCCATTTTTCTATTTCTTTTCTGGTGAATATTCCTTTTTTCTTTAAAAATTTAAACAACACTCATCACATCATTACTCTTATTATGAAAAATTGAGCCAACATGATATTAATTTTCCGCGCGCTATTATTCAAAGCTGGAGCACAATTTTAAAGGTTAATTTCCTGGTTTAAAATTTCAATTAACTGATTCCCGGTTTTAATGTGATTTTCGTAAAATCCAGTTAAAAATGAATTATTAGTGCCTCCACGAAAAAGAAGTCTCATTATGATTTTATGTCCAGGGTGTTTTTTTAATGCTGAGGTGTAATTGCCCAATAAAGTGAATAAATCTGTATGTACTTTTTGATCTAGCTGTGTGTAACTATAAAAAAAGCCATTCCTATCTAATTCTAATTCTAGTGCATTCGCCCAATCTCTTTGGTCAATTTCAAACATTTCTATTTGATTAATTTGATTGTAGTAGTCATTTAGTAATTCTTCAAGTGCTTCGTTTTTTAGATACCTTAAATACCCCGAACTTTTTAAAGATTCGAACGCATCTTTGTTGTAATTTAATTGGACTTCAATTATCATCTCAAATATTGCTTTTTGAATCAATAACTGATCTGAAAAATTATTTTCAATCAAGGCCTTAGACACTTTATTACAACTAACAATATGATCTTGTCTAAATTTTAATAATCTTTCGGATTCTTTTAAATCACTATGAATATTAGAGGCTATTTTTTGAAAATAGTCCTTCATCGCCCTTTTTTCTATTCTTGTTTCATTAATATTATTTACTTGTAAGGCAATTAAAATACCGATAACAACAAGTACCACTTCACCAACTGCGTATTTGATATAATTGATATTAGTGTTTGTGTTTTTACGTAATGGTCGAAAAAATTTCATTTAATTTATTTTATTTTTTTAATAGCATTAAAAACGATATCAGTTGATTTAACATTAATACTGAATTTAAACCTCATTTAGTTCGATGTATAAAACTACATAAAACGGTGGCCATTCCGCTACAAATAGAAGCTTACCCAACTTAGGAGGTTTAGAACTCGCTGAATTAAAGGAAGAAGAGATGCTTATGGTTTAGTTATTTTTTTCATAATTGTCATAGAGATATAAGGGTAGGGCTAATGAAAAGCCAACCATACATAAAGAAACCAAATACTTGATGAACTGATTCTTACTAATTGCTTTTACTCTTAATTTGTAAATAAGAAAAATAAGAAAAGTGGTGGCTGCAACCGTTAAATCAGCAATCAAAATACTCATTGCATAATTCTGATGAATTTGTTCAAAAAATAGTGAAGTTGACCATTCCCAATTATTTATTTCTATAAATTTAAAGATGTAATAGTAAGGATACGCTATTCCTGCAATGCACAATATGGCAAATACTTTTTTCATAAAATAAATTATTGAAGGGTTATATAAATTTGTAAAATTAAAGATAAGCAATATTTAATTCTACTTCATAAACTCCTTTAAACAAAAACTGTTTGAAGACCCTTTGAAGTCGTTTTAAGAGACAACTAAGCACACTTAGACAAGGACAAACGCTCAATTAATACACTCTTAAACCCTTTGTATACTTGAGTTTAAAGCAAAAAAAAGAGTAATCATTTTTGATTACTCTTGTAGTAGATAACTCTATCGAAATATCGAACATTAGTCTAACTCCAAAAGACATAATTGATACTCATCATATAATGACTCTTATTATGAAAAGTTGAACTAATGTGATTTTGATTTACCTTCCCGCTATAGTGCACAGTATTTTTTCTTCAAATTGTTATTTATATTTTCCAAATCAAAATCCTCATCAAAGAATTTTTCTAATGTAACTTTTCTTTCCTCAAATAAATACTCAGTTATCATTCTGTATTTAAAATATTTAAAAGATGTAATGTCTTTGTTTTCAGTATCATTACAAATTTCTTTTACTCCTTTTTGTTTATTGAAAGAGCTTTCGTTTGCAATAAAATCGCAGTATCCTTCATTTTTCCAAGAAGGAAGCAATTTATATTTTAATAGCCCTAATTTATTTTCCAACAGAGAATGAACAGTTTCGTGTGCAATAACTCCACTTAATGTCCTTTTATTATTTTCTTTTCCATTTCTTAAAGTATAGTTTTGTGAAATTGAAGACTTGGATATGAAAATATTTTGAGAAATAGGATAGTTTATAGCAAATGCTTTTCTTGACAAATTGGCAAAAAAAGTAAATTCACTGTACCCATTGCAAATGAAGATGTCTTGACTTTTTCTTTTCTTAAATAATTCAGTTTTCTTTAGTAAATTTTCAGACTTATCTAAAACTAATTTTAGTTCTTCTGTATTAATGTCATTAGAATGATAATACACTGAAAAGTTTTTATAGTCTAATTTATTTGCGAAAAGTAAATGAGGGAAACATATTAATAAAAAATAGGATAAAATTAACCCTTTAAAAATCCAGTTAAATATCTTCTTTGTTCTTATCATAGTTTTTTGTCAAGTGTAAATTTATGAAAAATAATTTCTAATTAATTTTCATATACTTCGCAGCCAGAATAACAAATGTTATTCTTTTTCTTACTCTGATAAATACCTACCAATTAGCTATTTAATATCGAGTTACTTTTTTAATTCTGAATTAATATAACTCTTAATTGCTTCACCAGCTTGTGGCGTATATCCAGAAAATAAAAAGACTACATTTGAATTTTTATCTAAAACAATATGTGTTGGATAACCAGGAGGATTGAGTTTTTTTGTAATATATTCTTGACTATCTGGAATAATATTATAATCGAATTTGTATTTTTTTAGAAATTTATCCACACGAGATTTTGGGTCGAGGGCAAATGCTAAAAATAGGACATCCTCATTTTCTTTATACTCACCGACAATCTTATTTAATTCTGGCATTTCATGGATACAAGGAGCACAAGCTGTAAACCATAAATTTATAACAACAACTTTTCCTTTAATACTCTCTGATGTGTGTGTGGTACCTGATAGATCTGTTAATCTAAAGTCAGGGAAAGGTTTCCCTTTTAATTTAGCTTCAAAATCATTTTGCATTTTCATAGCTTCTTCAATGCCTTGGTTCATCTGCTCTTGTGTCATTTTAAGAAGGTAAGCCATTTTAAACTGATCGTTATCATCAACGTAGGCATCAACTTTATACATCCCACTTTTGAATTTATTAAGTGCATCTTCTGGCATTAATTTTTCATTATTAGCACCATAAAAGGTGTAGTTTTCATCCTCAAAGCGAATCCTTCTATTTAAAAAATCTTCTTCACTAATTCTTTTCAACCCTTCAGCATGAATTTTATTTACAACAACTTCATCTTCTTTTTTAGGAATTATAATCAAGGAAATTGCATTGTTAGTATCAACATAAATTTCAGATTCTGGATCCATCAAGCCATGCGATATTGCTGATTGTAATTCCTCTTTATTTAGAAGTTCTCCGCCAAAGGTATAAGCCTTTATAGCCTCACTAACCGATATAGAAGAGCCTAAATCTGAAATGGATATTTTTTTCAATGATTTTTTAAGACTATTAAGCTGTTCTAAATTGCTTGAGTTACTATTATTTTGACCAAAAGCAATGGAAGTAGTAATAGTTAAACAACAAATTAAGAATAATGATATTATTAATTTTGTATTTTTAAGTTTATGGGCTGTGCTAACCATGCTTTTTTTTGTTTTCATTCAAAGTTTTATTTTTAAATTTTTGTATTTTTACTTTTAATTCGATAGCAAAAGTAATTATTACTATTGAATTAATAGTAATAATCTATAAAAAATGAAAAAAGAATTTCGCTCTGGTTGTCCAGTCTCGTCTTCATTAGATGTTGTAGGTGATAAATGGTCTTTGTTAATCATCAGAGACATGCTTGTTAAGCACAAAAAGACTTTCAAGCAAATTTCTGATTCATATGAAAAGATTGCACCAAGCATTTTATCTGCACGATTAAAATTATTAGAGTCGTACAAACTGATTTTTAAAACGAAAGCACCTGAAAACAAAAAAGAAAATATTTATTTGTTAACGGAAAAAGGGATTCGTTTAACTCCAATAATTATTGAATTTTGCTTGTGGGGGAATTATAATATGCGAGAATTTAATGAAATAGATGACATTGAAGGCTTGAATTTAGATAAGACTCTAATTATTCAAAAAATTCAAGATAGTTATAAATCTATGTTGCTTAATTTTCGATAATGCTTCTCTTAAATGACATTATACTTTTTCAATACTATTTTGAACTGGTCTAATAATCGCTGGAAGATTGTCTCATAATCTTTGAGGGTGTTTGAACTCAGTCTTTTAATTAAAAAACGGCTACACTATAAAAGTATAACCGTTTTATTGTTTTAGTAGATAACTCTATTGAAATATCGAACTTAAGTTTTACACCAAGAGATTTTTTAGAAACAATTTTAATAACAAGGACCATATCAAAAGACAAGAATTTACATCCATTAGTGTGACCTTTATTCTTTATCTCAATCCATTAATATCATATCTCGATACAAAATTCCAAACCAATTCAGATGTGCTCTGACCTTGGTAAGTGGCGCTAAACCAAACATGATCTCCTCCTATGAATTTATAATGCTCAACAGAAACTGAGCTATCTCCTTGGTCATAGACATAACGTTCAATATTATTGTCACTTGTTATAGTAGGGGTTAAAACTGTATTGTTGAAATTAATCCAGTGGTCTAATGTACTTTGTGCAGAGTTCCAGTCATTGTTCCCATTATATGGTAGTACTCCATCAGATGTTCCGTGAAGATGTACTACCGGCATAGGATGATTTGTAGATCCCGTACAATCTAACATTACTCCAGAAACAGATGCTACCGCAGCAATTAAGTCGCTTTTATAATTTGCGAGCCCATATGCCATCATGCCACCGTTTGAGTATCCTGCAGCATAAATCCTCTCCATATCTACATTATACTGAGATGAGATCTCAGTTATCATGGATTCAACAAAACCAAAATCATCAGCATCACTTTTATTGTCTCCTCCTGATGGACAAGCGTTCCAATGAGATAAACCATCTAAACAAATACCTTGAGGATAGATTAAAATAAAAGTGTCAGCTTCTGACAATGAGCGCATATCTGCTTCTTGCATATAATCACTTGCACTACCACCAAACCCATGAAAATTAAGCATTAGTGGAACAGAAGATGTTCCATCATATGAATTAGGTATGTATAAAACATATTCTCTATTGATACCATCGTGAACTATGGACTGTGCATTATTATTTGAGTAACATTCCTCTGGATTTTTATTATCATCTTTTTCACAACTACTAAGAATCGTTAGTAAGAAAGTAAATAGTAAAATTGATTTTTTCATCGGATTCTATTTTTTTTTAAAACGACGACTTCTTTTTATTATTGTGCATAAATAAAAAAACGGTTACACTATATAATAGTATAACCGTTTTATTGTTTTAGTAGATAACTCTATCGAAATATCGAACATAAGTTTTACACCAAGAGATTTTATTGAGACCTATTATCATATTCAGCTCTTGAGCTTAAAATAATATTCATTTCATCTTGAGCCCATTCTGAAATCACCAAAAGTTTTTCTAAATAACTCAAACCAAA
>Ga0257120_1002551_pt1 | contig 10824 bp, 9 predicted proteins | sample SI106_10metaG_FD_190153 | JGI IMG/M metagenome (GOLD analysis project Ga0257120, IMG submission 190153) | Marine microbial communities from Saanich Inlet, British Columbia, Canada - SI106_10 | ecosystem: Environmental > Aquatic > Marine > Inlet | place: Canada: British Columbia | collected... | reverse complement strand
ACAACCAAACCACGTCAACGAAATGCCAGTACCACGCCGCTGCTTCGAAACCAAAACAGTCTGTCTTGGTAAAATGTCCTTTCATTGCCCGACCCAACATGACAATCAACATGATCGTTCCAATTGTGACGTGGGCGCCGTGGAATCCAGTTAACATGAAAAAGGTTGAACCAAATATGCCAGAACTTAGTGTCAAGCCATAGTGTGTGTAGGCTTCATAGTACTCAACGCCTTGGCACACCAAGAAGGCCAAACCCAGCGCGATCGTGACCATTAACCAACCAACGATCTTCTTACGCTCGCCATCGTTGATCGCATGATGTGCAAGCGTGACTGTGAAGCTTGATGCAACGAGCAGCAAAGTATTAACCAATGGTAAACCCCACGCACCAATCACACCCGCTGGAGCAGGAAATTGCTCAGGGTTCGGGTTGTTTAAGAGAGGCCATTCCGGCACGTAATCTGGCCATATCATGCTGCTAGGACCACGCCCTCCCACAACATCGTCTGCTTCACCAATCCAGTCAACGACCCAAAAGCGAACGTAGAAAAGAGCGCCAAAGAACGCGGCAAAAAACATGACTTCAGAGAAGATGAACCAGCTCATGCCCCAAACAAAAGATTTATTCATTTGTTGGCTATACATTTTAGCGTTGTTTTCTTCGATCACTTTAGAGAACCAGAAAAACAGCGTCGTCGCCATGATCAGGCCACCCATCGCAAACACAGTCGTACCAAAATTGCCGCCAGACCCAGACTGAATCTCATTCAGCAGGCTGCCGCCCCCATAAACCGTCAGGAACAGGCCTAAGGATGCAAAAATCGGAAGGGGACTGTTATGAGGCACATAATAGCTTTCATAAGTTGAGTCAGAGGACATCTGGATTCTCCATTAAATCACTGATTATTCAGCAGCAGCTGATGCTGTCATATCCGTAATATCAAACAACGTATATGACAAGGTGAGCGTCTGAACAGATTCCGGCAGGTAAGGGTCAATGATAAACCGAAGCGGCATATCAATGGCTTCTCCAGTCGCAAGGACCTGCTGTTCAAAACAAAAGCACTCGGTTTTATGCATGTATTCCGCTGCGTGAAACGGCGCAACACTCGGAATTGCTTGGGCTGTCATCGTATAGCCGGCGGGATTGCTCGCATAAAACGTGGTTTGGTTCATTTCGCCAGGCCGGACTTTCATGCTCCGGACCTCAGGTCTAAACGACCACGGCATACTGGCATTGTTATTGGTTAAAAACTGAACGGTTACCCAACGGTCGGAATCTACCGCGATACCATCTTCGGGAACCACATAGGCACTCGCGGTTTTACCATTGGCACCCGTCACCTGACAATAAATGTCATACAAAGGCACCAACGCGAAGCCAAAAACAAACATGCCCAAAACCACGCCAACTAACTTGAGCGTGGTTCGGGTCTGTACATTCTGATCGGTCTGCGCCATCGGTCGTTACTCGACTACGCCATTGAACGTTCAGGTAGTTCAGGGGGCGTCGAAAAGGTGTGGTAGGGCGCAGGTGACGCGATGGTCCACTCAAGCCCTTCTGCACCGTCCCAAACTTCGTCGGTCGCTTTTTTACCACCCATGATGCACTTGATCACGATGAACAAAAATAGCAGCTGACTGAACCCAAAGATAAATGCGCCAACGCTAGAAACCATATTCCAATCTGCGAATTGCAACGCGTAGTCAGGGTAGCGACGCGGCATACCTGCTAGACCGATAAAATGCTGCGGGAAGAACGTGACATTCACCCCAACGAAGGATAACCAAAAATGCGTCTTACCGAGGGTTTCATCATACATGTTGCCCGTCCACTTCGGCAGCCAATAATAAGCAGCCGCCATGATGCTAAAGATCGAACCTGGCACTAAGACATAATGAAAATGCGCAACCACAAAGTAGGTGTCGTGGTATTGGAAGTCTGCTGGGACAATCGAGAGCATCAGTCCAGACAGCCCACCAATGGTAAACAGAATGACAAAGGCGACTGCAAACAACATGGGTGTTTCAAACGTCATCGAACCCTGCCACATCGTCGCTGCCCAATTGAAAACCTTCACGCCCGTCGGCACCGCGATTAACATCGTCGCATACATAAAGTACAGCTCACCCGCAATCGGCATCCCAACTGTGAACATATGGTGAGCCCAAACGATGAAAGATAAAAATGCAATCGATGCGGTTGCATACACCATTGAGTCGTATCCGAATAATTTCTTGCGAGCGAAGGTCGGGATAATCGCTGAGACAATACCGAACGCAGGCAGGATCATAATATAAACTTCAGGGTGCCCAAAGAACCAGAAAACGTGCTGGAACAAAACGGGATCACCGCCACCGCCAGCGCTGAAAAACGCTGTACCGAAGTGAATATCCATAAGCATCATGGTCACAACGCCTGCCAGAACCGGCATCACCGCAATCAAAAGATAAGCGGTAATGAGCCATGTCCAGACGAATAATGGCATATCCATCAAGCGCATACCCGGCGCACGGAGGTTCAGAATTGTGACTACGACATTGATAGAACCCATAATCGAGGAAATACCCATTAAGTGCACCGCGAAAATAAAGAAGGTCACACTAGGCGGGGCATATTCTGTCGACAAGGGCGCATAGAACGTCCAACCAAAGTTTGGCGCGCCGCCTTCCATAAACAGGGTGCTCAGCAACATGCTGAAGGCAAACGGCAAGATCCAGAAACTGTAGTTATTCATTCTGGGTAGCGCCATATCCGGCGCACCGATCATCATTGGCACCAACCAATTTGCTAGACCAACAAACGCCGGCATAACAGCGCCAAACACCATGATTAGTCCGTGCATGGTTGTCATTTGATTAAAAAACTCTGGCACAACCAGTTGCAAGCCCGGCTGGAACAGTTCGGCACGGATCACCAATGCCATACAACCACCGGTCAAAAACATGGCAAAGCTGAACCAAAGGTAGAGGGTGCCTATATCTTTATGGTTGGTCGTTAAAACCCAACGCATCAATCCCTTGTCGGGGCCGTGATGATGATCGTCGTGATGATTTTCAATAACTGCGCTCATCCCTTTCTCCTATTCTTTGCTACTAATCAGTGCATTGACTGCTCGGGGCTGCACTAGATCGCCCACATTATTACCCCATGCATTTCTTTCATAGGTTACAACCGCTGCGATCTCAGCCGGGTTTAATTGCGCAGCAAAGGCTTGCATCGCCGATCCAGCTTTACCGTTTACGACGATATCAATGTGCGCGTCGATCGGGCCAATTGCCAAACCCTGTCCAACCAGAGAGGGAAATGCGGGTGGGATACCTTGACCATTGGCCTGATGACAAGACTGACAGGCCTGAGCATACACTTGCTCGCCCGTTTCCATCAGCTCTGCCATTGTCCAAGTCTTTCCAACCGTTTCATAAACCTGCAACGCTTCTTGCTGTTTCATAGCAAGCCAGCTTTCGTACTCCGCTTGCTCGACCGCTTTGACCACGATAGGCATAAACCCGTGATCTTTGCCGCACAGCTCCGTACATTTGCCGCGATAAATGCCAGGCTCTTCCACGACCGCCCATGCTTCGTGGACAAATCCTGGTATCGCATCCTTCTTGACTGCAAAATCAGGCACCCACCAAGAGTGAATCACATCATTGGAGGTGATGAGGAACCGGACCCGCTTATTAATCGGGATAACCAGTGGATTATCGACGTCTGACAAGTAGTTTTCGCGCTTGGGCGTACGGTTATAATACTCATCCGGCGGTGTCAGTAGGCTACTGATGAATTTAACTTCTTGGTTTGGGTCGTCGCTTAAGTACGTATACTGCCACTTCCATTGGTAGCCTCGAACTTCAATATCAATGTCTGCGCCCGAGGCATCATACATGTCACGCAAGGTGCTAGTTGCTGGAACCGCCATCCCAATCAGGATGAAAATTGGGATGATCGTCCAAGCATATTCTAATTTAGTGCTGTGAGAGAACGTAGCCGGTTTGTGTCCAAGCGACTTTCGATGCACAAGCATTGACCAAATCATGACGCCAAAGACTAAAACACCAATGACCACACATATGGTAAAAATAAGCATGTGTAGGTCGTAGACCTCGCGCGAGATCGCCGTTACCCCCCTAGTCATGTTCAAAGCGGACCAATCCGCTAGGGCCTGCCAACTTGAACTCAAGGCAGCCACAGCGATCAACCACTGTAGAGAGGCCTTCAATCGCTGAACCCCTCCTACTTTGCTTTCTTTTCTTGCCATGTCTCGCAACTCCAACCTAATTGACGATTAAACCTTTGAAGTGGTCTTCAAGGCTGCCCCGCAACCCCGCTTTTCACTTATTCCCTCTGCCTTTTTAGTGCAGGACTTTTTCCTTATAACCGACTCTCGACATCGAAAGGTGACGGCTCTGTGGCGAATGACTGCCGGATTATCAATGTTTTACGACCGAATTGCATCTATCGGCTTATGTCTGCTCGGGTTATTGATGCAGTTTATCGGGCTCAATTACTCGAGTCCTCACCGCTCGCCCAGAGACCAAATCGCTACCCGCGCGGCCCAGTTGAACGACATCGGCTTCCCGGGGGCGCAAGTATAGCTGTGAGAATGCTTACCCTCAAGTCATTGGGAACTTTAGCGGTACGATTTCATCCGCCCCGGGCGGCGTAGGGACGTCAACCGATTTCGGTCGTGCCTCGGTGAAACCACAGTCGACGCAAAGCACAATATCGCTTGTGTTCTGGGAATCAAAATAAAGGGTATCTTCGGCCCTGCAGCTCTGACATCGAGCACCTGCAATAAAACGTCGGCTCATCAGAGAATACCTTCCTGCTGGAGCAGTGGTGTAATGCTTGGCGCGCGTCCGCGAAAGTCGATGAACAGTTCTAATGCGTCGCGCGCGCCGCCTTGCTCTAAAACGGTGGTCAAAAACCGTTCACCCGTTTGTCGATTGAAAATACCGTCTTCTTTAAATTTGGAAAAAGCATCTGCACTGAGCACTTCTGCCCATTTATAACTGTAGTAGCCTGCGGCATAGCCCATCACATCGCCAAAAATATGGCTGAACCCATTTTGGAACCGATTCGTCTCTGAAATGGGCGTGACCGAAACCGCCGCTCTCACTTCATCCAAGATCGTACGCAGCGTCTCGGGCTGACCATCGAATTCATTATGCAGCCTGAAATCAAAGAGGGCGAACTCGAGCTGTCGCACCATCTGCATACCCGACTGAAAGTTACGCGCTTGCAGCATTTTATCTAACAACGCCAGCGGAAGCGGCTCGCCGGTGTCGACCTGACCCGAAATAAGATTAAGCGCGTCTGGGTCCCAGCACCAATTTTCAAGAAATTGACTGGGAAGCTCAACCGCATCCCAAGCAACACCGTTTATACCCGAGACCGATGCGCAATCAACTTGCGTCAGCATGTGATGAAGCCCATGACCAAATTCATGAAACAAGGTCACGACATCATCGTGGCTAAGCAGAGCAGGTTGATCATTAACTGGTGGTGCAAAATTACACGTCAGAAAGGCCACCGGCAGAGTTAGCCCATGCGCCGGGTCCTGGCGTCGACATCGGCAGTCTGCCATCCAAGCGCCACCGCGTTTTTTAGCTCGAGCGTATAAATCAAAATAAAAACGTGCAAGCGGTACGCCTTGTCGACGAATCAGATAGGTGGTGACATCTGGGTGCCAGACCGACATATCGGTCACCGGGATAACCTCAATGCCGAAGATTCTTTGAACAATCTCGAATAAGCCGTCGATGACTTTTTGAACTGGAAAATACGGTCTTAGGTCCTCATCCGACAAATCAAACCGATGCCGTTTCAATCGATCGCCGCAAAAAGCCACATCCCAAGGATGAATCGAGGACAACCCCAAGGCCTCCAGCCCATACCGCGCAATGTCATCAAAATCCTGCTCAGCCACCGATTTAGAATGATTGCTTAGATCCAATAAAAAGGTCATTACGGCGTCCGGACTCTCAGCCATTTTGGTCGCAAGACTCAGTCCAGAAAATTGCTCAAACCCCAGCAGATTTGCGAGCGCAATCCGGTCTTCTAAAATTTTTTGTACCAAGCCCGTGTTATCAAACTGACCCGCCTGCGGGCCCAGTTCAGACGCCCGTGTTGTATAGGCTTCATAAACCTCTTGCCGCAAACCTCGATCTGTAGCGTGCGTCATTACCGATGAATAACTTGGACTGCTCAGATCAAGTAGATAACCGTCATAGCCTTTTAAATCTGCTGCTTGTCTTGCCAGCGCAATGGCGGTCTCTGGGAGCCCATCCAACTCCGCTTTCTCTGTAATTACCTTTTCCCAAGCATCCGTTGCATCCAAGATATGCTCGGAAAATAGACTGGTCTGCTCACTAAGTCGTTGTTTGAGTTCACCATAACGCTTTCGGTCGGCGGGGGTTAAGGCAACGCCCGATAATCGAAAATCACGTAAGGCATTGGCGACGGCTTTGCAGTCGGCGGGGGTTAAAGGCAATGCCGTTTGCTGGGCGGCAATCGCTTCATAAATTCCCAGCAAGTCCCGGTCTTGACCAAGCTCGGTTTCATACGCGCTCAGCAAAGGCAAGCAGGTGTTATAAGCCGTTCTTAACGCATCATGGCTCATAACCGCGTTTAAATGCTCAACGGGCGCCCAAGCTTCGTTTAAACGGGCACCGAGCCGTTCAAGGGCATGAAAAGTCTGAACCAGATCAGCACTCTTAGCCCTGTCCTTAATTAAAGCTAATTCAGACCGATTGGCTTTCAAGATGGCCTCAATGGCGGGTACCACGTGCTCAGCAGAAATTGACTCAAAATCAGGAAACGGGCTTTGTATTAGTAACGCGTTCAACGTAACACTCCTTGAGGACTAGGTTTAACTCAGCATTTCTGTGCGAACCATTTGTGTATCTGGCGACAATTCAAACCAAATGTAAAAGGCGGCAGCGGCTTGTTCAATTAACATCCCGAACCCATCTGCCCGATGCTTTGCCCCCAAGCCGGAAGCCCATTGCAAAAAAGGCGTTTCAGAATCGCTGTAGCTTAGATCATAACAAAATGAACCGGGCCCAATGATTCGGCTGGGCAGATCCGGTGCGCTGCCTTTTAAGCCTGCCGCACTCGCGTTGATAATAAGATCGTATTGCGCATCCAGCTGCTCGAGGGTTTTCGCCTCAAGTTGCGAGCTGGGCACCAAACGAACAAGTTGCTCAGCACGCTGGGGCGTGCGGTTCCAAACGTGCAACGTCTCGGGCGCCTCCCGCAGCAACGCTGGCACCACCCCCTGAGCCGCGCCGCCAGCACCAATCAAGAGCACCCTTCGGCCGTGAATCGATTGCTCAAGATGGTCTTTAAGGTCCGTAATCAGGCCCTGGGCATCGGTGTTATAGCCGTAAACTTTACCATTGGGTGCGAAATCTAGCGTATTAATCACACCCAGACCGATCGCATCTCCTTTAACCTCGTCGCACAGCGCGAGAGCTTGAGACTTAAATGGGACCGTAATGTTACAACCGCGTGCGCCCTGCCGGATCAGTTCAGCAACAGCCTGCGCGAGACCATCCGCTGGCACCAAGACTTTCTGATAGTTCAACGCGATCCCAAATTGCTGTGCAAACAGGCCATGGATCTCAGGCGACCGACTGTGCGCTATCGGGTTGCCAAACACGGCAAGGTTAATCATCTCGCCCCCTGAGGCCGAAGCACTTGCCCTGTCGCCAGATCAATGATTTCACTTGGGCCGGTCTGACCGCCCAGTGGGCCGGAAATAATAAAGTCCACTTCAGTGGCAAACTGCTCAGCAACTTCTGACTCAGATAACGCTGCAGGCTCGCCAGATCGATTCGCTGAGGTCGAAACCATTGGCCCACCAAGCATTTGACACAGAGATTGCACAACCGGGTGAGCAGAGACACGCAGCGCAACCGTTGCGTGATCTCCCCGAATAAAATCCGGACTCACGCCCTGATCCGGGACTAAGAAGGTCACTGGGCCAGGCCAAGACGCATTTAATTGTTGAATTTGATCTTCGTTCAGGCCCCCAAAATACGGCGCAAACTGATCAATCGATCCGGCCACAAGAATAAGGCCTTGTTTTACCGACCGCTGCTTCATACGCAAAACTCGCATTACCGCTTGCTCAGAGGCCGGCGAACAGCCCAAACCCCAGACCCCTTCCGTCGGATAGGCAATCACCGCGCCGGATAAGAGCGCTTGGCGATCGCAACCCCCAATCTGAGCGTGTCTCAAAGGTAGCGTTGTCCAATTGCTTCGGATTTTTCGAGGATTGCCTGCGCGTTCTCGAGGCGTTCACGTTGCAGGGCCTCGGCGAGGCTGGAATCCGATAATGCCATCATTTGAACCGCTAAATAGCCGGCGTTTTTTGCACCGGCTTTACCAATCGCGACCGTTGCCACCGGAATGCCGCCCGGCATTTGCACCGTTGACAATAATGCATCAAAGCCCTGCAAGGGACCTGCATCAATGGGCACACCAATAACAGGTCGAGTCGTTTGCGCCGCAATCGCCCCTGCCAAATGTGCTGCCATACCCGCTCCTGCAATGAAGGCCTGACAACCACGAGTCTCAGCGCTTTGAACATACGCCTGAGTTTCTGCCGGTGTGCGGTGTGCTGAGGTCACCTTGACCTCAAGGGCAACGCCAAACCGCTTCAGAATATCGACTGCCGCATCCATTATCGGTAAGTCTGAGTCCGAACCCATTAAGATCGCTACAAATTTCGTTTCCATGCGTTATCTCCAACTTTCGAGCCAATGATTATAAGCATTCCTTTATCAATGGGCACGCGAGACGCGCCAAAAACGTATCGAGCCGCATGAAAACCCTAAAATCAGATGGTATCGCGACCAGCCTTCGGCCCTAAAACATCTATCTTGACTGCAGTCTGAGTTGGTACAAAATCCCAAGGTGCTCAATCTCTCCGGAAAGTTCGAGATGCGCCAGTGCCGTCACCAAGCTCTCGATTGTGCCATCGAAGTTAGCGAGCAAATCCGAAAAAACCATAGGACCCGCTGTTAGCAGAGCCAGCAGCGCTTGATGGTTATCCGTTACACCTTCTGCAGCAGGCTTGTCAGCCACGGATAGGGCCGCTTTTATTGGCTGAGCGTGTCGAAAGAGTTCCGGCATTTCCCGGTAAAGGTCTGCAATAGAGTCCATGAGATGAGCGCCCTCGCGGATTAACTCATGGCACCCTGACGCCGCACCAGCAACCACCGGGCCCGGCACCGCAAATACCTCCCGGCCTTGCGTAAGCGCCAATTTAGCCGAAATCAAAGAGCCACTGCGCGTGCGAGCTTCAACCACGATCAGGGCATCGCACAGGCCCGTTATAATTCGATTACGCGCTGGGAAGTGATAAGGCTTTGGTCCGGTGCCGTCCGAATATTCCGACACAAGCAGGCCCTCACGCGCAATGGCTTGATACAACGCACGATTTTGCATGGGGTAGACGACATCGCAACCCTGACCCAAGACAGCAATCGTTTTACCGCCGACGGCCAAGGCCCCGCGGTGGCTCGCCGCATCAATACCCCGGGCAAGACCGCTCACAACAACAAACCCAAGCGCCGCTAATTGACCCGCTAATTGCTCAGCAAACTGCAAACCATGCCAAGAGGCCGCTCGGCTGCCAACCATTGCGATTTTCGGTCCGAGACGAATATCCAATTGCCCCACACAATACAATTGCGCAGGCGGGCTCGGAATCTCCTTGAGACAACGCGGCAAGCTATTTTGGTTCAACCGTTGCGTTCCGCGGTTGTAAAAGGGCGTCATCGGCGTCATCGGCGAGTCAAGTATCTGTAATGACCACGATGTTAGCGTTGAATCAGGCGTCAGCAGATGGCGGATCGCTCCCAGCTTGCGTAAGTAAGACCTAGGGGCTTTGTGCGAGAAATCCGATTTTTACAGCAGCCGTCGTTTTTAGAACCAGCGCGTACGCAATTTGATTTAACGTTTGGTACACCAAAAGCTGCCCAATCGTTTGATCCGGCAACGTCACGGCCTTTCCCGTCACCGGATCCTTCACGCTCTCCCCGGGACTCGCAACGGACAGGAGGTCGCCTACCGCCAAGCCATCGGTTAATCCAAGATCGATGGTAACGACGGAGTGTGCTGCAGCAACGGTCCCGTCTGATCTCAGACCAATTATTTGTCCTGCCACCGCGCTTTTTGGCGGCTGCGGAAACAAGGTCGCATCAATATCGAGACCCTCGGCAACCATTAAGCGGTCGCCGGGCGTTACCTCTTCCGTTACCTTTACAATTTTAAGGGTTGCAAGGCCTGCCTGCTCAGACAATAGCCTGGCCTGACCCACTTCTTGGGCTTCAAGACCGATCAATGCACCCGTCATCGGGTCCAAATATTGCTGACCCGATTGGTATATCTTGAAAGAGGACACGCCTGCTGCAAGCGCACCCTTGACGTACACCTGATCTCCGGTTTTTAACAAGGTCTTACCATCAATACCCGCAAGAATGTACGGCAACCGCTCAAATTCCACAGCGTCCACCATTTTGACTTTCGCCAACCAAGCCTCGATTTGATCAAGCGACAAAGCTGGGATCGCCGCCGCCTCATTGATTCTCCGGACGCTAGGGACTCGCTTTACCACGCTAGGGTCGACCCGATCACCTCGCTGTAATCTTAAACGGGGTTGTCCATCGATCATCACCAGAGAAATCTCGTCACCCGGGTAAATAAGATGCGGGTTGGCGATATTAGTATTAAGCGCCCAGATTTGTGGCCACTGCCAAGCCTCTTCTAGGTAAACCGACGCAATGTCCCAAAGCGTGTCACCCGTCTT
>Ga0257120_1002550_pt1 | contig 10829 bp, 5 predicted proteins | sample SI106_10metaG_FD_190153 | JGI IMG/M metagenome (GOLD analysis project Ga0257120, IMG submission 190153) | Marine microbial communities from Saanich Inlet, British Columbia, Canada - SI106_10 | ecosystem: Environmental > Aquatic > Marine > Inlet | place: Canada: British Columbia | collected... | reverse complement strand
TATCCACATCCTCAACAGTTGCTGAGGTTGGCAAGCCATTCTCAAAACTTTTATAACCATCTTTTAGCACATCTTCTGATACATTCCCTAATTGAAGATACATATCACCTCCAGTATGAAACTCTTCCCCATCTTCTTTATTAAAAGGATCCATCATCCAAAACTCAACAAACTCAATATTTGCAGCCTCAAAATCATTTGTTTCAAGCTTTCGCATTATCCCACCCCAACTTTTATTTGGAGTTACTAATTTTCCATTTGCATTAATCCCATCAACAGTATAATTATAAGGACCTCTTTCTTCAGGGTAATAAGCCAAGTCCAACACTGAAAGGTTTGTTATTTGACTTCCTAAATGGGGGTCTTTATTTGGGAAAACTTCCGTTTCCAACACCTCACGAACATAATGATAGGACTGCTGTGGGATTTTACTACCATCAGGTAAAATTATATTTACATTTACATTTGGCGGTGTAATAGAAGTACTTCTAAAAAATAATGGATCAATTGTGTACCAGGCTAATTTTGCTCTTTTATACCCCAATATCAAATCATTATTTTCACTTGAATTTTCAAATAAATTTTCTTGTCCTTGAGGAATACTTGACAACTTCCATGAACCCATACTTTTTATATCAATGGAAGTTCTACTAGATTCAAAATCATCAATATAAGAAGTTCCCTCCTCTCCAACAGCACTATGATGCCCAGGAATAAGGTGTGCAAATTCTCCTGTAGCAATCAATCTTGATTTAGCTTTTGTTTCAATAAGTGGCAATTTATCAATCATGGTAGTAAGCCAAGGTACTTCCGTTTGATAATTAGCATCTAACCCCCAAATAGTATTGGAAATAGGCTCGTCTCCTGAGTTAATTTTTGTTGTATACGGTCGTTCTGTCAACCTCAGCATTGTAGCTCCAAGCAAAAAGTCCTTATTTATTTCATAATCAGCATGCAGTCCAACTAAAGTTTTATTCTGAATTCCAAACATGGAATTATTCTCCAAGGAAATCTTTATTGGAACGCCTGAACTTAATATTCCATCATTAATAATGGTAACACGACCAAGCATATAATCAACTGTGTAATCCTGATTTTCAACTAGTTTTTGCGAACCAGCAGTTACCGTTACCGAACCTTCAGGAACATTCATGGCATTAAGTCTAATTTCAGCTCCTGATGAAGATTGATAAGTCCCTTTTAATCTAAATTTATTTTTTTCAGGGAACTGCTGTGCAACCGTTAAAGTGGAATCGTATAAAATCTGATATGAATATTTATCAGCAGTTGTCGAATTACTAAATTGATTGGCTAAATAATTCCCAAATGGTTCTCTTACAGGAAAAATTATTCTCCCGTTAGATGACTTAGCAGTTATTCCTTCAATAAAATCAAATACTCCATCTGACTGCACATTCATCTGCTGATTTAACCTATCTAAATTCAATAATTTGATTAAAGGCTTTCCATTTATATTTTGTTCTTCTTGCTCCGTTAGGTAATTTGTTAATGCCCCAGATTCTTCAGTATTTTCATACACAATATCCAAAATAAAACCATCTTTACTCATTTGATAAGCACCAATGGCATAGATATTTTTCATCATTAAATCCCAGTTTGGTAGTGATGGCGTAAAGTTTGTTCCTTTTAATAATTTTAAGATAAGCGCATCTGGAGCTGTAGGACCAGTAGTACTCAACTCCCCCACTTGATAAGTTTCACTCCCTATGGTATATTGAAAAGCAACAGCCAAAACCTCATCATTATTTAGCGATTGATTAAGAGAAATATACCCAAGCTGGCTATTAAACGAAAATTCAGATGCAGATAGTTTTCTTGCTCTTTCTAATTTCTCATAATCTGTACCGTTAGCTAAGGGAGTGGATTGCAATATATTATTTACTTCATTGATATTTCGTACCCCTGCATAGCTTGATGTAAGTGAAGCAAACATATTATTTGCGGCAGCATTATCAGGGAAATTACCGGCATTGGAACTTGAAAAAGAGGAATTATAAATATTACCATTCGTTTCTCCTAAATCCAAAAAGGAGACAATATTTCTTGTATCATTTGTAGTACCCGTTTTATTGGTTACCCAAACTTCTATTTTAGTAATATTTATACCAGAATTAATGAAAGGTAAATTCTTTAAAGCATCATCATATTTGTCTTTAAAGTAATGCGCTAAGAAATAATGTTTATTTGCTTCATATTGGTCAGCATACACATCAAATTCTGATGTTTGAGCACCACCACTTACTTCAATTTCTGATTTTGTACTTTTTTGTTGAGAGAGAATACCGGTAATTGTTGTACGCCCGAATTGCAATTGCGTTTTAAATCCGAATAAGGATTGACTACCCGTAATTAAAGTTCCATTAAGCGGTAAACTTACATTTCCAACTTCAATTTTTTTAATAATTTCATCTTCATATCCTGTATACTCAACCTTCATCTGATTCTCAAAATCAAAAGTAGTTTCAGTATTAAAATTAGCGGTTACCTTTAACTTATCGCCAATCTTACCAATCACATTCATTTGAATTTTTTCTTGGAAATCAAAAGAGGTAGTTTTTCTTTGTTCTTCTGTTAGAGATGGATTATCAATTCTATTTATTTTAAGTCCGAAAATTAATTCAGCCGACCCTTGCGGGCGAATATCTACTGCATTACCTCCAAATACTCTATCAAAAGATTTTCCAGGAATAAATAATTTTGGCAAGCCAAGGGCTGAGGTTTGATTTCCTGCTCTTTCTTTAGAACGCAAATTCCAATAATCCTTAACTGATTTATTTTGCGCATATTTTTGGTAATCAGAAAAACTCATTATTTTGGGCTCTCCATAATCCAATTCGCCTATTTTTTGTTGTACTAAATAAGTATTTGTTAACGGGTCATAAACAACTGACGAATTAAAGTTAGGAGGTGTATTCATAAATAATCCACCTGATTGAGATCCTGAAAATGGAAACACAAGAGTGCTATCAGAAGCAGATTGCCCTGAAGCATTTACACTTATAGCAAGTGTAAATAATAAGAATGATATGTAATAAAAGATTGCTTTTTTCAATTTCAACAAGAAGTTACATCTGGCTTAATGCAGTTTTAACTAAATCCTCAACACTAGCAATTTCAGGGTTTGATTTAAGTACTTTATCAATTTTACTTTCAGCACCTTTTTTAGCAAATCCTAACGCTAGTAGTGCAGATAACGCTTCATCCTTAATAGTATTGTCTATTTTATCAAACAATAAATCAGAGGTAGGCATGCCTTTTGCAACCTTATCTTTCAAATCAATAATTATTCTTTGTGCTGTTTTAGCACCAATACCTTTTACACTTTGCACCATTTTTACATCAGCAGTAGTAATATGATGAACAATTTCTTCAGGAGAAAAAGTAGATAAAATAACTTGTGCAGTACTTGGGCCTACTCCAGAAACTGAAATTAAATTCCTGAATAAATGGCGTTCGCTTTCCTCAAAAAAACCAAATAAAGTATGAGAATCTTCTTTTACTGAGAGATGAGTAAATAATTTGCATAATTCACCATCAATTGCTGAAAAAGTCTGTAAAGAAATCTTTATTTTATAACCAATTCCATTTACATCAACTACAACATAAGTTGGAGTTTTTTCGATTAGTTTTCCGTGTATGTGTGTTATCATCTTTTTATTTGTGCATCAACAACCGATAAGGTTACCATATTAATAATTTCACGAACTGTGCATCCTAATTGTAGAATATGAACTGGCTTTTTCATGCCAACCAAAACAGGGCCAATAGAATCTACCTCAGCAATTTCTTGTATTAATTTATAAGCCATATTTCCAGCATTCAAATTTGGAAAAATAAGCGTATTAGCACTTTCTTCTGCTAGAGGAGAGAACGGGAATATTCTTTGCATTTTTTCAGCATCAAGAGCAAAATCTCCTTGTATTTCTCCATCAACCACTAAATTAGGATTTTCTTCTTTTAATATTGCGGCAGCTTTTGCCATTTTTTCAGAATCTTTTGTTCTAGTCGAACCAAAATTAGAATAAGAAAGTAAGGCAACTCTTGGTTTTATTCTAAACTGTTTTACCTTTTTAGCGATCATAATACTCATGTCTGCAATTTCTTCTGCAGTTGGATCAAGATTGATAGTTGTATCCGCTAAGAAAAGGGTCCCTTTTTTAGTCCTCATGATATACATTCCTGCTACTTTACTAACACCTTCTTCTCTACCAATAACCTCTAAAGCTGGTTTAATTGTTGCTCTGTAATTTCTAGTAATTCCAGAAATTAACGCATCAGCATCACCCATTTCTACCATCATTGAACCATAATAATTTCTCTCACGCATCAATTTTCTAGCCTCAAATTGTGTAATTCCTTTTCTCTTTCTCTTCTCCCAGAAAATATCACCATATTCATGCCTTTTATCTTCTTGTTTTATTTCTTTAGGATCAATAATACATACATCATCCATTTCAAGAGCAAATTCTTCAATCAAATCTAAAATTTTCTGTCTTCTTCCAAGTAAAATTGGCTCAGCAATTCCATCATCTTTTACTTGTTGAGCTGCTTTTAGGATTTTATAATGTTCTGCTTCTGCAAATACTACTTTCTTTGGGTTCCTTTTTGCTCTTGCAGTAAGTGTTCTTATTAACTCATTATCTAAACCTAATCGCTTTTTCAAGCTTTCTCTATATTTATTCCAATCTGAAATTTCTTCTTTTGCTACTCCAGTTCGTACTGCTGACATTGCAACAGCTGGAGCAACAGCAGTTATCAATCTTGGGTCTAATGGTTTTGGAATAATATATTCAGGCCCAAAAGCCAAAGTATTATCTTCATAAGCTAAACTCACTTCATCAAGTACAGTTTCTTTAGCTAAATTAGCAATTGCCTTTACAGCAGCTAACTTCATATTTTCATTAATCTCTGTAGCCCTTACATCCATTGCGCCTCTAAAAATATAAGGAAATCCTAGTACATTATTAACCTGATTAGGATGATCAGAACGACCAGTTGCCATAATAATATCATCACGACTATTCATTGCTTCTTTATATGAAATTTCAGGATCGGGATTAGCAAGTGCAAAAACAACTGGGCGTTTCGCCATAGATTGTACCATCTCAGTAGAAACAATATTTGCTACTGATAGCCCTAAGAATACATCAGCATTTTTCATTGCATCTTCTAAAGTTTCGCACCTTCTGTTTGTTGCAAAGAGTTCTTTATTCCCTTCAAGCCCTTCTCTATTATTTCTGATAACGCCTTTACTATCCAGCATTACTAAATTTTCTTTCTTTACTCCAAGAGCTAAGTACAATTTAGAGCAAGACATTGCTGCCGCACCTGCACCATTAACAACAATTTTCACTTTTGTAATATCTTTTTTTGCTATTTCCAGTGCATTCAATAAAGCAGCTGAAGAAATGATTGCTGTACCGTGCTGATCATCATGCATAACAGGAATATCTAATTCTGCTTTTAGTCTTTCTTCAATTTCAAAACATTCTGGTGCTTTTATATCCTCCAGATTAATTCCTCCAAAAGTTGGTGCAATTGCTTTTACTGTTGCAACAAATGCATCTACATCAGTAGCATCTACCTCAATATCAAATACATCAATATCAGCAAAAATCTTAAATAACAACCCTTTTCCCTCCATCACAGGCTTTGATGCTTCAGGCCCAATATCACCCAAACCTAATACAGCCGTTCCATTAGAAATAACTGCAACTAGATTACCTTTAGCAGTATATTTATAAACATCATTTTTTCTTTTTGCAATTTGCTTACACGGTTCCGCTACTCCTGGAGAATAGGCTAAAGATAATTCTCTTTGAGAACTATGCTTTTTAGTTGGAACAACTTCAATCTTCCCAGGTCTTCCTTCTGCATGGTATGCTAAAGCCTCCTTTTTACTTACTTTCTTTGCCATATATCTATTTAACTATAAGTAGGCAAATTTAAACTTTTGAAACTATTTAGCACTATAAAAAAGAAAACCCTGCACAAAGGCAGGGTTTCTAAAAACTTATTTCTTTTTACTTCTTATTTTACAATCAACTTTTTGATTGAAGTAATTTCATTATTTACAATTAAATTCCCAAAATACATTCCTTCTGACAAATCAGTAATATCTATTTCTTGCTTCCCTTTTTTACGCAATTTTATACTCTTCACTTCATTTCCTAAAATATCCATAATGATTAATTCTGCCTCTACATCAAGATGGAAATCAAAAAACACAATTCCGTTTGCAGGGTTTGGATAAAAATCAGTGATAACTGAAAGATTACCTAAATCCTGAACTGCAGTAACACTGCAGTCATAATTGATTGTCACACAAGTATTATCACTAGGATTGTTCTGATCATAGAAACAATACTCAACAATTGCAATTCCTGGGGCACCACCAGCACTATAATACCCAGAATGAGCAAGTGAATCGTTATTACTATAAGTAATAGCTTGACCAGAATTTAAAGGAGCTGGATTACTTGGGTTTGTTGCACTTGCAGGATAGCAAGAACCTGCAAAACAATAATAGGAACCTGCCCAAGTTGGCATACCAGCAGGGTAACTTATAATTGTTTTTTGACAGATCACATTAATAGCATTATTTGATACATTCTTTACATCTAAATGATGAGAAATTTGAGTATCAACATCAGCATAAAAGACGGAATCACCCGTAACAACTAAACTTTGAGCCATCACAAAACTCATTTGTGCAAATATTATAATAAAAAGTAGATTTTTTTTCATGATTTTATATTTTCGCAAATATATAGTTTTTAAATTAAACATAGGTCTGATTTGAACACATAAGAGAATAAAAAAACTAATCTTCAAATCCTCTATTTTTTTGTATTTTTGCAAAATTATTTAACCAAAAAAACAAGAAAAATGAAAAAACTATTACTAATTACAATTGTTGCCTTATTATCATTCAACAATGCACAAGCACAAATCTTCTTTGAAGATTTCAATGCAGGTATTCCTGCCACATTTACACTTACTGATGTGGATGGACTAACTCCGAACAACACAAACTGGGCAACTGGTTCATTCTTTGCAAACACGCTTACTTCAGCAGCAGGTGTTGCTAATGATTGCGCACAAAGTGCATCTTGGTTTAATCCAGTTGGACAAGCAGATGATTGGATGGTTACTCCTGCAATTACTATTCCAAATACTACTAATGGACTTGTACTTGAATTTACTGCCATTGCATATGAAGCAGCATTTTCAGATGGTGTAGAGGTATATGTTTCTTCTACAGGGACTACTCCTGCTGACTTTACAGGAACTGCCATATACAATTCCACTCCTACAACACCTGGACCAAATCCAACTGGAGGAGAACTAGATGTATGGACTAAACGTTCTGTTTCATTATCTCCTTACATGGGTCAAACAATATATATTGCTTTTAGAAATAATTCTACAGACATGAATATATTAGGAATTGATGATATTCTTGTTAAAGAACTTCAAGATGATGAGGCTGAATTAACATCACTTGATATTACAGAATTCTCTGTTTCTCCTGCTACAATTGATGTAAAAGGAGTAATCACCAACCAAGGAGGGAATACAATTACTGCTATTGATTTAACATGGACAGACGGGACAAATTCATATACTGACAATTTAACTGGGCTTAATATTACTTCTGGAGGAACATATAATTTCACTCATAATGATCAATTAACTTTAGCTTCACCAAGTACAGCTAACTTAACAGTTACAATTGACTTAGTAAATGGAAATACTGACCCTAACTTAAGTAATAATAGCTTAACAGCAATATCGAATGCTGTAACTTTTATCCCTACGAAAAGAATTATATTTGAAGAAGCTACAGGAACTTGGTGCGGATGGTGTCCAAGAGGTGCTGTTGGACTTGAAACCCTACAACAAAACTACCCTAACACTGCTATCGGAATTGCAGTACATAATGGAGATGCAATGACAGTTGCTGCATATGATGCAGGAATGGTAGTCGCAGGATATCCTAGTGGACATGTAGATAGAAATATACTAGATGTAGATCCAGGAAGTTTTATGCAATATTATGGAGACAGAATAAACGAAATATCTCCTGTTGAAATTTCAGCTGTTGCAAACTTTGACGCAACAACTAGAAATATTGATATTACTCTTTCAGGAGAATTTGTTGCTAATCTATCAGGTGATTACAGGTTTAATGTAGTAATACTAGAAGATGAAGTAGGACCATATAGCCAGTCAAATTACTATTCTGGAGGAACTAATCCTTTAGTATCGCCTATCTCAGGTTTTGATTGGCAAACTGCAACCGACCCTGTTTCTGTGAAATTTGATCATGTTGCTCGTGCTATTTTAGGAGGATTTAACGGAACTCCAAACAGTATTCCAGCTACAATTACTGCAGGTGGAGTTCATACTTATGACTATACACATAACTTACCATCTAACCAAGATGAAAATAAAGTACATGTTGTAGGAATGGTAATTGATAACACTACAGGAGAAATCTTAAATGGAATTAAAGTTGAATTAACAGGAACAAGTACTGGAGTGGAAGTGATAAATTCTGAATTTAACATCTACCCTAACCCAGTTAAAGATGTATTAACTATTGAGGGGACTTATACTTCAGTTGATATTTTTGATGTATTCGGTAAATTAGTTTTAACTGCTGAATCAGCTAAAACAATTAATGTTGCTACTTTAAGTAATGGCGTTTATATCCTAAACATCAATACTCAAAATGGTGTAACAACTCAAAAAATTACGATTACTAAGTAATTATTTTTAAACTTAACACTTAAACCCTGGCTATTTAGTCAGGGTTTTTTGTTTTATAAATAATCAAACCAATAATACCTATATTATAATTGATTATTTACAGTATATTTGTAGCAATAAAAAACAAGAACCCATGAACAAAAAAATATTATTAAGCATCTTAGCATCCTTACTGTTTACAACAATTAGTATTGCACAGAAAAGCACATTACCATCAGTAAATGTAAAAACTCTTGATGGAAGTAATATAAATATTACAACAATAGAAAATGATGGGAACCCAATCGTAATTAGCTTTTGGGCAACTTGGTGCAAACCTTGCAAAAAAGAACTGAATACTATTGCGGAGAATTATGAAGATTGGCAAGATGAAACAGGAGTAAAATTAGTGGCTATTTCAATTGACGACACAAGATCAATGGCCAAAGTTGCTCCTTATGTAAATGCATCTGATTGGGATTATGAAGTTTATTTGGATCCTAATGGTGACTTAAAAAGAGCCATGGGAGTATCCACTGTACCTCACACTTTTCTATTAAACAGCAAGAAAGAAATAGTATGGCAACACAAAGGTTATGTTGATGGTGATGAGGACGAGCTTTTGGAACAAATTGAAAAATTATCAAAATAAAAAATGAAGAAAATAATATTTTTATTCTCAACTCTTAGCATTTCCTTTTTAGGATTTTCTCAAGAAGTTAATTTTGGTGAAATCCATGGTGACTTTGATTTAAATATGCAAAGCTATCAGGAAGACAACCTCATAGGAGCAGAACCTGCAGATGAAATTATTCTTAATAATGCTTATCTAAATATTAATTATACGAAAGGTGATTTTTCAGCAGGTTTGCGTTACGAAAGTTACCTAAATGCCTTATTGGATTTTGATGATGAATACAAAGGAAATGGAATTATGTTTCGCTATGCTACTTACACAATTGATGGGCTAGAAGTAACAGCCGGTAATTATTACGAACAAATTGGAAGTGGCTTAATTTTCAGAAGTTATGAAAATAAAGGATTAGGGCAGGACAATGCAATGGATGGAGTACGCTTAAAATACCGACCGTTAAAAGGAGTTTATTTAAAAGGATTTATCGGCAAAAGCAGAACTTATTTTACCTATTCTGACGGTATAATTAGAGGAGCTGATGCTGAGATAAATGTTAATGAAGCCTTGAACTTTGAATCGAAAACAAGAATAATTATTGGGCAAGGGCTTGTAAGTAGATTTCAAGCAGCCATCAACCCTAAGTTTAAATTACCTCAGAATGTTGCAGCTTATTCAACTCGCTTAAATATTATAAATGGTGGCTGGAACTATTCTGGGGAGTATGCTATAAAACTAAATGACCCTATCGGCTCCTTAACCTCTGAAGGTAACAATTATGCTAATGGAAATGCATTGATGAGTAGCCTAACCTACTCACAGAGAGGGTTTGGGATTGTAGCAGAAATGCATAGAGTTGACCATATGGAATTTCGGTCAGAAAGAGCTCAAGAAAAACAATACATCATCAACTATATTCCAACCTTAACAAAACAACACACTTACACTTTATTGGCTTTGAACCCATGTGCAACTCAACCAGAGGGTGAATTTGGAACACAACTTGATATCTTTTATAAAATAAAAAAAGGGACTATTTTAGGAGGTAAATATGGAACGAAAATTTCATTCAACTTTTCAAGGATTAGTGCACTAAATGGGGGGAACTCATTCCTAAATGACAACACTGAGCACACACCAATGCTTATTAGCATTAAAGGAGAGGAACTATACTTTAATGATATTAATTTAGAAATCTACAAAAAAATTAACAAGAAAATTAAAGTAACTGGAGTGCTCGCAAAACAAGCTTACAACAAAGATGTATTGGAAGGGAAAACGCCTGGAACTTACGGAACAGTTAATTCAACCATTGCAATTGCTGATATCAGCTACAAAATAAAAAAAGGCCATACTGTTCGTGTTGAGCTGCAAGAATTATTAGCAGATGGTGGAGATGGAAGTTGGAGTATGGGGTTGATTG
>Ga0257120_1002544_pt1 | contig 10855 bp, 9 predicted proteins | sample SI106_10metaG_FD_190153 | JGI IMG/M metagenome (GOLD analysis project Ga0257120, IMG submission 190153) | Marine microbial communities from Saanich Inlet, British Columbia, Canada - SI106_10 | ecosystem: Environmental > Aquatic > Marine > Inlet | place: Canada: British Columbia | collected... | reverse complement strand
ATCCACAGGTTACAAAATCGGAAAATTGCATTTCCACCATCGCCTTCTGTCCTTTCACACTTAACCCTAGTGCTGCACCAACAATTGCAGATTCACAAAGTGGTGTATTTCTAACCCTTTCCTTAGAATACTTTGCTGCCAATCCATCGGTGGCTTTAAAAACCCCACCATAGTCAGCAATGTCTTGTCCCATATAGACCAATTCAGGATTGCGGTCAAGTGCAATATCCAATGCATCGGCAATGGCATCAATAAAACGCATTTCTTTATTTGTGCCTTTAGGCTCAATCATTTTCGCATCATTGCTAAGAAACAGATCATTTATTTCTTTCTCTTTAGATGATTCAATGATTGGCTCTTGATTGGCTATTTCAAAATCAGTTGTTATGAGATCTGTATAGTCCTTCTTAATTTTCGAGCACTCATCAGCAGTCAACACCTTTTGGTCAACTAAATACTTCTCAAATTTAATTACTGGATCTTTTGGAGACCACTCCTCTACCAAACCCTCGGGATAATACTTTGTACCGCTCGCCTCTTCATGTCCTCGGATACGGAAAGTGATACACTCCAATAGAAAAGGTCGCGATTTCTCCTTGATTCTATTTTTAATTTCTGCAACTGCATTGGCCACTTCGAGTACATTATTTCCATCAATCTGCATTGTTTCAATTCCATACCCAATTCCTTTATCAATAAATTGCTTGCACCTAAATTGCTCATTGCTAGGTGTGCTCAAACCCCATTGATTGTTCTCAACCACAAAAATGACAGGCAAATCCCAAACTGCAGCCACATTTAATGCCTCGTGAAAGTCACCTTCACTTGCACCTCCATCTCCTGAGAAGGCTAGCGCTACTTTCCCAGTTTCATTCAACTTTTCTGAAAGTGCTATCCCATCCGCAATTCCTAGTTGTGGACCTAAGTGAGATATCATCCCAACTATATGATGCTCCTTGGAACCGAAATGAAACGAACGGTCCCGTCCATTTGTAAAACCATTAAGCTTTCCCTGAAACTGGCTGAACAACCTTACTAACGGAACTTCCCGGGTAGTGAAAACTCCCAGATTACGATGCATTGTCATTATATATTCATCCGCATCTAAGCCGAGCGCGCATCCAACGCTTATCGCCTCTTGACCATATCCCGAAAACCACTTTGAGATTTTACCCTGCCGCAGATAGATCAACATTTTCTCCTCAATTTGTCGAGGCAGCACAAGGGCTTTATAAATTTCAGCTAGGTCTTCACTCGTGCGGTTCTTTTTATCAAAGTCCATTTCAATCAATCATTAAGTTGTCAAATGTATCATTAGCCAACAATGATGGAACCTAAATAATTTGGGTGATATCAATAATTATATTTGATACCTTGGCCTTTGAAAAAATCTCAAATCAGAATGAAAAAAATCTTATTGCTTAGCTTAATCGCGCTCTCAACCATTGTTCTTACAAGTTGTGACGAGTGTAGAAATGTAGAATGTGAAAATGATGGAACCTGTGTAGAGGGAACATGCGAATGCCCCGAAGGTTTCTCAGGATCCACTTGCCAGACCGAAGATCTTTGTTTAACCCAAGAAATTCAATGTAGTAATGATGGTGAGTGTTTAGATGGTTTATGTAATTGCCGTGGCGGCTATTATGGAGAGACTTGCGAAGTCTTATGTTTATATGGAACCTACGAAAATGGTGACTGTACATGTAATCAAGGTATAGATGGCGCATCATGCGACACCTTCTCAAGAGATCGTTACCTTGGAGTCTACACTTTAGAGAACAATGATGGCGTAGAAAGCTGTGTAATCTCTGAAGGAGATTTTGAGAACGGAGATATTTGGAAAATGGAAATGTCCAATATTTCAACCTTCAACGATACTGATGGATATGGTGAAGTAGATGGCTTAACCGTTACTATTCCAGATCAGACAGTAACTGGCTCTGGAAATATTAAGTATGATCTAAAGACTGTAAGTTCAGGAACTTTTGAAGATGACGGAACCGATATTAGCTTTACTATCGAAATTACGCGTAAATCATCGTTGGAAGGAGCTTTAGAAGAATCTGACACATACACCTTCACACGCCCATCTATTTAACAACTATCACATTATCATAACTTTAAAGCCTCGATAGTCGAGGCTTTTTTTATGGGAAAAATCATTTTTCAGAAAGGTTTTAATCTCCTATTTTTAGCGTCTTAATCAAAAATTCTACCTATGAAAAAAATCAATTTATTAATGATTGCTCTTGTTGGAGCATTGACCTTGACTCTTACTTCATGTGACGAGTGTAAAGATGTTACTTGCGAAAATGGCGGCACTTGTTCTGAAGGAACTTGTGAATGTGCTGATGACTTCTTCGGAGATGCTTGTGAAGTTGAGTGTGTTAACGGTACTTATGCTGATGGTACTTGTGGATGTGACGCTGGTTACGAAGGTGAAGCTTGTACTGTTCTTTCAAGAGCGGACATGATCGGTTCTTACACAGGAAACGATGCCTGTTCTAGTACAGGTGCTAGTTCTGATTACTCTTCTACTATTGCTGCATCTGGAGCTTCTGATGATGGTGTATTAGTAACTGGCCTTTGGGCTGGATTCTTCATCAACACAATCACTGGAACTGTTGATGGCGATGTTATCACTATTGCTGACCAAGAGCCAGATAGCGATGGTTACAGAATCGAAGGAACAGGAACTTATGCTGATGGAGGTATCGCATGGGATTTCGATGTTACTGAGACAGCTACAAGCAATGTTGATCAGTGTACAATGTCTGCTACAAAGCAGTAAACTGAAACTACCATTTAATGGTATAAGCTCAAGTGCAATGCACTTGGGCTTTTTTTTTGCCATTAAAACAGATAAGCATATGTTGGTTAAGTAAAGTAGGGACCATAACAATATTCAATTTGCATACATGGTGTCAAGACATGTTACCATAGTAATTACTATGCATCAACTCATAAATGGAGTCATACTAAAAGACAATCGCTGTAATTGACCAAGCCATTTTGCAAGGTCAGATGTCAACGCTCTATGAAGCAAGACACAATGTAAATTATTGAACATAAAAAACCCTGACCATTTAACACGGTCAGGGTTTAAAGTCGCAAACTTTCAGCGATTTACTTACCGCCCATCTTAGCTTCCTTAGCATCCTTAGCAGAAGTATTTGCTTCTCCAGCCATTTTCGAGGCTTTCTTGTCAGCAGACTCAGCAGCAGCATCAACATCTCCAGCCATCTTATCAGCCTTAGTTGAAACTTCTTCAGTTACTTCTTCAACTTCCGCAGCCATTTCAGTTGCAGTATCTTCAACCGCCTTTTCAACAGGAGCAGCCTCTTCAACTACTTCCTCAACTGCAGTTTCAACAGCTTCTTCTTCTTTTGGTGCTTCTTCTCCTCCGCATGCGGTTAGGACAACAGCTGCAAGTACAAATGACGCAGCTAATTTTGTTACATTTTTCATTTCGATGGAATTTTCAATTTGACTGCAAAGTAAGTGATTAATCTGGAATAGTTGTACGTGTGTATGCTTTGTCTTAGCCTAAAGCACAATAATCTCCGTCTATTGGGTACAGAAAAGAGGTGAGTATGCCTTTTTAATATATTTACACCTTAAATTTTAGGCACTATGTCCAAGCGATTTCCACTCCTTTTAGCGATCTGCATCAGTTTAATTACAATAACATCTTGCGATGAATGTCGAGGATTACTTGGGGGCGACAAAGTGCCTTGCAGTAACGGTGGGACGTGTAATGACGGTGAATGCGACTGTCTGAAAGGATATTTTGGAGCAAGTTGTGAGGATGTAGATTCTTGCGATCTATTAGACGTTACTTGTGTAAGAGGCTATTGTGAAACAGGTCTGTGTTATTGTGATGCGGGATTTGAGGGAGACGATTGCAGCTTCGAATCAAGGAAAAAATTCTTGGGAACATATAATATTATAGAACGATGTCCTGATTTAGACACGACATGGGGTTACAACATAGTAATTGAGCGTAACGTTTTGGATGGTTCTGTCATGGATGTTGCCAATTTATTCAGTTATGATAACTATCCCGTAAATGGTTATTTCTCTAAGGTAGAAGGTACTGCCGATCCAGGATTAGAGTCCTTTACAATTAAAAATCAAAGACCTGACGATGGTGAAAAGAACATAAGCGGCTCTGGATTTTTATCGGTGTTTGATAGTGTAACAAACATCAATATCAACTATGTAACCACTAACGGGAATAAGACATTTAACTGCACATGTGAAGGAATTCGAATTGGCGATTGATGACTTCACCGACAAAATCAACATCAAAAATTGACCTTCACAGAGGTCCATTTTTTTTTGTGGTGAATCCAAATAGCGAAGTTGGAGCTAATCGACAATTTTACCAAGTCACTAAAAAACCTGAATTCGTAGGTCATGAAATCGCAGAGTCCATTTCACATGATTAGCTTAGCTAAAAGTCCTATCTCATAGGGTTACAAAGTATGCATTGCCGTTTGAGGCGATGGCACTGTTCATGCTGCAGCTAATGAGATGACAGGAAGCTATGTTGCACTTGGTATTACACCTACGGGATCAGGAAATGGAATTGCTAGGTATCTTGGAGTATCAATGAATATCACTATAGCATTAAATTAAATGCTTAATTCCAGTCTTAAAAAGATAGACCCCATAATTGTAAATGATCACCGAGCATTGAATTTTGTGGAATTGGATTTGATGTTCACGTAGCCAAACTATTTAATGAAACACCGGGTAGGGGATTTTCAGTGCGTACTGCGGAATCTGAAAGATCTTCTGTAAGTTTTGGTTTAATTAGGTTCTGTCAGTTTTAAACAAAAAGACTAAAAGTCAACGTTTCTGCGATTTTGTGGGATAATGTACGCTTTAGAAGCCGCTCTATATAAAGAGTTTTTAATACATTATAAGTTTTTATATTATTCAAATAAAAGTTATTATTATGGTAGGGTAAAATGTATATTAAACGGTACACTTATATGCAAACAATTTATTTCAAAAAATATTTATTATGGTAATAAAAAGATTTTTTTCACTCTTGATATTTACTGCTTTTATAAGTGTAAGCTATGCTCAAGGGTACATTAGCGCAACTATACAGCATGGTGGCTTAATAAGAGAATATAGTATTTATGTTCCAGCAAGCTATGATGGAACTACAAATTTTCCTTTGCTATTTAATTTACATGGAGGAGGTGGTACTATTGCTTCTCATATTGGTATCGCAGATATGAGTCCCATCGCTGATACGGCAAACTTTATTGTTGTTTGTCCGCAGGCACGCCCAGACCCAAGTGATGGAAACTCTTTCAACTGGATTGCTAAAGTCCCAGGTACTTTTGATGATGTAACCTTTTTTAGTTCATTGATAGATACGATTGCTAGTAATTATCAAATAGATCAGAATAGAATATATGCTTGTGGTTATTCATTAGGTGGTGATATGTCCTTTGAGCTTGCTTGTAAACTTAATAGCAGAATTGCAGCTATAGCTCCAGTAGCAAGAACCATGCAAGCCAATCCAAATAGTTTTTGCTCTCCGGCGCATCCCACTGGAGTTCTTACAATACTTGGTACGGATGACATAACTTCTCCATACAATGGGATAATATATCTAGGGATAGAATATTATCTTTCTGCAGCAGCAACACATAGATATTGGACAACGCATAACAATTGTGACACAACTGCTACCATGAGTACTGTAAGTCCAAGTGTTGAGCGATATACTTGGTCCACTTCATCAGGTTGTGCCTATGTAGAGGAATTAAAAGTGATAGGCGGAGGACACGATTGGCCTGGGAGTTTTGGGAATATGTCGATTGATGCTAATGAAGAGATTTGGCAATTTGTTTCTCGTTATGACATAAACGGTTTAATTGGATGCAGTTCTCCAACATCATCGAGTGAGATTAGTAATTTAAAAGAGATATTACAAGTTTATCCTAACCCCGTTGTTGACATGCTAACTATTGAAATAGACTCGCAGAAAGACATCGAGTTTAGAATATATTCTACTATTGGAAAAATGGTACATAATGGTAGTTTAAATTCCGATATAAATACAATCGATTTATCTTCGTTGCCACCTAATATCTATGTGTTAACTATTGGAGATCAATCCATAAAACTGATAAAAACAAAATAAAAGTAGGGTACTTTATATCTGGATCGGTATAGATGTATAAACTGAAGAACTTTTTTCAAATTTCGCAAATCAAAATTTCCAACCTGCTCCAAATAATCAGCAGAATGAGCTAAAAGAAGCTGGCTTATTTAATTTTGATCCCATTTATTTGTCATTCAGTTATGTGTATGGTTCTGGTTTAGTCAACAGTGAGCAACTTTCTTCCTCAGGGAAAATAATATCTTACAATAGGTTTGATGCTGCGCTATTGTATCGGTTTAATACAATAAAATTGAAACAGGAGTTTCGGTGCTGAATGTATTCAATAGTTTTAACGTTCGGTACAACAATTTCTCAAGCTTTCCGAATAGTGAAACAGTTTATCAGCAAGCACTTCCCTTTACACCAAAAATGATGTTAAAGTTTTCCTTTTAATCTTTTGAGTTAACATTAAAGGCTTAATCGTTTTACTGTATCCATACAGCGAGCATAGCTGTATCAAATTTAGGCTATGGCCTAAAACGGCACAACAAGTAATATCTCTTCGCTAGTCTATAGGCCGCACATTTTAGGCGCGCTTAAAAAAGCGGGCACATGGATGTCTGGTCCATGTGTCCAATTAAATCCTATCTAAAAATAAGGAAATATAGAGAGGACCCATGGTCAAAAAGTCCACTCTATTAAAAAGTGATTAAAACTAAAAAAGCCTCGTAAACAATATTTACAAGGCTTTTAGTGAGTGGTGCCTCCAGGAATCGAACCAGGGACACATGGATTTGGAAACCATGTACAACACACCTTTGGTGCCTTTCAGTCTTACAAAATGAAATCAATTGGCATTAATGATAGTGTTAGCTGCATGTTTTTCTTTGATCATAGCAAATGTGAGCCAGCCTGGAAACAATGCCTTTATCAATCCATATGCAATTGATGATGACGGTAAATTAGAGGTTGTAAAGATTCAGTCTCCATTATGGGCAGATGTCCCATTCTTGATATCCAGACTTTCCAACAAAACCTTTCATCTATCGAAATATGTGACGGTGGAACAGGTTGATTCTGTCTTCTTATCAAATGAAGAAGGGCTTTATTTGCAAATTGATGGAGAACCTTTTGGCTCCCCAAAAAAGATAGACATCAAAGTAGATCCAAAATCACTGAACGTATTGACTCCATAAACATGTCGAACAAAAATAAATTCGGAGGAATGGTTTACTCCACAAATTCAAGCTTCTCTTTGAATGAAAATGAAGATGAGGGGCAAGAAACTTTATCACCTTCAAACCAACTTTTGCACCTTCATCGAGAGACCAAAGGAAGAGGTGGTAAAGCAGTAACAATAGTTAGAAATTTTGTTGGAAGCGATTCAGATTTGCAGACTTTGGGAAAGGCAGTGAAGGGACATTGCGGAACTGGTGGTTCTGCAAAAAATGGTGAGATCATTATCCAAGGAGACCAAAGAGAAAAAGTAAAATCGTTTTTGAATAACAAAGGATACAAAACCAAAAATATTGGTGGTTAAGTATTAAGCAATTTCCTTTTTATATCCACCTTGACTCACTATTAAGGCAATGATTATAACCACAAAACACCCGATGACATTGAACCAGAGAAATCCGATTTGGTAAGAGAACCACTCAAATTGGTTACCAATAAACAGACCTAAAACCAATAATTCTGCTACTGCAGCACCAATTATTACATCTCTCGCCCTAATAGACTTTATAAATACAGCACAAACAAAAATTCCGAGAATTGTTCCGTAAAACAGAGAGCCCAGGATATTTACAACCTCGATCAGATTATCGAACAAATCAGCCATGAGTGCGAATGAAATGGCCAGTAGCCCCCATAAAACGGTTATCAATTTACTCCAACGCACCTCGGTTTTTGAGCCTAACTCGCCCTTGTGAAGTCTTTTCACAAAATCACTCATAGTTGTTGTTGCAAGGGCATTTAACTCGCCCGCTGTAGAAGACATTGCTGCACTGAGTATGACAGCAAGCAACAAGCCGATTGCACCATGGGGCAGATAATCAAGAATAAATCGAATAAATACGTAGTCTGAATCCTTTGTTGGCACACTAGAATTGAGTTCGGTCGATATCTGATTAAACTTAGACTTCACTCCCTTTTCAGATAATATCAATTCATCCAGTTTTTGATTTGATTCCGGAGAATTAATTGCAACTATCTTCTTTTTTTCTATCTGAATTTGTCGGAAATCAGCTAGTAGTTCCTGGCCTTCCTCCACCCTATCCGACTCCATCACTAACTCTACTACCTCTTTGTTAAAGCTAATCGGTTGTTCTTTAATTTGATAGAAGACAAAAAGTAAAACGCCAGTTAGTAAAATGAAAAACTGCATAGGAATTTTCAAAATGGCGTTGAACATAAGTCCCATTCTACTTTCCTTAACACTGCTGGCGCTTATGTAGCGCTGAACTTGGCTTTGATCTGTACCAAAATATGACAAGGCAAGGAAAAGCCCACCTGTTAGTCCGCTCCATATTGTATATCTAGATTCCAAATCAACATTGAAATTCACAATTTCCATTTTGCCGCGAGCGCCTGCAAACTCGATCGCTTCAATAAAGGAGAATGTTGGACTTATGTAATCCACGATCATATAAAATGCAAAGAACATTCCTCCCATAATAACAGCCATCTGCCATTTCTGAGTTATGCTAACTGCTTTTGTCCCCCCAGAAACGGTGTATATAATCACCAACAACCCAATTATAATGTTGAGGTAAGTTAAGTCCCAACCGAGTACAGTGCTCAATACTATAGAAGGTGCATATATTGTAATTCCTGCTGCAAGCCCTCTTTGGACTAAGAACAGAAAGGCAGTTAGTAGTCTCGTATTTAGATTAAAACGTTTTTCTAAAAACTCGTAGGCTGTATAAACATTGAGATTATAGAACAAGGGAACTACTACAATTGAAATGATAATCAATGCCAATGGCAAGCCAAAGTAGAATTGAATGAATCCCATTCCAGACTCAAACGCCTGTCCAGGCGTTGAAAGAAAGGTTATTGCCGAAGCTTGTGTAGCCATTACACTAAGACCAACTGTGGCCCAGTTTGACTCCCTACCACCTCTTAGGTAAGAATCTAAATCCCTTTGTTTTCGTGTTCTCCAAGTTCCATAACCCACAATTGCAGCCAAGGTTATTGCAAGAACCGTCCAGTCTAATCCGTTCATTCCAGAATACGGCTTAGCGCAGCGTAAACCACAATTTGCAAGACTAAAAATCCGAGCACCAAAAGGTAAATTCTCGGCCAATTAGTATCCTTCTCAGTGCTCGATCCTTCTTCCATTATGGTGCGTATTCAATCATGTTCACTAATAAGCGATAAGCTCCAGGGACCCCAGCCGGTAGTTGTCTAAAAAACGATATGCCTGAATAGAATAATGAACCTTTACCATATTTCGCCACAATCAACCCTCCTTTGGACTCGAACTTCTCACCTGAATCTTTCCAGGAAATAAGTGGTACATATTCATCGCTCCAATCTTGAGCGAAATACAAACCCCTTTCTTGCACCCAATCATCGAAATCTGAATCATTCAACTCATTTGGTTTATTAAAAACATCATGTTCTGGCTCTATCAAAGTGGCTTTGGCGTCTTCTTCCGTAACCCTTTCTCGTCCCAATGTAAAAGGATACGGTCCAAAGTTCTTAGATTTAAGTCCACGCGAGGTGTTGTATTGCACAATTACATTACCCCCATTTTTCACATATTCCATCAATTTCGGTTGATACGCAACCAACTCATCATTAGTGTTATAAGCTCGGATGCCAATAATAATCGCCTTATACTCTCCTAAATTATCCGATACCTCAGACAAAGGCTTTCTATCAACTTGGTAGCCTATACTTTCTAATGACTCATCTACTTCATCACCTGAACCTTGAATATATAGAAGTAGACCCTCTTCCATTTTCAAGTCAAGTTTAATCAACTTCATTTGACAGGGTTTAGCGATTAAAACATTTGGAATGTGCTCATATTCAATAGTCTGAATACTTAAATCATATGTATTGTTTCCAGAGAATGCCGTTGAACTTATCGTGCGCGATTCGTTAGGCTCCGAACCAGACTGCCAATTAGTAGAATGCGTGGTTTGCTGACCTTTAGTGAGGCTTATGCCTTTCAAGGCGTTGGGGTCATTCTCTAACCCAGAAGGAGAGATTTGTAAATTTTCGATATCCTCATATGCATAAACATCAAGATTTTGAAAAATATCACCATTACCCTGAATAATCAGTGTATTTACTCGGTTAGATATACTAATAGATGGTACATATTGCATTGGCTGAATTACTTCACCTATGGATCGATCAGTCCATTTTCGATGAAGTTCAGTAGTTCCCTTCACAGGAATATCTCGTTTGATCGTGTAAGTAATTTGCTGATCTTTCAATCTGGGTTCAGCCAACCACATGTCATCACTCAGCACATAGAGTTCATCATGTGGCTCACGCAACCAATAAGGGGTGGAAACATCATTCGGAGCTTTAAGTAATCGTGTGAATTGAATTGCCATTCCAGCTTCAATATCAAATGCGGTATCAATTTCTGGTTGACTAAATCGGACATTAGCCGATTTACTGCCGCCATTATAAACATCAATTGTCACCGGATAATCACGCCCAATTACAACTGGGTCTTTATCTGCATAAACCTCAATTCTGACT
>Ga0257120_1002541_pt1 | contig 10862 bp, 6 predicted proteins | sample SI106_10metaG_FD_190153 | JGI IMG/M metagenome (GOLD analysis project Ga0257120, IMG submission 190153) | Marine microbial communities from Saanich Inlet, British Columbia, Canada - SI106_10 | ecosystem: Environmental > Aquatic > Marine > Inlet | place: Canada: British Columbia | collected... | reverse complement strand
CGGAGCTGACTCTTTCAGCATCTGCTGCTCTTCGTTGATAACCAATGCCATAACTTCGTACCTTTAAATTCTTTTTAGAGCGTTAATACCATTAACCTAAGCCAAGGATATTTTTAGCGATAATATTTAGCTGAACCTCAGAGGTTCCGCCTTCAATTGAGTTGCCTTTGGTACGCAGCCAGGTGCGTGGGGTCCAACCACCATTGGAGTTGGCACCATCCCAGATCATCGCATCGCTACCATCGATCTTCATCATCAATTCAAAACGGCGTTTATTTAGCTCTGTGCCGTAATACTTGAGCATGGCTGAAGTAGCACCCACCCCATGGCCGGACTTTACCTCATCGGTTACCCGCTCGGCGGTCATGGCAAAGGCTGCGCCATCAATCTCCCACTTGAGCACATCCGCGCGTAATAGTGAATTGCTCATCCGACCGCATTCAACTCCCACCGCTTTAGCAGCAATCTGACCCAGTGTTTCCGAACCAGCATCGGTTAAACCAAAGCCACCGATCATTTCACGCTCATGGGTCAGCAGATATTTGGCAATAGTCCAACCCTGATTGATCTCGCCAACCACCTGATCTTTTTCAACGCGAACATTATCGAGAAAGGTTTCACAGAACGGTGAGCTACCAGAGATAAGCTTAATGGGTTTGGGGGTTACGCCAGGTGTTGCCATATCAAACAGCACCAAACTGATGCCCATCTGTTTTTTGGCTTCGAAATCGGTGCGCAGTAGGCAGAACATCCAGTCGCATTTATCGGCGTAAGAAGTCCACACCTTTTGGCCACTGGCAATAAAGTGATCACCTCTATCTTCACCCTTAGCTTGAAGGCCTGCTAGATCAGAACCGGCACCGGGTTCGGAGTAACCCTGACACCAGCGAATTTCCCCGCGGATAATCGGTGGCAAATGTTGCTGTTTTAACGCTTCAGAACCAAACTTTAACAGCGCTGGGCCGATCATCCAGATACCAAAACTATCGAGTGGCGAGCGCGCATTAATCCGCGCCATTTCCTCTTTAAGAATCTTGGTTTCAGCCTTATTAAGACCGCCACCACCGTATTCAGCGGGCCAATCCGGAGCCGTCCAGCCCCTCGCCGCCATGCGTTCCATCCACTGCTTTTGCTCTTCGCTCTTAAAAGTCCAGTTACGGCCACCCCAGCAGGCATCTCCCGCATCGGTCACTGGAAAGCGCATACTCGACGGACAGTTTTCATGCAACCAGTCGCGAGTCTCACACCTGAAAATTTGTAAATCAGTCACAATTTCTCTCCTGCTAAATCTCTGCTTGAGATCAGCGGTTTTTGTTATGAATTGAACTTACAGTAGGCATTTGTAGCTTTCAAGCATTTGCGTGACAGGCAGACTCTGAATAGAGGTTTTTTCCCGTGCTTTTATGACTCCGGAGTTTTATGATCACTTAGAGATAGCTCTTTAAAAAACTGGAATAAATGTATGACAGAAGCATTAGCGCAATTACTCAACACTCTCGACCTAGAGAAAATTGATGCCAATATCTACCTCGGACAGACTCCGGAGACCCGTAATAAAAGAGTCTTTGGCGGCCAGGTATTTGCCCAAGCAATGCGCGCAGCTCAGGATACAGTTTCGGGGGATCGCATGGTGCACTCACAGCACGCCTACTTTCTGCGCCCCGGCGACCCCAGCGTGCCAATACTCTTTGAAGTCGATGGTATTCGCGATGGCAGATCATTTACCACCCGCCGAGTAGTTGCCTCACAGCGAGGGAAAGCAATTTTTAATACCGAACTGTCATTCCAGGTAATGGAATCTGGTCTCTCTCATCAGGCGGAAATGCCAGCCTGCACGGGGCCAGAAGAGCTTGAAGATGACAGCATTCGCTGGACTAAACTCAGGGAGGCGATGGAAAAGGAATCCCCAGATAGCTCAAATGCCAAACAGCAATTACAGCGGCCAATTGAGATTCGATCGGTAAACCCAATTGACCTGATCAACCCAGTAGCCAGAGAACCAGAGCAGCTGATATGGATTAAGGCCAATGGCCACATTGAAGATATTATTGGTCAGCCAGACAGGCCTCTGCATCATTCCATTCTCGCCTATGCCTCGGACTTTAACCTGATGGGCACATCATTGCTGCCCCATGCAGTTAATCTGATGAACCCCAAACTACAGCCAGCCTCGCTGGATCACTGTATCTGGTTTCACGACGAGTTTAGAGCCGATGAATGGTTACTCTATACGATGGATAGCCCTAGATCCAGTCATGCTCGCGGACTGAGCCGCGGGTCATTCTTTAGCCGAGATGGACGGTTGGTAGCCAGTACTATTCAAGAAGGATTGATGCGTTTACACAGTACTTAGGAGCTTTCGCTAAGGGCTTTCATTAGTGGTATCGCTGAAAGCCAGAGGCGCACTCTAGATTGATAGGCCGAAAATACAGCACCAAACCAATGATGGTCAGCACCGCGCAAACGGTCGAGAAAAGCTCGCGAAGCTTTGGATACTCCTGGATAAGATCAAAGTCGTGAGCTTGGATCCGAATGCGGTTCAAACTCACTTAGCACCCAGTTACCGGCGGCAAAAAAGCCACTTCACTGACATCTGCTAGGGGTTGATTCCAACCAACTATTATCTGGTTGACCGTGATTTATAACTGAGGCTCTGATTGCTTTTTAACCAGTGCCGGAAAATCTGCACTGAGCAGTTGGCGAATATCTGAGGGGATTGATGGTACATCTAAATGATTTAACCCTTCTCCTATACAAGAAAGATTATAATTTTTTAACAATCATTAAAATTGATCAACCCTAAACAGAACAAATAGCTCTTTAAAAAGTTATGTACTAACGCCATGAAACACTAGAACATGTCTCATGGCATCAAAATTAAGTACTATTTTTCTGGCACGACTGATTCATAGCTGTAGTTATAATGGGCTGAATTATTATAGTAATTAGAGGCTTTACGCTCAATTCCGTTAAAAATAACCCCTTTAGTACTAATACCATTTATAAGAAAACGATCAACTGATAACTCCACTTCCTTAACTGTTGTTACCTCATATCTAGCAACGATCAAAGTGGTTCCAACATATCGACCTATGATTGCAGAATCAGTGACGGCCAGGACAGGTGGAGTATCTATAAGGATATAATCAAAGGAATTATCTAGGGCCTCAATGAACTTGGCAAATTTATTTGACATTAGCAGCTCAGAGGGATTTGACTGTATTGATCCTCTAGGTATTATCTCAAGATTATGAATTCCTGTTGGGATAGATTTAAGATCATCAGCATTTCCTACCAAGTGGTCAGACAAACCCGGTGCATAATCAACATTGAATTTTTTATGCATATACCCACGTCTCATATCAGCATCAATTATTAATACACGCTGACCTGATTTAGCAAGAACAACACCTAAATTGGATACAATAAATGATTTACCGACAGCCTGAGTACCACTAGTCAACATAACTATTTTGTTTTTGGCTTCCAGCAGAACGAAATGCAACGCGGTTCTTAAGCTTCTTAATGCCTCAACTGTTAGGTCCGAAGGATATTCCACAGCAAGAACAAAACCAGTTTCAATAGGAGAAGGCTGTTGATTAATATTCCTATGATCCTTACCTAAAATGTCGATCTTTTGCTGCGTGTATGAAGCAGGAATAGTGCCATAAACATTCAACCCAATATTTTCGAAGATTTCAGGACTGATAACACCCCTCCTTAGTGAAGATCTGATCAACACAAAAAATATACTACAAAATAAGCCTAGAAAAGAAGAAAGTAAGAATATCAACGATTTCTTTGGAGAGTCAGCCTCAGGAAAAACTACCGCAGAATCCAGGATACGAACATTACCAACGGTACTTGCCTTTACAATTGATAACTCCTGCCTTTTACTCTGCAATGATAAGTAAACCGCCTGATTTACCTCAAAATCACGCATTAAAGTTAATATTTTTTGCTGCGTCTCAGGTAACGAATTTATCTTGGAATTAAGATCATCACGCTGCAGAACCAAATCGGCTTGTTGACGCATAAATGTCTGATATGCGGGATGTTCAACAGTGAATCGACGCGAGATCTCCGACTCACTCAAGGTCATGGCACTTATTTTAGCTTCTGTTTTTACCAGCCCAGAAAGTAACGACTCAGTCTCTAAAGAAAGATCAACAGAATCTCTTTGCGCACGATATTTGTTTAATGCCTTCTCAGACTCTACCAATGAAAGCCTAACCATTGGAAGCTGATCATCAATAAACGAAAGACTGTTTTCAGCTTCTTCAGCCAGCCGCATAACATTTTGAGAGACGTAATTTGTAGATATGGAATCCAATATATTTGTGATTTTAAAACTATTCGACCCAAGCAAAGATAATTGCATAATGCCTGTATCCTTACCCAAGCTTGAGGCCTTAAATTGTTTTTGCAATTCCATTATAGCTGCAAGTCGAGATTTCTTGGCTACAAGAAACTCCGTTCCTGGATGGGCCACAAGTTCAGAAACCTTAACCATCACTCCATACTGTGGATTGCTTAACGGTTTATTCAATTCGCCGGACAATAACTTTAAATCACCATGCCACAGGCTGTATTTTTCTTCACCCTCGGCAACAAGAACAAGGTCATCTTTGAAGAAAATACTGGGCACATCTAGATAAGAGATAACAAGCTTCTCGCCACCCCAGGCATATTTTGAGCCAAAAAGTGGTTCTGCCAAAACATTACTTTGGTTATTTGACCTGCTTATAAATTTACCAAAAATGGGGAAATAATTATGCTTAACAGTCGTGGTTAGATCCAAATTGTCTACAGTTTTTCCAAGCACATATCTCGATTTAAGAATGTATATCTCGGTATCTACAGAGCTATTTGATGCGAACATATCGCCAATATCATCTAAAGCCAGAACACCACCTGAGTTATCTTCAACTTGAACTAACGCTGTTGTCTTATAAATAGGTGTCGCTAATAAACCGTAAGCAATGCCAAATAAAGCACAGATAACAACGCTGAAGGCAATTAACAGTCGATTATCAACTAACTCGCCAAATAACTTTCTCAAATCAATGTGGTCGAGCTCGTCATCTTTATTGTTGAACTGTAGAGCGTTAGGTGCAGAATTATCGTTCATATTAATATTATCTATAAGTTGGTAGAAAAAGGATTAAGATAAAAACTTAGGCTATTCATCAAAGTCAGTCCGGGTCTGACCAGCCATTCTCAATAGAGTAAATGTTGGAAGTAGTTGTGAAATAACACGATTCCATCTTGCAACTGGAGCTGAAGTCACATAAACGATATCTAGCGGCTGTAACTTAAATTGTGTACTTAGAATAAGCATCGCACCCTCAGACGCGTCCAATCGAAAAACATCAACCAACGAGTCAGCATCATCACTTGCCCTAAGAATAAATATACCACTTGAATTAGCTGACTTTTCATTTATGCCACCAGCATTATTTAAAGCCTCAGCCAATGACATATGACTTCTTCCAATTTGCTGTGTCGAAGGGTTAACAACATCACCCATTACGAAAACCTTCAACGAATCATTAGTAGGGATATGCAATAGATCGTTATTCCTTAATAAGCGATTTTGACTTATATCGCCCTTTTCGTATAAAGCATGCAGATCAAGAATTGACTCAACTGATCCGTCTTTTGTTTCTGAAGTTAAAACTATGGAGCGCCAATCAGCTGCAGCGCTGATACCACCAGATAGATTGATTGCATCTAAAACTGTAAGGGGAACGTTAGTAACAGGAATCACAGAAGGGACATTAACTCCACCGGTTACAAAGACACGCTGGGAACGAAATGCTGCTACAGAAACGTCAATCTGAGGATCTTTAATATACTTAGAAAGTAAATTAGTTAACAAACTCCTAACTTCACCTACAGTTATATTCAACACAGAAACTCTACCTACGTATGGATAGAAAATCGTACCGTCTGAATTAACAACATTGCCAGATTCTCCAGCGGACCTGAACTGACCTGCAGGAATTGTCAGTTCAGGGTGATCCCAAACTGTTATATTTAAGATGTCACCCTTACCAATCTTATAAGTGTATTCATCAATACTAGTTACAAGGGCTGAGTTAGCCTTAGGATGAGTCTCAGAAAGACGACTCTCTAACAAAAGGTTGGGAGTTATCATCTTTACATTAACTTTAGGTGATATGTCCAAAGAGGAATCTTCAGCCCAATGATTAATATCGAGGTGCCCACCAGGGATAAGCATGCAGCCGGACATTGACACTAAAGTTACAATTGTAAGAATTTTTTTAACCATTAAATACATATTAACCAAGCCATTCTAAAAGTTTGTTGTTGAAACATCTGTATAAAATTTAAATTACTGTTTAATTTTTTCACACCAAAGGAGACAGCTTTTTTCAATCTTGGAATAAACATACTCAAAAACCTCTGTACTTTTACGGTAAGGGTCCGTAATTTCAAGATCACCATCCCAACACCCAAGTAGAAAAACTTTACCGGAGGCTTGAGGATACCTGCTAATGATAAATTTTCGTTGATCTTTTTCCATTACCAAAATGAGATCCGAATTAACAACAAGTTCAGCTGTCAGATTCTGAGCTTTATGATTACTGCATTCATAGCCTTTAATATCTAATATTTCCGAAGCTGTTTTATCAATACCATAGCCAACCATGGCATCAACACCAGCCGAATGTATCTCCAAGCCTGGAAGCTTGCTTCTTAATATTCGCTCAGCTGTAACACTTCGACAGATATTACCTATGCAAACAACTAAAATATTCTTAAAAATAACATCGATCCTATAAATTGACAATTGTACTTCATATAAAGAGTAAATCCTACGTGATGTAATATTAATAAATGTATTACTTTTAATATTTGGATTAGGTAATTGCATTTTTTTTGATAAATGGAATATATGTTTAAAAAAAAACTCGCCATGGTTACCCATGGCGAGTTTTTGTCTTACAGGTACTGCTATTTACTGAATGAGTGCATCCAGTGGATCGCTATCGACCGCATCATCAACACCGTCACCATCATTATCCGTGACTATATTGAGCGTCGGTACATTACGCTTACCATTGGTATTACCACCCCAGCAAGCAACACCAGTGTCATTCAACGCACAGATATGGTCATTACCTACCGCTATCTGCGTTGCATTCGACAATGTCGGAATCACTTTCTGGGCAACATTGTTCTTACCCCAGCACTTAACCAGACCACCACGGTGGATCGCACAGGTTGAACCACCACCTGCTACTACCGACGTGACATTCAACAACGTGGTCGGCGGAGTCGACTTCTGGTTGCGGTTATTACCCCAACAGATCACACCATTGTCATCCAGCGCACAGGTGTGGTTGTAACCCGCTGTTACCTGAGTCGGGTTCGACAGCTCTGGAACGTTACGACGTCCATTACCGAAGCTACCCCAACACACCACACCAGTGTCATCAATCGCACAGGTGTGATCCAGGACAGAACTGATCTGCGTCGGATTACTCAACTCAGGTACCGAGGTACGCTTCATGGCCGTCGAGTTACGACCCCAACAGGTCACGCCATCATCATCCAGCGCACAGCTGTGGTCTTTACCGGCGACAACTGACGTTGGGTTCGATAGTGCTGGCGCTTGTGTCTCGCCATACTGCTCTCTACCCCAACAAACTACACCGGAGGCGTCGATCGCACAGGCGTGTTCGAAGCCTGCTGTAACCTGTACTGGATTATCCAATACCGGAACATCGGTCTGGCCAAAGGCATTGTTACCCCAGCACTGAACACCGTCGCCGTCCATTGCACAGCTGAACTTAACACCCACGCTGACCATGTAGTCCTGCTTGGTGGGATCACGTCCACTCAGCAACTCAAGCTCATCCGAAATGCCGTCGTTATCAGAATCTGTTTCTGCGTTGTTACCAATGCCATCACCATCACTATCGAGTGATTCGTTTGCATCCAATGGCAGCTGATCTACGCCATCTTCAACACCATCACCGTCGGTATCAGCAACAGACTTGTCGGTACCAAGCTGGTCTTCGCGCCAGTCATCAATGCCGTCACTGTCGTTATCGGTGACCATATCAAGACTTGGAACAATACGCTTGTTACCACTGTTACCACCCCAACACACAACTCCAGTGCCATCTACCGCACAGGCGTGGTCATTACCCAGGCTCAGCTGAGCTGGATTGACCAGTGTTGGAATCTCACGTTGACCTGCATTGTTCTTACCCCAACAGCTCACGCCGTTGTCATCAATTGCACAGCTAAACGTACCGCCGGCTGCAACTGACGTTGGGTTGCTCAATGTCGGTGGTGTGGAACGACCGAGGTTGTTGTTACCCCAACAGCTAACACCGTTGTCATCAATCGCACAGGTATGCGAGAAGCCCGCTGACACTTGCGTTGGATTAACCAGGTCATTCGGCACTGTGGCACGGCCATTCGCACGGCTACCCCAGCACACAACACCGCTGTCATCGATTGCACAGCTGTGGTCATAACCAACACTCAGGGCTGTCGGATTGCTCAGCGCTGGAACTGTCGACTGTTCAAAGATCACACTGTTACGACCCCAGCAAACAACGCCGCTGTCATCTAGCGCACAGGTATGATCTCGACCCGCTGAAACCTGCGTTGGGTTCGATAACACGGGTGGCGTGGTTTCGCCAAACTCGTCACGACCCCAGCAGACTACGCCGCTGTCATCAATCGCACAGGCATGTTCAAAGCCTGCTGCTACCTGCGTTGGGCTGCTCAGTGTAGGAACAGTCGTCTGGCCGTAGGCGTTATCACCCCAACAAACCACACCAGTGCTGTCCATTGAACAGCTGAACTTAACACCAACACTAGTCATGTAATCCAAGGCTAATGGGTTACGACCGGTTTCATTTTCCAATACATCGGAAACTCCATCGTTGTCATCGTCTGTATCGACGCTGTCGACGATGCCATCGCGGTCGGTATCTCTGTCCGACAGTCCTAAAACTGTCACAGTACGGCTCGCCGAACCGGTATTACCAGATTCATCCGTTGCCGAGTAAACAAGTGTGTAGGTACCTGCTGTACTTGTATTGACCGAACCGCTGACGGTAACGGTTTCAGCGCCATCAGCTGTGGCACCGAAATCAACATAGGTGTCGCCTATATAGATGACAAGTGATTCGTAGCCCGAGACTGTAATCACTGGTGGAGTGGTATCTACAGGAAGAACACGCTCGCTGATAGTGATATCGGAGCTGACAAAACCAAAACCACTGGCACCGGAACTACGGGAAAACTTCAGGGTAGTACCCACAAAACCACTCAGTGCAGTACAGTTAAGTGTATAGAGGGTTGCGGGCAATGAGGTATTGGATGGCCATGCACCATTGATATTGGCCCAAGCAGCATTTAAATACTTATCTGTTGCAGCATCATTGTCGTAATTATCAGCATCAGCAATTAGCTGGATTCCAATACTAGATTCGTTTAGTACATCACTGACCGCAGTTCCATCACAATCGAGAACGGCGCTGTCGAAGTGAAGGCGCAACCCCAGCCCGGCAGTAAGAACCTCACCAGTGGTGGTGTAAGAAATAGATAGAGAGGTTGTCTCACCAGGAAGGATTTCTGAATTTGATATATTTACTCCAATTACCTGATCTTGAGAATATGCTAGGCAAGGTAAAAGCAGGAGTAAATAAGCAAGGTATTTCATTAGTTTGGTTTTTACATGATCTTTCATTGCAACATTATCCTTTACAGCCCTTTTTGGATCGATATTTTCACCAGATTAAAATCCAGCTTTTGTAATATTTAGCGAATTATTCGCACATGAATATACTGCCATCCTAACTAGCAGGCCCTCTTTTCTACATTCTAAAGACATAACAATTTCAGACTCTAATCGATTTAAGACTGTAATGTAAATATTTTAACCACATATACCCCTTACTACTCAAAGCTTAAACTTATATTCGAGCATATCAAACTGGCCTTACCAAAAAGCTAACACATTAATTCTAATATGAATAATATTACTTCTAGCTAAGATCGAAGTAAAGATTATGATAGTTTTTCGGGTTAAATTAAGAAATGTACCTTAATTTCAGTGTTATACGAATATTAACGATCCACTAATCTCTTATATGGATTGAAAAAATTGTTTTTACCTCTGAAAATTCGCCAGAAATTATTCACCCTTCATTAGCTGCATGATTTTGAGCGCGCTTTATAGCCCCAGGATTTGCTATCAGGAACCAGGATCACCAACGTTTTACAGGACAAGTGAGCAACTCATGGCAACAACTTAGCCTGTAATCGACCCTCAAAATCTAGAAGTTGATCAATAGACCAGCGTCTGCATCGCGCGAGGCGGGATGGTCAGTTTGGCCTGCTCTTCACCGACAAATAAGTTGTAATTAACCGCCTTATTCGTGTGGTTCATCACGATAGTCGCCATCTGGTTATCTTCATTGATAAAGGAGGTGGCCAATAAAAAGTTGCGACTGCTACTGGTGCTCATACGTTGAGCTTGCGGGCGAACAAATTTGGAGAAGTGACCCAAATAATAGTAGGTAGGCGTGTAAATCAGCTCATCAGTACGGGTATCCGCGTGAAAGTGAAAGCCTATACCCCAAGCGTATTTAGCCGCTTCCGGATCTTCGAAGATCACATTGACACGACGGATAATCAGGTCGCGGTTATGATCCCAGACAAAGATTTTCTTATCGCCGAGCCCCTCGCGTTCAAGCACTGGACCCAGATAATTCTTAAGGAAGTCACGCTCTTCTTCAGCGTTATAAATCGTTGACTCCCAGCGCTGCACGGCCATGGGCTCATTCTGGATAGTCACGCCCCAAACCGGC
>Ga0257120_1002531_pt1 | contig 10887 bp, 9 predicted proteins | sample SI106_10metaG_FD_190153 | JGI IMG/M metagenome (GOLD analysis project Ga0257120, IMG submission 190153) | Marine microbial communities from Saanich Inlet, British Columbia, Canada - SI106_10 | ecosystem: Environmental > Aquatic > Marine > Inlet | place: Canada: British Columbia | collected... | reverse complement strand
AAGTTACTAGTTACCTATGTGAAGAATGAAACAACGAATTAAACATTGTGAAGTTTGTAAGGTAGATTTCTCTACCATGTATCGAGTTCAATATAAAAACCCGAAAGAATGGGTATTTGTTTGTAAAGAGTGTCTTATAGACGTTAAAAAGGACAATCCTGATTATAATTACGGGGGAACTTGGAAGCGCTAATGAAATTTAGTTCATTTTAAAAAGACGGATCTTTATTATTTATTAAAAAATGTCTTCATTGTATTTACATGTTCCAGCAAGAAACTTAGAAAAACTTTCATGACTGTGTCTTTCTCTAAAACTCATGTCATCTAAATCAAAAAGTAACCTATAACGACCATCGGTTGTTCTTTTGTAGAGCTTATCATAGACCTTATGGTTTTCAGGGATTTCAAAAACAAACAATTTCTTTTGCATGTTATTTATAAGAACTAAATACCAATAGTTTTCTTTTCTTCTAAAATTAGGTTCAACAGAATAAATACCATTACTATTTATGGTAGATGAATTTAATTGAGACTTATTAAGTCTGATTCTTATTGTGTTAAAAACAATATTTATTATTCTATCATTTTTTGTCATAGTTGTAATGATTTTATAGTTAATACACAAACTATGTATTAGAGTTTTGCTGTAAGATATTTAACAAATTATTAGCAGCATTATCATTAGGGTCGTGTTCAAGGTATTTTTTTAAATCATCTATAGCTTTATTAATGTCTGTTAGTTCAGATTCATCACTAGAATAAGCTACTGCCCTCATATAATACGAATCATAATACTCAGAATCTTTTTCTATTGCTATATTAAAATGTTCAATACATGATGTAAAATCTCCACACTGTATCATAGTAGATCCTAGGTGATGATGAATAATTGGTTCCTTTCTACCGGGATTTGAATTTACAGCTTTGATTAAATCATTTTTTGCATCATCAATTAAGTTTAGTTGTGAATATAATTGTGATCTATTAAAATATATTTCTTCTAATAATATTCCGTTTAAAATGTCACTTGGATCGGTATATGCAATTAAAGACTGACCTTTCAAAACAGGAATTTGTTCAATAATTTGGGTTAATTTTTTTATTGCCTCAGAATTATTATTATTGTCATAAAGTTTATAATATTCTTCTCTCAAATCGTAAAGTAACTTTGTATTTACTTTACGAGAGTTATTTAAATATTCTTCTTTTTCTGAATTAGTCCATTCAGTAATAATTGGTTCATTGTCATAAGTGCTTTTTTTCGTATTAGAATTTATCTTTGGATAATCGCCAATGTTTTCTAATTCATCATTTTTAGAAAACACATCTTTTTCATTTGATTGTTTTAAAATTTGAAGCAAATTTCTAGCCTCCTCAAAATCTTTATCTTTTTCTAGTGCCTTTTCAAAATCTAATTTAGCTCCTTCTTTATCGTTAAGTTTTAACTTAGATTTCCCCCTATTAGTTAAATGCTCAGATATACATGAGTCATTAGGACACAATGGAATTAATATATTAGAGATTTTGAGTGCATCTTTGTAATTTTCTTTTAGGTATAATCCCAGTGAAAATGTATCTAAAAAACCTGCTAGTTTTGATACATAATGTTCGTCAATTTTGTCATCTGTTGACGCCATAACAAAAAAATGAAGTTCTATTGATAGCGCTACTGAATTTAAACCTTCATTATATTTCTTTTGTATAAACTGATTATATGCGAAATCATTAAGGGCACTTGGTAAGAATTGTGGGTGAAATGAAACAAGAAAAATCAGTTCATTATATAATACTTCTTGTTTTTTTAAATTTAATTCTTTGTCCAGTATTAAGTATTTTGATCTAATCTCGGAATCAATAACTCCATCCATTTGTTTTCTAGATGTAAGTTTTTCAATGTAATTATTACGTTCTTCTTCAACTTTCTCCATATCAACATGAAGTTTGACAATATCAAGAATCGGTTTGATGAGCTCAGAAACCAATTCTTTTTGATTATCTCTAGTATCGGTCAAGTTTTCTGATTCTGTTAGGTCAATTTTTTCTCCTACAGTATCTTCCAACCTGTTCTCAATTTCTCTTAAAGATTTATCAAATTCATCCATATCTATTTCATGGTTTTTGAGAATTTCATCTTGTACTATCTTGCTATCTAAACCAATTGTTTCAGAAAAGACCATGATCCAACTAAACTCAGCTCCGTGAAAATGACCATCTGAACCGGCAAGTCCGATCAGTTCCTCAACAAGTTTTATTTTTTCATTCTGATCCAATTCAATAGCCATCCCCATGGCATTATCTCCCAAAGATTCAGCCTTTGAAACAATCTCCATCCACTTTTCATTTGTAATTTCTGATGAATATCTTGAGACGTAATCAATAATATAATCACCTTCTTCTTTTGACCTCTCACCATCTGCTCCAGCTAGATTCATAAATAGATTAACAAATAATACTAATTTATCTTCTTTGTTTTTTCTTTCTGATTTACCAAAAATTTTGTCTAAAATTCCCATATTTTTATTTAATTATTATTTTTTTTAAAAATTGATTAATCATTCAATGATAGCTTAATCTCATCGATATTAATCTCTTTAAAATTTGAAGGGATTTTTAGGCCATTAAGATTTGAAGTTTCAATATTTAAATTTAAGCACGCACCTTGAGTAAAAATACTAAGACACTCTAAATTCTCACTTTGTCTGATGTTCTTTATTACACTCTCCACTTGATTTAGTCTCTTATCTATTAATTCACGATCATCAATTAAAATTTTCATTTCAGTACTGTAAATTAGTTTATTTAATTTTTTACAATTTAATAAAACACTTGAACTAAACCCTTGCATCTCTTGTTTTGTTGTTTCAATAATTTCTAACTCTTCAAGATTACTCAAATACTCTAATGTATCAAGATTTATTGTTGATTTAGCGTCAGAAATATTTAGTTTTAATTTTTTAATTTTAGTACAGTTTTTTAGAAAAGTAATATCATTTGAGCATTCTATTTCTAACTCCTTTAAATCAACTAACAAATTAAACATTTCATAATCTGTGTCCTGAAGATGAGATCGACTATACATGGGTGGTAAAAATTTCAAAACCTCTAAATGTTTAAAATTACTAAACCATTTTATTGAGGTATCAACATTCAAAGCAGTAATCTCTTTTATTGTGTTGTTTTTTAAATGATCTAAAAAATTTACTTCTCCAAATTTGCTAAAATCAATTATCACTCTCTGTAAGTGTGTAAAATTCTCAATATTAAACATTCCATCAAATTTAATCTGTTGATATGATGAGACGTTAAACTCTATTAATGACGATATGTTTAGGCAGTTGATATTTTTTAAAATAATTGACTCATGAATATTAATGTTTAGGTCTTCTGGTACAGAAGCAATAATATTCATTAAAGCATAGTTTAAGAAAGGTTGAGCGGGGTTTGTTCCTGTGAAAATCTTATTAGTAAGGAGTTCAGAATTAAAGTAATTAGGTTCTCTATCATCTGGGTCGCGAACATATATGGTTTCTAATTTACAACCTTCCAACAGGGTATTAAATAATTCAGGGCTATTTAATGATATTAGTAATTCTACTCCTAAGTCAATTGCATTAATATCTCTCGTTAATATTAATTTTTTGATTTTTGAAAAATTTTTTTTATCATCAGAACCAAGCTTTGATTCTTGAACAGCAGCATTTGAAACAGGTTTTACAACTAAATTATTTATTTCATTACTATGATCATTAATTGTTACTTTGCCTTGAGCATTAGTTAAATCATCATAATTCTCTTCTATGATATTAATATTATCTAATTCTACCTTTTTTATGTTGCCTGAAATATTGACTCCATTAATACTATTAATTTTTCCATTAAAATTATAAGAGCGACCTCCTTTGATATTAATTGATTCAAGATTTTTACAATTATTAAGGCAAGAAAAATCAATACTAGAAACATCTAAATACGAGTCCAATCTTAAATTAAATATTTTTAGGTTCTCACTTCCAATTGAATGTTTGACATGAAACGTATTTTTAAAACCAAGACTTAATACATTAATATTTAAACATCTATTAATAACACTTAAATTTAGATGCTCATCAATATTAGAGATTTCTAAAACCTGTAAATTTTTAAGATCTGAAAGCGTTTCAATATTTTTCAGTGTTGATCCCCATTTATTATTATATAAAATTAAATTTTTTAAACTTTCACAATTACTGAGAAAATCAATATCAGTTAATCCTTCACAATTAATTTCAAGTTTTTTAAGATTTCTTAAAACATCGAAGCAAACTAAATTTTCAATTTTTTGATTGTACTTTTCAAAACTTAAATATAAATCTTCAATTTGTTTAAAATTTTCTAACCATTTTAATGAACCATTAAAATTCTTTGCGATAATATTCTTAACTGATTTACTTTTGAAATTTTTAGCTAAATTTATATTTTCAAATTTACTGAAATCTATAATAATTTTATTTAAAAAAGTGAATTTATCAATTTCAAAAAGTTTATTAAATTTATCATAGGTATTACCAAATCCTAGTATTGTAGAAATATTAAGCTGATTGATATTTTTTAACACAATAGATTCATGAATATTAATATTATTATCCTTCGGTACAGACGCAATAATATTCATTAAAGCATAGTTTAAGAAAGGTTGGGCGGGTTTAGTTCCTGTAAAAACCTTATTAGTAAGGAGTTTAGATAGAAAGTAATTTGATTCATCTCCATAGAATATGCTACTGGTGGAATGTTCACCACTTTTTATAGTTTCTATTTTACAACCATCTAGTATTGCATTAAATAAATCGGTATTATTTAATGATATTAGCAATTCAACTCCTAGGTCAATTTTATCAACATCTCTTGAAAGTAGTAATTTTTTAATTTTTAAAAAACCGTTCTTATCCTCGGAAACAAGGTGTTTAGTTGATGTATCAATAGAACGTTTCTTTTTTTGAAAAGGACTGTGATCAGGATTAAAATTTTTTGCGCCTGTAAATATCCCAGTTGGTGTTTTTATTTTTAGCTTTTCATTAATATTCCAGCTAGTTAAATCTTGATTAAAAGATTCAGCACCATTAAATAATTTATCCATTTTCTCAACCTTACCTACATCCCATACAGAAATATTTTGATTGAAAGAAGTTGCTCCTGCAAACATTTCATCCATACGAGTAATACCACCAAATTTCCAAGTTGTTATATCTCCATTGAATTTTTTGGCATTCTTAAACATTCTATTTAGTGAGAGGCCTTTGTAAATATTTTCTGTTAAATCCCATAAATCCAAATCTTGATTAAAAGATTCGGCGCCCTCAAATAAAGAAATCATTGAAGAAATCCCTTTAACATTCCAATGATTTAAATCCTGATTAAATGATTTAGCATTTAAAAACATATATGAAATATTACAAAATTTATGGATATCCCACTTCCCTATAGGTTGGTTAAAAGATAAAGCTCCAGCAAACATTTCTCTTAAATTAAAACAATTTTTAATTTTCCAATTAGTAATATCACTATTAAATGAGGAAGCTCCTTTAAACATACCTTCCATCTGATCAACATTACCAACATCCCAATTGCTTATATCTTGATTAAATTTCCTAGCACTATTAAACATAAAAGCCATGCTATAAACATTACTTACATCCCATGAACTAATATCTTGATTAAAATTAGTTCTACCAGAAAATAGATGTAACATCATTTTTACTTTACTAGTAACAACCTTAGTGACATCCTCGCCAGACTTCACTAGACTCTCTAGCATTTTTCTATTCACTACCAAATATTTTTCGCCATTAAGCTCGTACGATTGTCCTATTTTAGCTTTTTTATCGGCTACAATAGTTAATCCGTTTTTATGTAAATAAATCATATCTTTTTATTATTAATTTGTAATGCTCTACCAAATTTTAAATGTGAACCTATAGTCCCTTCTGGAGTTATCACCCAAAAAACTTTACATCTCGGTTTTATTTCTGGTGCGGGTGCATAACCATCAGTTAAGTATATGCATCCATCATATAAGAAATTTCTATTTTTATTTATATGTGCAAAAACAGGGTCAAAATTTGTTCCTCCTCTACCAAGAATAAATTTCGGGAATTTACCTCTATAATCGTATATTTTTTGAACTGCCGCGTCACACTCTATAACTTCAATTTCAGCACCATTTTGCCACATTGAATGAACTTCATTAAAAAACATATTTAACTCATTTAAAGATATTGAACCTGATGTATCGATGGCTACCGCTATTTTTTGACTTCTTTGAATTTTACCCCCAGGTCTTGTTCCATATCTTTTACTAATTCTTTTAAGAGTGAATTTAACTTTCGTTCTTCTACTGCTTGAAGAAAAAATTTTCAGAGCTCTTTTCCAATTAACTTTTGGATTTCTTTTTTCAATTATGATATTGATCAAATCCCTTATCCCAGATGGCAACATTGAATATTGCTTTTGAGAAATTCTTTCTTTTGTTTGTATAATTATTCTATCAAGCTCACTTTCTGCATGTTGTAAATTTATATCAGATTCAGAAAAGCCCCATTTACTATGATCACTGTGATTTCCATTATTTATAATATTTTCAAGCGTTTGAGAACTTGTGTTGGTAAGTGAATCTTTAGAATTCTTGTTACGATCCATTTTTCTTTTTAAAGAAAGAATTTTTTTATAATACCAATCTAAAGATTCATTTTTAGATAAATTCAATTCTGGGAATGATGCTAGGGTGACGGCAGAAGAAGGCAATTTCCATTTTCCAATAAACTGATTTACAACTAGGTCTGCAGCAACATTAAAAAGTTTAGCATCGTACTTTTTAAAATCTAACATTACTAGATGTTTAAATACAAGATGTAGCGTTTCGTGCTTTATAACGGCAACTCTTGAAGAAAAAGTAGTAAGTTCCTTTAAAAAAAAATGCTCGTTTACGTAAAGTGTTACATTTGAGTTATTGAAACCTACAGCTGCTGTTGAAACCTCATCAGTTACTTTTCTTACTATACCACTTAAAAAATGGGCATAAAAGGGTTCATCAATCAGCATTTGGATGATACATCTGGAAATTTCATCGTTTATATTTTTCTTTGACATATTTACCAATAAAGCTACATAGAGTTGATCAATAAACTTGCTAATTTTTTATCTCTTAGCATTTCTTTTATATCATTGTTAGAAGATTTTAATAAATCCATATACAAACTCATAATTAAATCTTTAGGTATAAAATCCAAAAGAAAAAACTGTATCAGGTTTTTTGAATGTATTTTTTCAACATGGTATTTACTTGACGTTAAAAGAATGAAAAGTCTTGAGGTTATAGTAGAAAGTCTATCGGTTCGTTTTTCACCATCTTTATCCTTTGATAAAATTTTAAGCCTATTATATATATCTTTAAAATTAGTTGAGTTTAATATTTCTTCAGGTTCAATTAAAATTTGAAGGTCATCATTAATAAAATTAATAAAAGAGCTTGATGTTACCTCATCTAAAGTAGATAATGCTAGAGAAAAAACCAATTCTCTATTATCTTTTAGGTCATTAATATTTGTAATTAGTTGAAAAAATTGAGTTAGGCTTCTAGGAGTTGTTCGCCCTGTATTTATTAGTTCTGGATAGGTTAATACAAAAGAAATCCCTCTTTTATCAACACCAGCATTATAAGCCCATTGTGCCCATATTTTGTGATTAAATACTAGAGTTGTGTGAATCATTCTTGTTAGCATAGCGTCATCCATTGGTGTTACAGAATAATCTGCACCTTCAGGATTTGCGGTCGCTACAATTTGCCATTTCGCAGGAAGTTTCCATGATGAGAGCTCATAGTTTTGTAATAATTGCATACAACCTCTCAATATTCTATCATCTGCCCTATTAATATCATCTATTAATAAAATCCCTGGACCTTCAGTGGTTGGAACCCAGTTAGGTGGATTGAATATAGTTTTGTTACCATCCAAGGATTCAACAATAGATGGCATTCCATGAAGGTCTCCCATTTCCTCAAACTGAGCAGGCGCTATATATTCAAACTGCCAACCTCTGCTGTTTGCATATTCTTTAACCATTTCTGTTTTACCTAACCCATGTGAACCCCAAATACAAACTGGAGTAGGTTTAACCTCTGAATTTGATGTTTCATCATTATTATTGAAAATATGAGTTAATATTTTTTCAATTTCTTTTGTACTGGCTTTTGGACCATACTGAATTACTGAATCATTCATTATTTTAATTTTTATTTGGAAATAACTTGCATCTTTAATGTTGTAAAATTTTGAAACAATAAAAAGTTAAAAAAAACCCAATTGCATTAATAATGTTTTCATTTAATACTTAAACTTATAAAACATATATATTCTAATCAAATTGTTTCATAAACTCATCAATTCCTATTTCTTCGACAGAATCTATCCATCCATCAAAATTTTCAGCTAGTTCAAGAATCCCTAATTCCCTAATTTCCTTGCTATCTTCTCTTGCTCCTTTAAAATCATGAAGATGTAATTTACACCTTGCTCTATTATAATATGCTTCACCCAAATGCTCAAATTTTAAATCAATAGACTTTGTGTAATCAGTTATTGCTAACTTATAGTCTGACATCCTCTGTTTTGCAGATCCTCTATTATAATAATAGACTGCATTGATAGGATCTAATTCAATTGCTTTTGAAATATTTTCAATTGCTAAATGAAAATCTTCATTATCTACGTTATCAAATGATTTCTGAAAATATTCATCAGCCCTTAATATTGTTGTTGCTTCTTTACATGCATTAAAATCTCTTCTAAGTTCAGAATTTTCTTGAATTTCTAGCATATCTTTAAGAAACCCTGCAATAACATCAAATCCTTTTTTAACAATGGACCTTACTTCATGGTCATCCATGACCTTAGCGTCATTTAAATAATCCTTGATTGAATTACCGTTTCTAATTGAGTATGTAAACTCATTATATATTCGTTCCATATTTGGCATCTCTTTAAAATATGACAATAACCCTGTTATATCTCTTTTGAGTATTTGATAACCTTCAATAGGAGATTCGATGCTTGCAGGTATCTCATTATTAACTTCATATTGTTTAACTACCTCTTTTTTAGATTTTTTTCTTTTGGACACTATTGATGAAGCATAAAGTACAGCACCTTTTAATGAGGATTCATAATGAAATTTTTGTGCCTCACTACCATTAGTTTTAATATAATTTTTTATGCCCAAAAGACCATCAACCCTTGATTGTGCTACTTCTTGTATTTCATCTTTTGGCACTCTATGTTCATTAATTTTATATTCATTAAAATGCTCCTTTCCATAACTATCGATAGTATATATTTCTTTAATATAATCAAAAGGGATAGCGTTAACTCTAATATCTACTAAACCTAACCAATGTTTTTGTTCATCAGTTAATTTTGTAGTTATTTCATTTTTAGATAGTTTTTTTTCATATCTAGCATTAGCAGCTTTAATTTTAGGATCGAATTTTCCCCAAAGAATCGCTACTATAATTACTGCTACAAAAACAACAATATAAATTAACATATACTCCATTTTTTTTATTATTTTTTTTTTGTTTTGATATTTTTTATATTATCCTTTCACCCTCGTATTACGTTTGTAAATTTTAAATTAAAAAATTAAAAAAGACAACCAAACTATAATGGCAAGTATCCACAATCCAAAATAATCCTTTCTTTTCTTCAAATTTCCTTCAATAACAAAGTAATAAAATCCAAATGATATTGGCAATCCTATTAATCCCCAAATAACTAAACTCATATTATTAGTTTAAACTATTTTTAAGAATTACATATTTGGATAACTTTATACCCTTTGATAGTTCCGTCTCATAAGATTTTGAAATACCCGACTGAGAAATTATGTCTTTTTTTGAGAAATTACTTTCCTTTATTTCATTCGCATATTTAATTCCAAATAAATGTATCATAGCAACAGAATCTCCTTTTGGTGCGTTAGTATACATTTCATTCAGCTTAGAACCTAATGTGTTTAATGTCATCTTTTTAATTTTTTATATATTTTATATACTTTTCTCAATTACATGAGAAGTCACGTAATACGTTTGTATTTTTTTGTATGACAATATGAAACTTAAATATTCTATTTTACGCCCATTATTAGCCCAAGAAAATTAATTATCAAAACCGTAAAGAGTCAGCTCCATTAAACGGCTCACTTAGGTCAATAACACTACTAACGTCCCAATCCCCTATTGGATGAATGAAAGATTCAGCGCAGTAAAACATCATAGACATATATTCCACATTACTCACATCCCAATTACCTATAGACTGGTTGAATTCGTGGGAATCCAAAAACATACAGCTCATATCAGTAACACTTCTCACATCCCAAAATTCGATAGGTTGATTAAAACAGTAAGCGAACATAAACATTCCGCTCATATCTGTTACACTACTCACATCACAATTTCCAATGGGTTGATTGAAATATTTTGCTTCACGAAACATACCATCCATATTAGTTACATTACTCACATCCCAATTACCTATAGATTGATTAAAAGATTCAGCTTCAAAAAACATTTTGCTCATATCAGTAATATCAGAAGTATCCCAATTTGAAATATGACCATATTTAAGCTCTGCTAACTTATCATCATCTAACCATTCTTTGACTGCTTCTCTTAAAGTTTCATTATTGAATTTCATAGTTCATCATATATAACGCTATTATCCAAAAGGTCACGTATTAACTTTGTAAACTTAATAAATTCAGTTCACAACTCACGCAACTAGTCGTGAGTTATTATAAACATCTTCTTTTTTATACAACACCCTACCTCCAATTTTTAAGGGATTTAAGACCCCT
>Ga0257120_1002528_pt1 | contig 10900 bp, 10 predicted proteins | sample SI106_10metaG_FD_190153 | JGI IMG/M metagenome (GOLD analysis project Ga0257120, IMG submission 190153) | Marine microbial communities from Saanich Inlet, British Columbia, Canada - SI106_10 | ecosystem: Environmental > Aquatic > Marine > Inlet | place: Canada: British Columbia | collected... | reverse complement strand
AGAGTACAGAGAAGCTTTCCTCAGAGACAGTGATGAAGTGCTTATCTTAGAGGTGCTTAACATAACAAGCGAAGACTTACTAAACGCTTTTGAAGACCGACTAATTAGATACAGAGAAGAGACAGTAGAAAATGAATAATCTTAAAAAGTTAATTACTGAAAACGAGAAGTTGTTCGATGAGTTAGAGTTTTGGAAGTCAACAGCTTTAGAACTAGGTGCATCTGAAGACGCTTATGAAGAATGTTTACGAGACGTAGAGAGGATGTGCCATGAAATGGATTATGACGACACAGGGGAGATACACGGATGAGCATTAATAACGCAACACCAGCAGATTGGGATAGACTACGCAAGCAGCACCCGCCAGTAGAAGCCCCTAAGCGCACAATAGACGAGTCTTTGATGACGGTTTATCTTGACATGGCAGAAGCCGAAATGAATCCCTTTGACGACGACGAGGAACAAGATGTTGTCAACAATCCTGACCACTACAACACAGGAAACATTGAGTGTATTGATGCAATAGAGGAGTCCATGTCCAGTGTTGCATTTAAAGGCTACCTCAAGGGCAACTGCATGAAGTACCTGTGGCGTTATGACTACAAGGGCAAGCAGGTAGAAGATTTACAGAAGGCTCAGTGGTACTTAGCCCGACTGTTAAATCAAGTAGTGTTTGAAAATGAGGAGAATAGCTGATGGCTGCCGGACAGACGCACGGAGGCAAGGGATCAGCTACACGCCCCACAGACAAGAAGAAGTATGAAGATAATTATGACCGCATATTTGGCAAGAAGAATAAAGACAAACCTAAATCAAAGGATAAAAAATAATGGATCAGTATCAACAGTTTATACACAAGAGCAGATATGCACGTTGGATGCCAGCAGAAGGTCGTCGTGAGACATGGGCAGAGACAGTACAACGCTACGTGGACTTCTGGATTGATCGTGGTCAAGTAGACGACAAGACAGCTAAGTTGCTGTTCAAGTCTATCCACGACTTAGAAGTTATGCCGTCTATGCGCTGCATGATGACAGCAGGCGAAGCACTTAAGAAAGACAACGTAGCTGGTTTCAACTGTAGCTACTTGCACATTGACTCACCACGTAGCTTTGACGAGCTGATGTACGTGTTGATGTGCGGCACAGGCGTTGGCTTCAGCGTAGAGCGTAACTACATCACCAAGCTACCAGTAGTGGCTGAGACTTTCCACGAGACAGACAGCGTTATTGTTGTAGCTGACAGCAAGATTGGCTGGGCTTCTGCGTTCCGTGAGCTGATTGCAATGCTGTACGCTGGTAAGATACCTAAGTATGACGTACACAAGGTACGCAGTGCTGGCGAACGTCTTAAAACCTTTGGCGGTAGAGCTTCAGGGCCAGAACCTTTGGAAGATTTGTTTAAGTTCTGTATGGCTGTGTTCCAGAAAGCTGCTGGTCGTAAGCTAACAAGCATTGAGTGTCACGACATCTGCTGTAAGATTGCAGACATTGTTGTTGTAGGCGGTGTACGTAGGTCAGCTCTTATCAGCCTGTCTAACCTGTCAGATCCTCGTATGGCTAAAGCTAAGAATGGCAACTGGTGGGAACTAGAAGGTCAGCGTAGACTCGCTAACAACTCTGTAGCCTACACTGAGAAGCCAGACTTTGAGTCGTTCCTGGCAGAGATGGCTAACATGTACGAGTCTAAAGCAGGCGAGCGTGGTATCTTTAGTCGCGTTGCAGCTCAGAAGATTGCAGGACGTAACGGACGCAGAGACGAGACCTACGAGTTTGGTACTAACCCCTGCTCTGAGATTATCCTAAGAAGCAACCAGTTCTGCAACTTGTCAGAGATTGTTGTACGCTCAGACGACACGCTTAAGTCTTTGAAGAAGAAGGCACGTGTTGCAGCTATCATTGGTAGCCTACAAGCTACACTAACAGACTTCAGATACTTGCGTAACTGTTGGAAGAAGAACACAGAAGAAGAAGCGCTACTGGGCGTCAGCATGACAGGGATCATGGATCACTACCTGTTGAGCAAAGGCGACTCACCTGACTTAGCGCGTTGGTTGGAGGAGATACGAGATGTGGCTATTGAAACAAATAAAGAGTGGGCTGCCAGCCTTGGAATTAATCAGTCTGCTGCTATTACAGCTGTTAAGCCAAGTGGTACTGTGTCTCAGCTTGTTGATAGTGCTAGTGGCATCCATCCTCGCTTCTCTAAGCATTACATTCGTCGTGTCCGTTCAGACAAGAAAGACCCACTTGCTATCTTTATGTCCGAAGCTGGCTTCCCTGTTGAACAAGATGTCATGAGTCCTGCTTCCTCTGTCTTTAGCTTCCCGGTTAAGGCTCCAGAGACAAGCGTTACAGTGAGCCAGGTAGGAGCTATGGAACAGCTACAGCTTTGGAAAGCATACCAGAACCACTGGTGTGAACATAAACCAAGCATCACTGTATACTACACCGATGATGAGTTCTTGCAGGTAGCACAATGGATCTGGGATAACTTTGACATCTGTAGCGGTATCAGCTTGTTGCCGTTTAGCGATCATCTGTATCAGCAAGCTCCGTATGAAGACATCACTGCTGAGAAGTATGAAGAGCTATTAGCAGCTATGCCACAAGGTGTTGAGTGGATTGACCTGGGTAACTTCGAGAAAGAAGATAACACCACAGGGTCACAAGAGTTAGCGTGTGTTGGTGGATCTTGTGAGTTGGTGTAGCTTATAGTTAACATTGTACATTGTATGAAACAAAAGCCCTATAGAGAGATTCTATAGGGCTTTTTTATTACTACTGAGTTACCTTCTCTGTTAAAGCGTTATAAATAATACGTCCTGTTTTAAACCTACCTGATTGTAAAAGTTGTAACTGGTTTCTTGTGATATCCTTACTAAGGAGAACTTTCATAAGCTCTGGGTTCTTATAAGCTTCTTTTAGAACTTTACTAGACGCTTCTACTCCTAAGTTCTGTATTGCTTTAGTTGCGGCGTTAGAAGCTGTACCCGCCAACACAATAGAAGAAGAACCGGCTAGTAAGTTAACACCTTTCAAAGCAGCTAACTTAGCCGCTAGTATTAGACCAGCACTTGTTTTAGGTGGTGCAACTTTTGTATATCCTCTTTTAGCAGATAGAGATTTACTTATACTGCTTACATCTTTAAGCAACAGCTCTAAACCTTTTTGTTCAGCAGTATTAAACACGGAAGTCAACGGCTTAAAATCTTTTAGAATCTTTGCAAAACTAACAGGATCAATAAGCTCTACGTTGCCTTTACCTGCTACTTGCGAATCAACAATTTTCATTGATTGTGCAACCACACGATTAGCAACCTGTTCTTTAAATACAGCAAGAGCTTCTTTGTTAGTACTTAAAAGCTTGCGGAACCTAGCAGAAGTTTGTGTAGGACTTGAAGATTTAAGAATAACATCCATAACCTGCTCTGGAGTCATGTTAGTTACTCCATAAAAGTCGTCAAGACGCGCTACTTCTGCTGCTGTTTCAGCATTCTGCACCACTTTCCCTTGAGACCTAGCCTTTTTCTTAGCTGCTTTAATAGCTTCACCTACTGCAGGGAATCTTTCTATCCAAGAAGAATGAGCAGTTTCAAAGGCCTTAAAATCTTCTAGTTTGTTGGGGTTTACCTGAGCCTGAAACTTAGCAAGAAGAAATCCTTCAGCCTGTTTTAAAGCGTTAGACTGAGCAGCTGTGCTGCCAGAGGTTGCTAAATTAAAGACTTCTTCCATCTCTCTAGCAACAATATCCATGTCAGTTTGCTTGGCTGTTTGACCGCCTACCATTGTCTCTAGCTTCTTTTCTTTAACCGCCTTCTTAGTTGCAGGTACAAAAGCTCCTCTAGTAAAGGTATCGTGTACTTTTTTAGAGAAATTAGTAGCTTTTAAATAGGTATCACGCAGCTGTGGATTAACACTTTCAACACCTAATGTAATATTATCTAAAGCAGCTTGCTGAGCTTCCCCTAGAGCTTTCTGGTTATATTGAAAAGTAGGGTCTGTCGCTGCGTTTGCGCTTCTAGCCATAGAGTTGAGCTTGCTTCTTAAATCTCTAAGGACTAGAGGAGCTTCTACAGCTTGTAGAGGCGCGTCAGGCCATTTAACTTTTACGCCTGCTTTAGCTAACCTCTTCTTGTTGTCAGGAGTAACTTCAAACGTCTTCCAGCCTTTACCTGTACGTGCAACACCTTTTCCTAGAATGTTGGCAAACTCTTCAGCAGGCAACACTGCTTGTGAGCTGGAGTTAGTAACAATTGTTTCAACAGCGTCTACTAAAGGTTTAGTCGGTATCTTTACAGAGTCGTTTATAGGCTGCCATAGGTTGCTTTCTTGTTGTTTAATATCTGCATAAATTTTATTAAAAGACTCTTCAAACTCTTTTGACATTTTAGTGACATCGCCATCGTAGATCTTTAAAAGCTTAGCAAGCTTTTCTGTCTCAATCATAACTCTGTCGTCTACTTGAGCTACCAAGTCGTTTTGTATCTTAGGCAAGAATTCTTTTAAAGCTGTCCAATCTAAAGAACCGCCTTCTGCTTTCATTAAAGTTTCAAGCTCTCTTGCTAAGGAGTACTGAGCTTGATCAACTTGGTCGTCTACAAAACCTGCAAAAATACTGTCTTCAGCAGCTAAAGCTCTTTCTAAAGTAAGGATTCCTGAGTCATTTGTTTGTTGAGCTACAGATAATACAGAAACCTCGTCAGCAGCTTCTAAAGCTAGTTTAGCTTCTAACGGGCTAACACTCTCTCCTCTAATTCGTTGACTAGCTAAAGTTACTGCGTCTTCTCCAAACTTAGCATCAAAAGCGTCTATTATTTTTTTACCTGCTACTTCGACACCTGTGTCTGCGTATCTCATAATTCCAGTAGCAGCTTCTAAATAAGTAGCTGGTTTACGCGCTGCTGCAAAACCACCAGCAATTTCAGCGGGCAAAGCTATAAGAGCACTGTCTGAGCCAGTAGCTTCTGTTGCTACCTCTCCCGCCACAGCCATAGCTAACGCTACTTTAGCTTCAGTAGGCAGAGAAGACTCTGCCAGAGACCTTGTAATGCCTGTACGCGCTCCTTCTACTCCTACAAAAGGCTGACCAGTTTTAGGGTTTAGCGCAACTCCTCTTTTTCCGTAGTTGACAAGACCAGTGCCTAACATGTTTATTGAAGCACGAGCAGCACTGGTAATACCAAGACCAAGAGAAGCGTAAAAACCGCCTTTGTCTAAGAATTGTTCAGTTTCAGCATCATTAACAAAAGTTTTGTTTCTAAATAAATCAGGAACGCCTATGTCGTAACCACCTTCCCACTCCATGTCTACGTTTACGTCAGAAGCTTCTGCTAGGTTTTCTAAGTTTCTAGTTCCCATAGTAGCTAAGTAAGTAGGAACCCGCACAGCCATGTCATAGCCAAAACTATAAAGAGGCGTCACCATGGCGTCTACCACTTCCATTACAGGATTTACAACAGGCGCTGTACGATAGCGTAGCTCTTCTCCTGCTTGTTGTAGTAAACTTTCCTCTGGGCGTGGAGTAACATTAGTGCCTTGATCAGAAAGAACAGGAACTTCTGGAAAAGACGTAGGCGGCGTTGCTCCTCCTTGTAGCTCTTCCGTTCTTTTTTCACCAGCTAGTCTTGCAATTACTTCGTTAGGGAACTCAATACCTGTGTCAAAAACAACTCCATTGCTCGAAGCTCCTGACTCAAAGATTACGTTAGAAGTGTCGAATATTGCCATTAGTAAACGCCTTTTACAATTAAACCTTGATTTTCATAAGCTGCTAAAAATTCTCTAACGTTCATGTTATTAGCTGCGGCAGTATCTTTAATATCAGCCCAAGTTACATCTTTATTCTCGCCTTTAATCGACAAGGTAAAACCTCTAGGCTTATCTTTTACCCAGTATTGCGAAAGATTAGCACCGTCCTGTATTACTTCCATTCTTTTGTAATCAACACCGTTTCTTTTAGCTGCTGCTATTTTACTTCTAGGGATTTTAGTTAAATAATCATCCCATAAAGTAGTATGGTCTAGTGAAGTAACTTCAGATAAGTTAGATCGCTGATTAGCAAAAGTGTTCTCTTCGATCTGATTTACAGCTTTATTTAACTTAATTGTTGCCGCTGCTTCGTTATACTGCCAAGGCTGGGTGTAACCAGGTAGTACTTTCTGCTGATATTCTAAATCTTTATCTGTAAATCCTCTACCTTGCGCCTCCATCATTGGTATAATAGCTTCGTTCTGTAAAATCTTTAGAACAGCTTGATCTCCAATTTTCTTAGAAAAAGATTCTGGATAAGCTACTCCTGCTAGTTGAAAAACACCTTGTAAATTTTTAGATTGGTTAGCTACAAAATCAGCAATCCCGCCTGTGTCGAAACCTTTTCCTACTTCCGTCAATATAGCGTTTGCTGCTTTCTTATCCGTGACAGCCGTTGCAGCCGCAGCTGCAGTTATATCAACATAGTTTGCTTGACGTATTAAATTGTTTTCTTCAATTGTTTGCTGTGGAGTTTGTACAGTGCTGACTAAAGGAGTTGGCGGCTTTACATAAGTTTTAGATATCGCCTTTCCCTCTAGCTCTTGAGGAGTTAAACGAATATTAGTTCCTGGTTTATAAGGTATACCGTCTTTTAGCTCAACGCCTCCGACAGTTGTATTGGTTTCTGTGTCAACAAGAGATGCCTGTTCAATTTTAGGAGCATCTGGTACTTTCCCTAAGATGCCTAAAGCTGCGTTTATAGCGCCAGGTACTTTATTACGAACAGCTACTGCTAACGATGCGTATTGTGTAGGCAATGCGTCAGCCACTGTCTTAGCATCATTTGTACTCTTAGTCAACGAAGTAGCTTTAGCATCCAACTGCTGTTTAAACTGAGCAGCCTTCGCAGGATCAACAATGTTCAACAACTGTATAAACTGTGGTTGATCTTCTGGGTTTGTAGGGTCTAGCCCCACTAGCTTTGTTTTAGCAAGCTCAACAGGGTCTTGCTGCTGTAGTCCAAACATGCCACCAAGGCGACCAGTCAATGCTTCGTTCTGTTTAGCTGCAAAGCCTAGAAGCTGCTGATCTCTTGAAGGAGAAGTAAACGGACTTGGTCGTTGGTTCTGACCGCTTATGCCTGTTAATAAACCTGCGTAATCTATGTTAGCCATTAGTAATTACCTCCTAGAGGTTGGTCATAAGTAGGCATTTGAGAAGCATCTTTAATTAAAGAGTCTAGTGCCGCGTTAGTCTCAGCAGTTGGTTTGCTGCCGAACTGACCAAATAACCAATCAAAACCTTTACCAAGAAGACCGCCGCCACTTGGAGCGTCCTGCCCTGGGATACCTGCATAGATCTCAGCTATCTGTGCTTGCTGCAGTGGAGACATCTGCTGACCCGTCAATAGACCTAAGATAGCGTCTTGAGTTTGTAGATCAATTCTGTTGGCTAAGTCCTGGCCTTGTACGTAAGACTCAATGCCTCTACCAAGTAACTGACTAGAAAGTTCAGCGCCTGTGCGTTGACCAGCAGAAGCGTAACCAGCAGGTATTTGACTACCTTCCAGAAGAGATAGAGCTTGCTGTTGTGGGTTGTAACCAGCAGTCATCAAACCTTGAGCTGAGGTAAGTGCTTGAGCTTCTTCTGCTAACACACGATCTCTAGCGCTTAATGCAGCAGTGTTCTGTGCTTCTGCTCTAGCCTGCTCATAAGCAAACTGCTCTGGAGAACCGCCATACTGTGCAGTCTGTATACCACCACGACCACCTGCAAACAAGTTCTCTTGCATCTTTAAGCGGTCTCTCTCTTCTCCAGGCTGCTGAGTAGCCCTAATCTGCTCGTAGATGCCTTGTGCGCGAGCTGCAGGGTCTTGGCCTACCTGTCCAAACAACTGCTGAGATTGCCCTAGAAGCTGGTTCTGGAGCTGTTGCTGTTCAGGAGAGAGGTTGAGGTTATAACCGCCTTGAGCAGTTGTACCTATGTTAGCCAAGTTGCTTGTTACAGTGTATGGCTGAAAAGCTGACTCTGCTCTTGAAGTAGTAGCCGCTTCGTTTGCTAAACCTCTAGCTACCTCACCGCCTTCTCTAGCAATATCAGAAGCTTCGTTGCCTAGGTAATAAGCACCACCAGCTCCGAGCATGTCTGCAATATTCCCACCTGTAAATAAAGACATTAGTACGATCCTCCAGTAATTGTGTCAGCAGTCAGTGTGCCAGTTACGTTGACAGTAGCGGCAGTCATTGTTCCTGTAAACGTAGGACTAGCTGAGTTTGCTTTAGAGTTAACAGCGGTCTGTATGTTGTTAAACTCAGTGTTAATTTCAGTACCCTTCACAATCTTAGCAGGGTTGCCAGAAGCTAAAGAGTCCTTGGTTGCGAAGTTAGTGGTTTTCGTATAGTTGGACATTAGAGCATTCTCCCTACTAGAGCGTGTATGTCAATTTTCTGTATTGAAAAAGGTGAGTTGTTAATTTCAGCTTCAATGCCTACTGTAAGCACATTGCCGTTTCCTGAAGCGTTTACTTTAGGTGTGTTAACTACAACAGATCCTGTGTATTCGCCAGTAGTGTTATACTCTGCTATACCGTACTCAGCAGGTACACCGCTACCAAAAACAAATGCTTGCTTTGTGTAGCTTTCTGTGTAATCATAACCCCAGTTTAAGACAGTCTCTGTGCTTTGACCTCCAATGATAGTCAAGTTAAACTTCTTCAAGAACTTCAAGTTAGCTGGACTCTGGAAGTCGTTAGGGTTGCTGAAGTAACGCAGCTGATACTGTGTAGTGTCGTCAAGATAGCTACCGTAGCGTATGATGCCTTCACTGTGTCCCATGTACAAAGAGTCGTCAGCAAACATAGTAAACGCAGCAGGCTCTAACGCTGTCCAGGTAGTAACACGAAACGCCCCATTCTCTAAAGGCTGACGTACATCAAAGCAATACACAATATTACTGGACGGCAGTGTCAGCAAGTAGAAAGCATGTATAGGGCTATAGATAGATTTAATCTCTTCTCTATGGCCATTAGCGTGTGCTTCTTCTTCTACAGCAGCTAGTAAGTCACTACGGACATTCATGCTTACATCACGCAGAGGTAGAGACTTCTCCTGGACTATCCTTCCTAAAGACATTATACCACGACTAGAAAGAAAAAGCAAGTCCGTTCCTGTACTTTGTATAGAATCTCTTGCAATACAACCTGTACCTTCAACTGTGTCGTGTAAGGTTAAGTCTGAAGAAGGACTCTGAGCACCTGTAAAGATTAATACATTTCTTTTACCGAACACCAGCAAGAAGTTGTTGTGTTCAGCAAGAGCAACCACTTCATCGTATCCGTTAGGCCATACTGTAGTTAAGTTGATACTGCCTGAAGATCCACCATGCCAATCATCGCCAGCAAGCAACGAACTCCAATACACTGTGTACTTGTTGTTAACAACGTCACACGACCACAGGCGTCCATAAGCAGCAAGTACATCGTTACCTTGTGGAGGTTGGTTACCACCGGAAGTTGTTAAAAGAACAAGCGTTGTCGATCCTCCAACACTCTCTAAAGGAGCGTGACCGCTTTGGAAGAAGTAAACATCGTTGTTAAAAGAGACAATCTTCCAGTTGTTGTCGCTAATGGTATAACCAGCAGGTAGTGTTACTTCTGTTAAAGTAGTCGTGCCTGTAAAGATCTTGTTGTTGCCCGCTGAGAACACAGTGGTTACGTTCAACACGCTGATGAACTCAAATACGTTCTCAATACCTCTGCTAGTGCCTAAGACATCTCCACCGTTAGTAGTGATCTTTGTGTAGCCCTGGCGAGCACCTACTCGACCTAACTGATCAATAACACAGTTGTCAGCAATAGAAGCATAGGCAGGGTCTAGTCCAATAGGCGAGTCTTGAGTGTTTATACCCAAGAAGCCTGGAGCTGCAATTGTAATATTCTGTAGTTGCTCAGCCATTATACAGTCGTCCAAATAGTCTCTTCAGGGTGTTTAGCAGCGTCTAGTGCTACAGCGTCTGACAATGTTCTACCAGCCAGCGAGAACAACTCAGAAGCAGAAGTACCGCCTGTCTCTCCACGCTCTCTAGCGCCTAGTGCAGTAGCCAACTGTATAACAGGAGAAGAAGGTATAAACATCTTGTCAGTGTCTGCTTCTAAATCTGCTGTTCTCAACACCACGTTAAAATACAGGTTGTACACGCCGTTAGGAGCAGGGTAGACATCAACAGCGCTGTCGCCGTTAGTGTCAATACCATTCCAACTGTAGAACTGAGGAGCGCCTAGAGGTGGAGTCTCAATCAAGTAAGCTGCTGTCATCCAATGTGCTGCACGATACTCCATGAACCAGTCAGAAGTGTCGTTAACAACGTCAAGAACTTTAATGCGGTCTTGTGAGCCTGTAAGGTTGTAGTTAAAAACATCAGGAGTAGTGGTAACAGTCAACGTGCTTCGTAAAGCTGACCAATCCCAGGTGTCTTCTACAGTTCGCTTAGCATCGTTAATAAACTCTCCAACAAGCTTAGAATAGCTGGTCTGTCCTACAGTGCTTACTTCTTCTTCTCTGAGTCTCCGTAGAACACTGTTTACTAATTGTAGGTATGTCATTATTATCGCCTTCTAAAATTGTTAGAGTTTGTTAGCATTCCTTGCTGAGCAGGAGCTTGCAAGCCTCGTTGTTGTAACTGTACATAAGGAGAAACTACCTGGTTACTGCCAATGTCTATTTTAGATTTAAACAAGTCTGCAAACACCATGTCAGTAGTTCTAGTAGGTGACATCATACCTTGCTCGCCTTGTTCACCCTGTATGCCTTGCTCACCTTGGTCTCCTTGGTCTCCTTGGTCTCCCTGGTCTCCTTGGTCTCCCTGGTCTCCCTGGTCTCCTTTTGCACCGTCAACACCGTCAACACCGTCAACACCGTCAACACCGTCA
>Ga0257120_1002526_pt1 | contig 10902 bp, 15 predicted proteins | sample SI106_10metaG_FD_190153 | JGI IMG/M metagenome (GOLD analysis project Ga0257120, IMG submission 190153) | Marine microbial communities from Saanich Inlet, British Columbia, Canada - SI106_10 | ecosystem: Environmental > Aquatic > Marine > Inlet | place: Canada: British Columbia | collected... | reverse complement strand
TTTATTTTTTTGATATTTGATGAGATAACATGAGAGTTTGTTATCCGGTACTATTTACCTGTTACTAATGGGTTTATATGTTATGTAACGAGTTGTGCATAATTAGAAAAAAAAATGTCAAAGAAAAAAAGCGAGGAAGAAATTGAAGGTTGGATCGAATACAGAAAGTCTCTACTCGAACAAAAGTCAAAGAGCGATGATGATTTCGAGAAGTATATTACTTTTATTGCATCAGGTACTCTCGGATTGACCTTGACATTTATGGAGAATATATCACCTTTAAAGTGTGCCATTCATAAATGGCTGATTGCTGTTGGATGGGTACTATTAGCTATTACACTTCTCTTAAATTTATTTTCCCATTTTTTATCGAGTAGATATACCTCTAAATCAATTGATGAAATAGACGATGAAATTAATTATCATAAACTAAGGGAAAATTTGGATAAGCGGAACAAAATAATCGAATGCCTTAATATTTCATCAATTTTGGCATTATTTATTGGCATTATCTTTATCCTAATATTTGTAATAATAAATTCTTTAAAATGAGTAATAAAAATAAACCAAATCCAAGACCAAGTTCAAACCCTAGGCCAAGAACTTTGACTGAGGAAAAAGGTCGAACAATTTCAAAACCACCAAGACAAGTTAAACCTTCAAAAAAATAGGTTATGCCTGAAAAGAAGAAAGTTAAAGCAGTCAATCTTGGGAGAACCATTTCAAAACCTAAATTTGAATTAAAGCCACAAGAGACGGAAAAGAAAAAACAGAAAAAGAAAAAGAAATAAACTATGCACAACAATGGCTATAATTCATTGTGACTTTGTGCCACTCCCCGCTACCGCTAGTTTGTAACTAGTGGTGTAGGTTTTTCTTACAAATAGTCTTTTTACTTTTCTCTAAATATTTCTTAAAACAGGTATTTATACCTGTAAACAAACTATTTATTTTTTTGATATTTGCCAGAGATAACATAAAGTTGTGTTATCCCAGATAAAACAAAATTTTACTCAAGCTCTTGTTTGGATGTAAATGAACTCTAACCAATTCGTTAAAATAAACCTAAGAATATCAAATACTTTAAAAATAAATTAATATCCCAATGAAAAATCTAATTTCCATTATCACCCCTGTGATCGATCAAATGGCAGAATGCCACATTAAAACACAATTATTAAGTTACTTCCCATTACAAAAGGAAAATTTATCAATTATCGAAAACTCATTTATACATTTAACAGAGAAAAAACAAGTAAAAGAAACTTTAAACCTTTTCTTTAAAAGCTGGAGCCAGACAAACAATAGCGCTATGACTGTTGCTGGGTTAAGTAATAGGATGACCATGCTGGTGCATAAAAATAAACCAATTATTAGTGAACACGATTTATTTAAATCTGTAGCTAGTCTAAATAGAATTGTTGATGAGGATCTTGCGGTTGTTGGACGCGTATTACATTCTGATTTATTTTATACAATGGCAACTAATATTGTCGGAGATGATTCTTGGCTTTCAAAACAATACTTGAGCGATGAAGCGAAAGAGTTTAAAGCCTGGAAGGATAAAAATTCTTTGAGAGATAAAGATATTATGATTGGTTTGTTGACGACTCTAGTTCATGAAATTTACACGCATGGAGAAGTTGAATTCATTATTCCTAAATTTGAAAGTTGGTTAAAAGCTGATGGTCTATTAACAGAGCAAGAAATTAATTATTCACTAGCATGGATTAGAGTACATTGTGGACCAACTGAAAAAGATCATTTTTTCCATGCAGTAGATGCTGTTTATTCTTATTCTAAGGCATTTAATATAAATGTTTCGGAATATAATTTAGAGAAAATAATTACTACTTATATAACTCTTAAATCCAACGTAATGGGAACTTTAGATAAACAAATTTCTGAAGCAAACATATTACAATATGAACTTTAGCAGTTATAATGACTGAAATTAAAAGCGTGATTCAGAATGATTTATCCGAAGGGTATTCGCTATCAAAAAAAGGCGTTAGTTACTCTGAATTAATACAGCAGCTAAAAGAATATTTTGATGAAATTCCATTTAAGGGAGAAAATACTTTTTTGAACGTTCCTATACTTGTGGATCCTACTCAATTAAAAGTATTTTCTCGTTTAAGTGAAGTCTTGAACGATGTAATAAAAAAAATTGTTCTCAACTATTTTAATGACAAAAGGATTCGTGAAATTTACCAATTGGATGATGAATTGGAATCAATATTACGACTTGCAGAATCGAGACCATACCAAGTAGGTATGTATCGACCAGATTTTATTTTTGATAAAAGTGGACAACTAAAAATTTGTGAAATTGGCTGCCGATACCCAATTAATGGGTGGATGCTTAGTTATTACACAAGGCAAATTCTAAACAAACTTTTGCTAATTAATGATAATAATAACGGAACGCTCTATGAAGAGACTTCATTTGTTTCAGCTATTTCAAATGACTTAGATTCAAGTAAAAAACTGTTTTACGTGCATGATCTTGAGAAAGGGTCTGAAGCCCATCAGTTTTTTGATGAAATAAAAAAACAGGGGTTTTTGGTTAAAGATATTTCTCTGAAAGAATTGGAAATAACAGATGGTATACTCACTGTAAATAGTGAAATTGCTACCCAGTTTATTCTTGAAATGGATAGGGAAGAACTGAAAACAATAAGTCAAGAAATACTCTATGGGCTAATTGATTCTGAAGAATGCTTGAATGATGTTCGGACTTTAATTTTGGTTCACGATAAACGAATTCTCTCTGTTTTATATGATGAACAAATTATGCTTGATTATATAGAAAAAGAAGATTATGATTTTTTGAAACATTTCCTTATCCCCTCGTATACCTTGGATTCAGAAAAAATAAGAAATGAGGTAATAAATTCATTGTCAAATTGGGTGCTTAAAAAGAATAGTGGAGGTAGAGGTATTGGCATTTATGTAAAAAATGATTGTACTCCTGAAACATGGAACAGCGTTATTTCAAAAGAATGGAAAAACTACATGGTTCAAGAATACGTAGATCAAAAAATATTTGACTTAGAACAGGATGATAAAATAGAATCAATAAATATTGTTGGTATACTTCTGTTTTACAATGCACAATCATTTGGGCCTGGAATCTTTAGAGGTTCATCTCAAAGTGTAATCAACGTACACAATGGAGGATATATTTTACCTAGTTTAATATCTAATCTACAATGAATTTTTCAATAGTTATTCCACTATACAACAAGGCTCCTTATGTAGAAGATACTTTGTTATCAGTAATCAATCAAACTAAGTTACCATACGAACTTATTATAGTTGATGATAAAAGTACGGATGAAAGCCTGCAAATAGTAAAAGCCTTTCTTGAAGAAAACTCACCTCAATTCAAAGACATTAGAGTAGAGATAATTGAATTGAAAGAAAACTGTGGACCAGGTTTTGCCCGAAATATTGGGTTTAAAAAAACTTCAGGAGACTTTATTAGCTTTTTAGATGCAGATGATCTATACCATCCTCAGCTTATTCAAAAAGCAAATCAATTAGCGCTGAAACATCACATAGATTTCCTTGTTATTGGTATACAATTATTTCCTAGTAATATAGAACGACCAAAAATTAGTAAATTAAATGGTATATTAACCCCCATTACCTCAGATGCATATTTATTAGACCAACCTTTAAAAACAATCTCATCACATGAGTTTGTAATGGGTACGGGGAGCAATGTTTTTGTAAAAAGGAAATGGATGGATTCAACTTCGTATGTAGAAAATGCCTCATTTAATGAAGCTAATGATTTCTGGTACCGTGTTCTAAAAGTAGTATTAAATAATAAGAATACGTTTGTTGCCCTTCTTATGGATAATCATATAAGAGTGAGAGAAGTTCAAGGAAGCTTATCACGTTTAAAGTATAGTAATTGGAATCAAATTGAAGTACCTCCTATTTATATTAGGAACCACAAGAGCACGAATAGATACGACAGGCTGTTAATGAATGTTATTTGTAACCGTTGGATAAAACATGCTATGAAAAATCTAAGCTCCAAAAGACAAAAGTTAATATTCATTTTTAAACATAGAGCAATCTTTTTGGAACAATTATACTATTTTTTTCTCAGAGCAATATATAAATAGTTTTAATCGTGGAAGTATGCTAATATTAAAACTTATTTCGTTAGAAAATAAATTACAATGATTGACATGTTAATTAGCCTTTTAAAATACAAGATCTATATACTCAACAACAACCCTTTTCTTTATAAATATAAATCTATTGCTAATAAAAAATTAATGACTCAAAATAATGACTCCAAATAATGACATTACTATTGAGGTTTATCTGCTTTGCTTTAATGAAGAAAAAATCATTTTGCATACACTAAACTACTATTCTAAAATATGTAGTAAAATAATAATCATTGATAATCAGAGTACCGATAATTCACTCAGCTTAGCGAGTAAATACAAAAATATAGAATTCAGATATTTAGATTCAAGAAATGAATTTGTAGAAGACAGATTAACCGAATCAAGAAATAATTGCTGGAAAGAAAGCACTGCTGATTATGTTATTGTTTGTGATATGGATGAGTTTCTATACGATGAAAATTTATTGGAAAAGTTAGTTTTGGCGAAAGAGCAAGGTATAGTAATACCCATGATAATTGGCTACAACATGATGAGTAAGGTCTTTCCAACTAACTACGACAGATTGATAACCAAACAAGTTAAACATGGAGTTAAATCTAGTCGATTTGACAAGAAAATCATTTTTGATCCGAAGAAAGTAAAAGAGATTAACTACAGACCTGGTGCACATTTATCTTATCCTGTATTTTATGAGAATAATGTTGTAGACCCATTAATGGAGCTTAAACTATTGCACTACAAATACCTAGGCAAAGATTATTTATACAAAAAACATGAAGGGTACGCGGATCGAATGAGTGAGGTAAGCAAAGAAAAAAGGCATGGCTATGAATACCTAGAAGGCAAAGATTATATCAATAATATATTTGATTCATACAATTACCTAAATAGAGTAATAAAATAATCTCTCGTTAAAATATATATATAAAATGGACTTTACAATAGAATTTACCTCCGGAGGAAATCATGGCCATCAGCTGAAAGACGCTCTGGGAGGTCTCACTATAGGGCGGTTATTTAACTTAAATTATGTTCATACCCCCTATGGTTATTTAGATTATTTTGGAATTGGATATAACCATCAAGTTGTAGAAGTAAAGGAACGTAACTCAATATATAAAAACATTATAAGAGTTGAAGGACCACTTTGGAGTGGTATTGAGGATCATACTGAATTTATTGAATATTTTGAAAAGGCCTTACCTAAAAATGACAAAGACACTTTGGTGATCTTTGAAAATGCACTAAGAATTCATCCATTTCAAACAATTCCTTGGTTTCAAGAAGGTAAATTGGATCGGGATGTATTTTCTGAAATTCAACAGGAAATATCGCAAAACTTTGATGATCAGCACTCGTTAAGTATCACCAAATCAAATAGTCCAATAGAAGTGGCCATGCATATTAACAGAGGAACAGATTATGATAGAGAAAAATTCCCACATCACTTTACAAGCCCATTCGCAGTGCGATATATGTTTAGCATGGATTATTATGAAAACATTCTTATTCACATAGAGAAAGCATACGGAAAAGATAATGTTAAATCTCGTGTTTATACAGAGAAAGAAAACTCGGAAGATATTTTAGAACGTTTTGATGGTAGAAAAAATACGACCGTTTTAATTGGGTCAGACCGTGAGGAGAAAAACTATGAACAAATTCATAATATTTTTAAAGCCTTTGTCGAGGCAGATATTTTAGTTTGTTCTAATAGTAGTTTTTCCGTAATGTGTGCTTATTTCCGTAAAGGCAAAAAAACAGTATATCATCCTCACCTACAATTAAGATATTTGCCAGAGCCCAATTATGTAAAAACAGATAAAGATGGGAACCTAAGCCTAGAATTGCTTCAGCAAGAAATAAATGCACCGTTGTTTGATGTATCTACAACAAAGGCAATTATCTAATAACAAAAAACATTTTATTAAAATGGAATGAAGACAATTGTTCGATACAATAAATTAACAATTAGCCCATTATTCTTTAGATATTGTTCAAATTATATTCATTGAAATAATTCAAAACGAAAACTTAGAACCCGATAGCGCGGATTTGTAATCCGTGCCCGCAACAACCTACAATTGTAATCGTTACAAAATACCCCGCTCCCGCTAGTTTGAAACTAGTGGTGTAGGTTTTTCTTGCAAATAGTCTTTTTAATTTTCTCTAACTATTTCTTAAAACAGGTATTTGCCCCATAGCGCGGATTTGCAATCCGTGCCCGCAACAACCTAAAATTGTAATCGTTACAAAATAGCCTGTATCGGGAATAGTTGCTTTATATTTAGTTGACATTGCTTTTTTATTTCAATTTAAGTTTTATTTCTTAATTAGCTACTTGATATAGATATTAGTATTCACGGATTGCAAATCCGCGCCATCGGGTTTTTTGATATCTGATGAGATAACATGAGAGTTTGTTATACGGTACTATTTACCTGTTACTAATGGGTTTATATGTTATGTAACGAGTTATGTGCAAGCTGAAGCAACATCAGTAATTAAGATAAACATTATTCTTTGAAGTAAATAAATGGAAAAACTTGAATTACATTATTACTTATCTGACAAAAGCCATTCTATGGATGCTTTTGTAAAGAATAAAGCCGAAGCCGAATTACTAAAAGTATTTAAGGAGATTTCAGAACTTTTAGAACTTGACTTGAGTTTTGAAATTGAAGCCTTAACCGAAGGTGGAATAAAGGAATTTATCAAAATTCTAAAAAAGAAAAAAACTAAAAAACAGATTGCCAAAATATTGGCAGTTGTTGGAGTTATCTTTTCTGGAGTTTTGACAAATATTATTTCTGACCAATTTACTAAGAATCCAGAACTTGAAAAATCGCAGTTGGAAGAATCTCAACTTAATATCAAAAAATTAAAAAGAGATTTAGAAAAAGAAGACATTTTAGAAGAAGAAAGTACTTTAATAATCGAGAATTTGACTGTAATCATATCGAATACAGATAAAATTAAATTTCATCGCTCTAACTTTTATTCTAATCTACTAAAAGAAAACAAAATAGAACAGATTTCCACAACTGAATTGGACGAAAACAATAATCCGTTGTCAGAAGAGAAAAAAGTTTCTAGAGAAAATTTCAATAAATTCATTGTCCATAAAGTAAAAATTGATTCTGAATTTATCGAAGATGTAAATATCGAAATAGTCTCACCAGTTCTAAAAAAAGGAAAAATGAAATGGAGAGGATATTATGACAGTAAACCAATTAGTTTTAATCTTTTAGATTCGGATTTTAGAAATTCAGTTTTAAATCGTGAAGTAAGTTTTCAAAACGGAACATCCATTAAATGTTTGTTAGAATTCGAAAAAGAAATGGATGACGAAGGGAATATTAAGACAACTGAAATTAATGTTTTTGATGTATCAAATATTTTTGAAGGAGAAACAACAATAATTACTAAAAGAGGAAAAGAAATAATAGAAGAAAAGAAACAAACCAAATTAGACTTTGGAACGAATAATGAATAAAAGCCAGCACATAACACCGTATATAATTTATTGCTAGTGCTAGCCTACTTACGAAAATCCCTGCCTGCCGCAGGTAAGCTCGCGGACTTTCGTGGTCGGTAATTATTTACTAAATTAGGTGTTTAAAACACACAACAAACCATATACAAGAACGTCGGTACTTAATTAGAAAAAAATGACACAAATTAAATTCTTTATTGAAGATTTAAATCGAATGCTAGGTAAGTATAAAATAAGGATTTTACATATTTGGTTGAATAGAGCTTTCTGGGGTATTATTATTTACAGATTAGAAAGAAGCCTTTATTTATTATTTCCCAAAGTTTATGGAATTATGCGCATTCCTTTTATTCCAGTTTTTAATTTAATTCAAATGTACTCGAATTTAGACATTCACTATAAAGCAGATATTAAAGGAGGATTACTTGTTTTACACCCTTCAGTTGGTATAGTGATTTCGGGTCAAGCTAAAATTGGAAAAAATCTTACCCTAACAGGAGGGAATGTGATAGGAGCGAAAAGGAAAACTAAAAAAGGTGAGTTTGAAATTGGTGATAATTGTAACTTTGGTGCAAATGCTACTTTGATTGGACCTGTTGTGATTGCTAATAATATTTCAATCGGCGCTTCTGCGTGTGTTATAAAAAATTGTTTAAATGAAAATTCAATTTTAGTAGGAGTGTCCGCAAAAGAAATAAAAAACTAAGTACAACAAAGTATATAATTAATGCTTTGTTTGGTTTATATTTTCATTTCATCGTTTTTTTGCAATTATGGTTTTTTATAATTTCATTAAATATAATAATCCCCGCTCCCGCTAGTTTGCAACTAGTGGTGTAGGTTTTTCTTAAAAATAGTATTTTACTTTTCTCTAAATATTTCTTAAAACAGGTATTTGTACCTATAAACAAACTATTTATTTTTTTGATATTTGTGCTAATTACATAAATAATCAAATCTATGTAATTTCAATTAATCTTTATTTTAACTAAAAAATTACATTTTTATGGCAACATTTCAATTTCGTGTAGTTGGAACCTATTTTGGAAGTCCTAACACACAACATGTACCTTTTGCAGCTGGAACTTCGGTTACTGGCCCTGTTTCCGTTGAATATGATGAAGATACTCCTCCGTCAATTCAAACAATCATGGACTTAGTTTGTACAAAGGCAGCTAATGGTGAGGTTGATAACTGTTTGGGATTTTCCTACAGTACATTACACCCATGTGGATCAAAAGATCCAAATCTCTATGAAATAACTGCAAGTTATACGAAAAATCCTATTGGAGGACATCAGGGTGATCTTTACAATTTCCGCTTGCAAGAAAATTTAAGTGGTAGTTCTACAGATCTTGTTCTACAGTACTATCTGTATGAAGTTCCTAACCCTGATTCTCCAAAATCCCCAATCATACAACTCAACCGTGCTGGTGATAGAATAGGTTTTTTTGAAAGTATTGACAATATTGAAAGCGTTGAATACGATAAAAACAAAACGTATCTAATAGTGTGGAGAGAAGTAGTAATTAACACATCTCCTACAATAAGTAGTCGTGTTGCTAGAAGAACAAAGAGATCAATTGAATATTTTTCAAAAAAATAATATGTTTTATTAACATTTCATTTGAATTTCTAGTTGATAATTACCCGATAGCGCGGATTTGTAATCCGTGCCCGCAACAACCTACAATTGTAATCGTTACAAAATAACCTGTATCTGGCATGGTTGCTTTATATTTAGTTGACATTGCTTTTTTATTACAATTAAAGTTTCATTTCTTAATCATTTACTTGATATAGATATTTAGTATTCACGGATTGCAAATCCGCGCCATCGGGTATTATTACCTATCCTCTAAATTGGGGATATTCACAACTTTTAAGAATAAATAAAAATTAGCGCGATAATACATATGAAAATATCCTACTTGTGCGGATATCTTAGATTGTAGAGATAATACTGGGTATATTTTTTAAAAAAGTAACTTTAATTTACTATTTTTAATTGTAATATGAATTCTTTCATATTTTCATAAATTTTTTTACCTATCCAGTTTTTTGGAGAGGTTTTTTATGGTTTAGTAGATAATTTTTTGATGATACTCATCTCTTACATTTTCTGTGTAAGTATCTGAATACACACTATTTATACCCTCAATTTCGTGTCCTTGTAATTCCATAATTAGTTTTTCTGGAATAAATAAACGTTTTCCAATGGTTGCAAAAGAGTGTCTGGCCACTTTATTGGCCAATATACCGCCTAAAGGTTCTATAGTTATCTTTTGTTGAGAAAGTCCGGTTTCTTTTTCTTTGTCTTCTGCAATAGCATTCCAGTTATTTTGAATTTTTTGAAGATCTCGTTGCATATTTCTACGAAATGTTTTGTACCCTGCTTGGTTTTTTCGCCAGGGAAAAACATAGACTGTTTTTGTGTCTAAATATTTATCGATGATTTTTTGAGCTTTGTCAAATATTTTTAAATCAAATTGGTAGCCATCATCATCTAGCTTTCCTCTCTGAAAATATGCTCGACCATTAGATATGAACTCTTTTTTTAAGTAATAAATATCATATAGATCTTGACCTCCTAAATAAAACTCCAGGAGCCAAATATCTAAAGCTCGTTCTTGGCCCGAAGATAAACCTGTAATAGATTCTAGCAGCTTAATGGTTTCTTTTGAAACATTTTTCTTTTTAGTACGATTTTTCTTTACTGTAATTCCTTTAAAAACGTCTTGAAATGGGTTTACTTCATTTTGTATCTTATAATGTCTACAAGCTTTATTGTACAAAGCTTTAAAAACACTTATGTATTTATGAATGGTATTTTTCTTATTTCCTTTCATCAAACGAATAGTTTTAAAATCTTCAAAAATATGAGATTCTATGTCTGACAATAGAAGTGTTGGCTTTAAGGCCTTAAGCTGATTAATTGAAGTTAAATAAATATCTGCGGTACCATCTTTTCCTAGACTTCTAAGTTTATCTATTTCTTGTTGAGAGAAATCATAAAAAGAAATATCTGATTCATCAATAATTTTTTTTTCGATTCCAAGTAATTGATTTTTTACTTGTTTTAAGGTTTTCTTTTTTCCGATAGCATGCTCAAAAAGTAAATTTTCTAATAAATTTCTTTTGGTCTTAACAAAAAGGATATCTTTCTTATTGGTTTTGGGTAAATTTTTATCAAAATCCCATTGATCTTTTTCAAAATATATATTTTAAAAAACAAATACCAAACGATCT
>Ga0257120_1002525_pt1 | contig 10904 bp, 9 predicted proteins | sample SI106_10metaG_FD_190153 | JGI IMG/M metagenome (GOLD analysis project Ga0257120, IMG submission 190153) | Marine microbial communities from Saanich Inlet, British Columbia, Canada - SI106_10 | ecosystem: Environmental > Aquatic > Marine > Inlet | place: Canada: British Columbia | collected... | reverse complement strand
TCAAGTGTTGGTCGCCTCTTACTAATGCGGCTGTGAATCTGCCTACACCAAAATCTATTGCGCCATCTACCATTACACTGGGCATTGCTGTAGAAGGGTCCATTTTTGAATATTGGTCATATCTTTTAGGGTTTTTTTCAAAGTTTTTATTAGTACCGCCAGGTATAGGTGCGTTTGGGTGATTTTGTTTTATTTTATCTAAAATATCTTGCGGTAAATTTTTCATTTGACGTATATTATCATTGTGCGTTAATAGTGTTACTACAGGTATTTTTACTGGTGTTGGCTTAACTAATATTAAGTTGTTTACATATTCCACAGCATCTTTACCTGCTGTAGGGTTTGACATTATCCATTCATCTTCAATTTCCTTAACAAGTCCTGCTGGCCATTTTTTATCCATCATAATTTTTCTTATAATGTATCTATGGTCAATTGAATTTGCTATCTCAACTATTTTCATTTGACTCTCTTTTTAGAAATACGTTGTTTTGCTTTTCTTGGTTTTTTATTAGAGAATATTTGATCTTCGTTTATTACTTTAAAACGTATGCCTTTGCGTTTGCACCATTCTTGTGCGGCAGTCCATTTGGCCGCATTAACAATAGTAGCCATTTTTTGTCCTTGGCCTCTTGCATTTTCCATTGTGGTTTGATTTGCTGGCTTAATTTCTATTAGTTCAACATGATTAGCACCATCTTTATCAGTATACTGTATCATAAAGTCTGGTACATAGTTTGCATATTTACCCGTTAAAGGATTTTGATAAGGTATTTTAACATTCTCACTTGCCCATTTAGTAATGTTAGGGTGTGCATCACACATTCGCATAAATGCTAACTCCCAACTGCTACGATAGTAAGGTGCTTTTCCGCCTACAAATTTTTGGGGATTACTAACTTCAAATGACCCTTGCATAAACTTACTCATAATAAGTATTTAGTTAATGTGCAATAAGTTGCGAAGAGGGACTGTTTGCGTTTAATAACGGTGATTTTAAATCAACTTTGTTGCCTGCTGGCCTAACTGCATTAACGGCCTTATATGCATCAATTGTTAAATTAAGAGTATCGTTATTCATATCAAAATAAGTTGTAGGATGTACGCCTTGTACTTTACCAACTTGTATTAATACACTTGCCATTGCTTTAGCATTTCCTTTCTTAAAACCAATTGCTTCAAGTTTAGTTTGAATTAGGCTTAGCACTTGTGGATCAATTGCTGTTCCTTTTGGTGCGGCAAGATTTGCTAAAACTTCCGATGTTGCTTCTGGTAACGGAAAATTAATTGTGGAATTTTCTAAATATGCTGTTAGTACACCTTGTCTAAATTCATACTTAACTTCATTACCGAATGTAGTATATAAACTTGCTGACATTAATCTCCACCTCTTGTGAATGCATTTACTATTGAGTCACCTATTTCTGATACTGCTTTATTTTTAAGTGTATCTTTATAATCATCGTATGTTGGCTTTGTTGCAACAACACCGGCTACTGTATCAAGTAACTTATCAAAGAAACCGTCTTCTTTGTCTGTGGTTCCTTTACTTGGATCAAACTTAGGTGCAATTGGCTGTGCTGTTCTTGGACGTTTATCTGCGCCACCACCACTAAAGTTTGAGGCTTTGTTTCCAAGGAATTCCATATCTGTTTCTACATCTAAACCTAATGGTTTAATTATTGAATCGTCTCCAGCAAAAACATAACCGTCTGGCATATCTTCAAATCTGTCGAGATCAACTTCACTTAGATCAAAGTTTAATTTATCGTATACTGCAAAGTTTTCGTAATCAAATGATAGTTGAAAGTCCAAAAAGTTACTATCTGAATAGTCAACTGACCCCATAGTAATATCAGTTATAAAAGGTTTCATCATACTATATTGTACGCCTTTTGAACCTGCATACAAAATGATATCTATTCTATCAAAAAAGTTTGCTTCACGTTGTAAATTTAAACCCATTTCATTACTATTAAAAGTATCGCCGCCAAATGAGGAACCAATTAGTTCATCTATATTGTCTTTGTTTAATTCAATATCTCTATCACCAAACTTGTTTTTATTACGAGGATTCATATACATGTAAGCATAGTACTTCATTAATATAGTAATCCACTCGTTATCAACAGTATCAAGTGCTGTAACCTGACAAGGTTTAAAGTCAACACTATTGTTAACAATTTTTTTCTTGTTATATTGATTTTTAATTTCAGTATTAAACGTCATAGAAGGCAAGGTAGCAGTTCTTACCAAACTGCTCATACTTGTCTTAAATGTCATATTGTTGTTTGCAAGGAATTGCAAAACATCGCGGTTGTAAACAAAATTTACATAGCCTTGAAATTTCTGCCTGGGTGGACTTACATCCGGTCGAAATCTGTAAGCATTTCGGAAGTCCCTTGCGTAAAATCGTGGGTTGGAATGTGGTCCAACATACTTATTAACTTTCACTTACGGGACTCTCCGTCATTGTATTAAACGTTTACGTTTGTGTTATCTACTATCGGATTAGAATCAAATAATTGACCTTCAGCAATTCTACCATTAAGGTTGTTATCACCTTGATAATGTGTTGCGTTATCATAACGTATTGTCATCTGAATTGAAACAAAATCATTTACTGAATAATCTGCTTCACTGTAGTCTACGTTAGTTAAGAAGCATCCTTCAAGAAACCAACTCTCTGTAGGTTCTGCTGTAGAACCATCAAGAACTTCAATGCTCATATCAAACTTGTAGTCTCCGCCTGCGGCTGGAGTAGTTTGTTGGAAATGGTTAAGTTGTCTTTGTACCTGTGATCCAACTGACTTTGCTACTTGGTTAGTAATATCATCACGAACCATTAGTGTGATTTGTTCCCAAGCATGTTTACCTTGTAAGTAACTTCTTGAATTGTAACTGTCGATCATAACTTCTTCAACAGATAGTTTTGGTCTTGCTACGTTCTGAACATTTTGAGTTAGTACTTTAGTTTCTGATGCACCGCCGAAACTAAGCATAGTTACACGGAAACGATATTTTAATTTGGGCATTAAGATACCTGAACCAGTTACTCCTGCTTCATTACTTAATGGTACACCGAATTTATTTTTTGTTGGGGTATTGTCCGCCATCATGTTCTCCTATGAACTTTATTATATACTTTATTTATCAGATTGATGGCATTTCCATTAACTCTTGTTTTAATGAAATCTTATTTTTATCATAAAAAAAGGGCTCCTAAGAGCCCTTTAAAGTATATACTTAACGTATAATTATGCTGTTGAACCCAAAGTATTTTGAATTCTAATCGGAATGTATATAAACTCAACTGCTTTGACAGGCTGTATCGCTATGTCAATGTGCAATTCGTTTGCATCAATTCTTGCTGGCGTGTTGTTAGAAGTATCACATACTGTGATAAAGTCATAAACACCTCTTTGAGATACTAACTGACTTATAAATCTATCAACTACAGATTTAGCATTTGCTCTTGTTACTGAGTCATTTGGTTCAAATAAGAACGGCTTAACTGCATCGTCAAGTTGCTCTCTGATGTAAACCACAAGTCTTGCAACGTTAACTCTATCCAACGCACTTGCTGATGGGTTAAGAGTTTTTTGTCCAAATACTGCAATTCCTCTTCCTGGGAAGTTTCCAATTGGGTTAATTTTATTACTGTAAAGACTGTCTCTCTGTCCTTCACTTAAACTAACTGTTTGGAACTCACCTGTTTTTGCATCTAAGTAACCAGTACTTGTAGCATTGCTAACTAATCCTCTTTGGAATCCTGCTGGAGCAAACCAAGGGAAAGCAACCTGATCATTAAACGCAAAAGTTCTTAGTGCCATATGTGAAGCAGGAACCATAACGTTTGTACCGTCTAAGTTTGTTGCTAATCCATGTGGGTAATAAGTACCTGCATAAGGACTTGTAGAAGTTAATCCATCTTCTCCATTGCCTGCCGCATTAGCATTATTGGTTGCCCAATTTTTTGTGCTTGTTGCGTCAGAGGCCAATCTAAATGGCGTGTCAATGATTGAGAATGCTGTTTCTTTTCTTTCAGTACTTAAACTAATCATCTCGTCTGCAAGTTCAGGATATCCTGGAACTGCCATTAAGTTGAAACGGTTAGTTTCATTTCTGATGTCTTGGTTAGTTGCCATTACTGACTGTAACTTTTTAACAACTGCTCTACGTTGTGCTTTACGCATCATGTATGGTGAACCGTCTAATTTGTTACCGGAAGCATCTTTCCAAATACTTGCAACTGAATCATACTGCTTAACATTACCAACTGAAGCCATCTTGTTCCATCCTAATGTACCCACTGGGTATAATGCAGGATTTGGAAGTCCGTTTGCTGTTGATAATAAACTGTCTGTGCTACTTTTTCTGAAATCTCCAAAGACAATACCATCTGAAGTAACTTGGTCTGTATTATCTACTAATACCCAAGCACTTGCGGCTGATCTTTTGTATATTACAGGGAAGTTTTCTAAGTCACTGCTGTCAATCCAAAGATCGCCAGTTGCTAATGCTGTTGAATCACTTTGTAATGTTGGAGCACTTGCGGCAAATTGTACATCACCTGTGTAAGTTGCCCATGCACCAGCATTTTGATATAACATATCAATGTTTGTATTAGAAACATTGTTGTCGTACCATAGTTTACCTTCAACTGCTGTTCCAGTAATTGCTGTTGCACTTGCTTTATAAACAAGGTCTGCAAAGTTACTGTATGTACCTTCTGTTACATTAATATCGCTTGGGTCAAAACCTGCTACGTTACCAGCGGCAACTTTAAGATCTTTACCATCGCTAACTGTAAATGTAATTTTACCACCATCGTTACTTGCAACAATGTTAGTTGCTGAAGCACTTGATATAGCATTATTAATATCTGTTACCATATCATCTGCAGATGCGTCACCGTTGCCGTCACCGTCAGTACTAAATGTTACAGGTATTGCTGAACCATCATTAACAAAAAGGTTAAGTGACACTTTGCCTGCGTGTGCGGCAACTGTAGTAGCATTGTCGGCTACTGCTGTACTTGATGCAACTACTAATGATGTTGCTCCTGTATGTTTAGTAATGTTTACTGTAGCAATATTGTTTTCACTATCAACGTCACCCCATAAGTCGCCTGCGGCTGGAGTTGTGTAAGTGTTTGTATAAACTGAACTTGAAAGTCCGTCTAATACTAAACTACCTGCAACCCACTGCTTAGTGGTTGAGTTGTATGATTTGATTGATACTGTTGAACCGCTGTTTGCGGCTGTTGTTCTAATATGAATGTCACCTGCTGTTAAGGCACCGCCACCACTTTTTACAGTAGGTATTGCTAAGTGTGACTTCCATTGCATGTCACCTGCTGATCCGCTTATTGCTGACGACCAACCTGATGAACCAATGTTTTTCCAATCTCCGGAAAGTTTTTCCCAGAATTGAATAGTTGTTGCTGTTGTTCCTGTGCTTGTGAAGTATGTTACTGCGATATCGCCGTTAACTCCGTAAGCATTTTTTGGATCACCTGCTACATCAATATCTGATGCTAAAGGTGTCTTTACAGTTACCTTGTCCCATGCAGTTCCTGAATGTCTATAGATACCCCAAGAAGTGTTTGCTGTATCAACCCAATATGATCCGTTATCAACGGATGATGTTGGTGCAGTTGCACTTGGTTTAAGATCATCTAAGTCCATGTCCGCTCTAAGAACGTATGCTCTATTGGCTATTCCTAAAAAACTGTATGCGGCCATTAAACCGTATTCATTTCTTTCGTCACCATGTAGAGGCGTTGCACCCGAAGTTTGAAAACTTGGGTTACCATAAGATTGTAATAACTCTCTTTGGCTTGTAATTTGATATAATTTCCCTGCGGTTGCACTTGTTGTGTATGAAGCAGTTGATACTCCGTCTGGTCCGGTTTTATCTTGTGATGTTGCAATAACGATCAAAGGTACAGTTCCGGCTCCAGCGGCGGCGTAAAAACTTTCGTCTGTTACACTTACACTTACACCTGGGCTAACTAAAGTTGCCATATGTTTCTCCTAATATATTAGATACTAAACTAATAGTTTATGTATGCAAGTATTTATCTAATTATTGGAATTATACGGGTTTACAAGAATTTGTTAGGTATTAGGTGGTATTATACTATTTTAAGTGCTGTTTTAAACTCGCCAGTTTTCCAATCTCTAATGTTTGCTACTTGATCTTGGAGATCTTCGAATGTGCCGTTATTAGAAATAATATAGTCTGCTGGATAGCCTGCCCAGTTCCATTCACTTTCATGAACATCTCTATACTTTGTTGTCATAATTTTTCTGCTTACAACATTTTCGTGTGCCGTTTTTGCTGTTTCAAACCATTCAGGCAAAGGACCACGTTGTATCCAAATAATAACTCCGCCCATGTTTTTGATTAAATCTAATTCGTTTCTGAATCTGGCATCGCTTACAACAACACAAGGATCTGCTTTATGCTGTTTAAGTAGTCTATACTCTAAACTGTTTAACCAAATATCTGTATTAAAATGGTCACGCATTACTTCGGTGCCCATTAACTGTAGTGCAAGTCTTGGTGTAAAATTAGGAACACCTAATTTTTTAGTCCAAAACATATCGGGGGTTTCTCTGAATTCTCTGCCCTCAGTAGTATCGCCTTCGAGTAAAGTTCTATCCCATCCAAATATGTTAGAACACATATCTTTAAGTGGGGCGGCAAAACTATCTTGAGTACAACCTCGACTAACAAACTCACTGGCTACAGTATTTTTTCCTGAGCCAATAAATCCTACAAGTCCTATAATCATTAATTATCCTATTACAAATCCTAAAGGCATGTTACCTTCTTCCATATTGTGTAAAGATTCTTTTAGGTTCAACAATTCCTGTTGTCCTTCAGCCTTTAAGGCATCTCCGTTTAACTGTATGGCTCCGCCGGCACCAGGTAATCCTGATACATACTTACTTCTTGCTTCACCTAACATCATTTTACTCATTGCAAGTGCATACGAACTTAACCAGTTGCTGGCTAAAACGTCTGATAATAATACTGATTCGGGTATAAAGTTATATATACCTACAGCAATTTCTTCTTCGTGTTTGATATTTCTTAGTATCTTAAGAACTTTTGTGTTCCTATTCCATAAAAAATTATATTCGCTACCAAAAATACGTCCAATAGTTTCTTTGTATTGTGCAAATGCATCAAATGTTGCAAGTCCGCCCATTTGGCCTGCTTGTAACATATACATATTATTAAATGCTACATCAAACGGATCAAAGTTTGTTCCGCCTCCGCTATTTGTACCTATACCTCTACGGTATATACGTCTAACTTCCTGTACTTCACTTGGTAATGTATACTCAGTAACGCCTTCTTTGGTGTTTACAAAGAGCAAACTCTCTTCAACACTACCTTCACTTAGTTGTCTATATAACGCAAGTGACTTATCGATGGCGACATCGTAATGTTCTCGATCAAGTTCGACATCAACTATCCCGTCTGCAAGACGTATTTGTATCTCTCGAATGAGATCTTCTCTACTGGTATATCCTATTTGATCTTTTGGCATACTACTATTTATCAGAAAACTTACTTTCTAATTAAAAAGTCTGAAGTATAATTGTATTATCGTTGAATCTACCATTCATTTTAGTTGCGGTAGTTTTAATTGCTTCAAACGATTTTTTACACTTTAGTTTTCCGGTATTTACAAAATCCTTAATCTGTTCTGGTGGCTTTCTTAATGTTTTTTGTACACTTTCATCTTCGTTATAATCTTGTAATGTTGTGCCTTTGACCATAATGCCTGTTCCGGGTCTTTGCATATTTTTTGGGTCAACCTCTTTTGCTTTGTATACACCTATCTTACGAGTCTTAGTATTGTATACCCAAACTTCATTAGCATACACAATATCAGTTGACGGAGCACTTGCTATGCCTAATGTACTATCGTTTACCTGGCACTTTAATTTTGCTACTATCTTCTCTTTAGACCGTGCTTTAGGCTTACGAGCCTTGCGTGTAGTCGCTTTTGTTTGAATAATAGTATCACAAGCAGTATTAATAGTTTCGTAGAACTGTAAAAACGCCTTACGTTTCTTAACATCAAAGCCACTGTATGCTTCTTTAAGGTCGTCATCTTCCCATTGTACTACTTCAATTGCTTCTTGGTATCCGGCTTCAAATTGTGCCGCAATAATTTTAGCATGAGGTCCTTTAATTTCTGGTACATGAGATTGCATGGCTTTGTAAGGATCAAACTCTTTAATTGTTTTGGTGCCATCTACAAGGCAATCTAAAAAGTATTCAAAATCACCGCATATATCAGTTACCTGATCTGTCATGCGTTCTTGAATGCTGATAACTTTTTTAGGTGCCTTTTCTGCTTTGGCAATTTTTTCTTCAATAACTTTACTGCCTTGCTTAATCCACTCATCTTTTCTTTTTTGGACATGTTCTAATGTGTTATTAGGAATCCAGCCAAGTTTGTGGTTAATAAAGAATACTGATGATGTGGCACCAAATGCCCAATCAGGACATTTAAGTATTGTAGCAATCTCATCTTTGTCCCATCCGGACGAATCTTTAATCCAATCTCTACAAATACCTTGTTTCTTTTTATCTGCTACTTCAGTTCTTACAAAGTACTGGACGTCTTGGTATGCTTTTTCCCTAAGTGCTTCATCCGTGATGAGCTTTAACTTTGCCCAATCGGGTTCAGGGGTAAAATAAACGTTTTTTGCCTTTCTCTTTGCCATATGTGTGTTTCTCTCAGTTAATCAAACAAATCAGGATCTGGTGTTAAGTACATCAATCGTACCGCTTCAGGCCAATCTTTAAATCCTTCAATGTTATTTTTATCTTTAAGGACATGTTTTTCCTTAAAAAACTGAGTAATACTTATCATACCGATAAATTTTCCTGCTTTTTCACCCGCTTTAAACGAATAAAATGAGTTTAGTGCTATGAATAACACAAATAGTAAATAATGTAATTCCACTGCATTCTCCTATATTTTTATATAGTATAGCAGGTTTTAACTATTTGTCAACAATAATTTTATTTAGGCCCCATGACTTCTTAATTGACAGGAATTGGTACTCCATGTGATCGTCAAATGTTTCTGGGAAGTGGTTGTATCGGTCTTCAATAACTACTTGATTGTTATTAACTTTGCCGAGTAAGTCAGATGTTAAAGTGTATGTAACTGGTTCTGTTATATATTTTCCATACTGTTTTATATATAAATTTGTTAGATGCTTATAGTCAGTTAACACCGAATCATCTATGTTGAATTCTTGTTTTGCAAACGTGGAGATGTCGTTGAGGAACTCGTCCATGCTGTCTGTTGCTTGGACCAAAGGAACCAATGTATTAATTGTGCCATATCCAATGTTAGGCATTTTTCCAATTGATCTATCAATGTAGCCTAACTTATACCATCTATGATGTAGCTCAGTATATTCGTCAGCCCATGATTTAATTTGCTTGTTGTTGGCCAGTAAGTAATCTAATAACTTGTTATAAAATGTAGTATAGTTTACACCTGTTTTGTGTATATAATCTGCTAACAGTATAGCCAATCCTAAACTATGAGCACCAATTAAAAACCAACTAAATATTGACGTTCTTAATAACTCACTGTTATTCATTGAACTTGTACTTTTAATAACTTCAATACTTTCCGCAATGCCTTCTTTAATTTCTTCTTGTATTCTTACTACGTTGAAATCATAAAAATAATCATATGCATGAAAAGTTTCTAACTCATATTTGTCCATGTCTGTGATGTACATTGGTGCATTAATTAATAGTTGTAGATAAAATATATCCATAGTAACTATTTTTGCTTGTAACACAATTTCTAATGTCTTGCTCCATGACTCATATGTTTCACCAGGCAGGCCTAAAATTAATTCAGTACTAATAGGCAAGTTCTTTTCCCTTGCAATTTTGGCAATGTCTTCGACCTTATTAATTTTCATGTTAGTACGTTTAATATTTTCTAAAACAACACCACTTGCTGTTTGTAGACTGATAGTAACGCCTGTTTGTATTTGTGCATCCATAAACAACTTAACAATATCTAATACTAACGCATTGTTATTTTTTGCGTAACTTACTGTTAATGCTTTTGGGAAACCTTTTTCAATAGTATTTTTTGCAATTGTTTCTGCAATGAAGAAATCTCTTTCTTTATATATGCCAAAGTTACTGTTAGTTAAGTTGATGTAAGTAAGTTGTTTTTCAACAAACCATTCAATCTCTGCAATAATACGTTCGGTATAAAATTTATGCATCTTACTTGCGGTTGCACTTCCCCAATCACAAAAAGTACATGCATAAGGACACCCTCTGTCAGACTCTAATGTAGGCACCCATTCAACATCTGGGTTTGCATCCATTAACGAATCAAATAATCCAGTTAAGTACGGACTTGGTAGATCGAGATCTTTCATTCGATCAAATTGATTACGTTGCGGTAAATCCTCTCCTGCCAAATATGCTTGAAGTAAAAACTTTAATGCTAATTCGCCTTCACCTATAACCATACTGTCTATAAATGGGTACTTGTCAAAATATTCATCATCACGCCATTCAAGTTGGGGACCGCCAATAATTATTTTTATGTCTGGATAAGTTTCTTTTAGTTTTTTTGCAAGTGCATAAGTGTACTTTTGATTCCAAATGTATATGCTTAGTAATGCAATATCGCTTCCTTTACAATCAATAACTGCCTGATCGATTGAGTCACGTTTAAATATCCAGTTGTTTATTTCAAAGTTTTCTGCTATAACAGGATCTGCAATAGAGTATGCCCATAACGTGCCGGCAGTATATGGTAGGTAATAACTATTTAAATGTGTAGGGCCTGTTTGAAAGTTTGGATTTATCAAACTTACTTT
>Ga0257120_1002524_pt1 | contig 10905 bp, 7 predicted proteins | sample SI106_10metaG_FD_190153 | JGI IMG/M metagenome (GOLD analysis project Ga0257120, IMG submission 190153) | Marine microbial communities from Saanich Inlet, British Columbia, Canada - SI106_10 | ecosystem: Environmental > Aquatic > Marine > Inlet | place: Canada: British Columbia | collected... | reverse complement strand
ATTTTTTGGATATGTTTTTTTTACTAATCCATTTTCAAATAAACCATAAGTATATCTTCTTTAGTTCCTTCAAAATACTTTAACCAATTCTCTTTTATTTTTAAAATTTTTATAATTTCTTCCATTGTGAATTTCATATTTGTAAGTCAATATTAATTTAATTGTAAATGAGTTTGAGTTATAAGTATGAAAATGACTCTGTGTGATGGAGGCTCTAAATAAATTACTAGTGTTGACAATAATTATTGCTATTAAGTTTAATAAAATGAAGACTTTATAATATTCAAAAGTCAACTTTTACTAAGCCCAAAGCAATTAAGCAATGGGTGTTATCACAAAAGCGTACTTCTCAATCACAAATCTCTTTTGATACTCTTATCAATCATCTCAACTTTAAAGTTTGGTTTCATCTTATATCCAATGCCTGACAGAGGGGCATTTGCAAAAACTTGTTCAGCACACTCTTTATGAATAATAGCAGATGAATACATACTCGCAGGTACCCCTAGATTATTAAAAGTTACTTTGAAGGTGACTTCTCCTTTTAAATTTGCCATAATTATAGTTTTAAATTAAACATTACTACGACCAAGAAAAGAATGTAGAATCTCGATTAAATTTGGACGAGTGTCCCGTATTCTAAACCACCGCGCTTCGAGAAAGTCGGTTGGTGCAAATTAATGCTCCTGATACTTTATCAAAAGTATAAATTTATACACACCAGTTCAATGAAATTTAATAAAATATTTTTTTTGAATTGTTCACTTGTTAGCTGGGTGGTGTAAGTAGAGTGTTTTAATACCCCCAATCATTATGAACAACAGGAAGGTTGTTTAATTCATCTCTATGCATCCTCCATTTTGGCATAAACTTATCCATGAGTGCAATGAATCTATCACTGTGGTTTCTTTCATGCAAATGGACCAACTCATGAACTAAGATGTACTCCAAGCAAATTACGGGTTTCTTAGACAATTCAAGATTTAGCCAAATGCGTTTATCTTCTGTGTTACATGCACCCCATTTGGTTTTCATTTGCTTCACTCCCCAATCATTACACTTTACACCAATTACTTTTTCCCACTTTTCTATAAGTTGAGGTAATTGCTGCTTTAATTCCTTTCGATACCATTCTTTCATAATGGTAGCTTTGACTCTGATAGACGCATCAGGCTTAACCCACAACTGGATTTTATTAGTCCCTGAAAGTTTGACTTTATTGTATCCATCATGATGCTTTACATCCAATAAATATCGTTTACCATTAAAGTAATGGCTTTCGCCGGAAACATAGTCGCGTTTTGTTTCTCTGGCTTGTTCCTTGAAATTCTTCACGTGTTTCTTTATCCAGCCTAACTTAGAGATAGCGAATAACCTCAACACTTCATCGTCTGTTTTGTTTGGAGCTGACAATCGAATACGACCATGTGGAGGATAAACAGCGAGGTGCATATTTTTGATGTCTTTACGAACCACGTCTAATTCAATATTAGCAAATGCTATTTTATTTTGACTAGTACTCACCTTGTGCTTTTATTATATTCATTAGCTCTATTGTCTTATCTATATCAACAATAATTTGATTTACTGCTAGCATCAACTTCTTTTCTTTAATACCACCGTCGCGCCAACCATCAAGTTTATTATCAAGAATTACTCTGTCTAAAATAGTTGCTAATTTTTCATCAGAGTTCAAATTATCATAGAGTGCCTGTTTGGCTCTTGTGTTTATAATGTTAGGATATGCTTCACCATTGGAAGGTTCAGCTACCTTAGTTGCTAATTCTTTTATCTTTTCTAGATAATCTTGATAATCGCATGTCCCTTGTTTTCTAAGCTGTATAATCTCATCCAACAACTTCGACATTTTCTCATAATACTTAGGATTTGTTTGTGATTCTTCGATAATTACCTTCCTAACATTATTCTCTATGGTTTCAGCAACGGCTTCTTGTCTTTTTTTCTTTTTATCCTCAGAAGTTCCTTTTACCTCATCACCCAGCTTAACAATCAAATCCACCAATGATTTGTTTTCAAAATCTGATATTTTAGCACTTGATTTTGCATCCAAATACATATCCATCAACTGACGCATACCAGACTCAAATCGTTTAAGGTCCAAATAGTCTCCACTAGCTTGTTTAATGGTTTCTCTTAAGTCAGAGTAATACTTCACCTCATCCTTAATAGAATTGGCTTCTGCATCGCTATAACCCAGCTTGTGCATTTCATTAGCAACATTTGAATAGGCTCTAATTAAAGATACTACTGCTTTATATAAAGCAACTCTCTTCTCTTCGGTATCTTTTATGTCCTTTGGGTTCTCTGTATTACCACAGAAGAATTTAATAAAGGTTGGCTCATCCTTGGGATGAACTGGCTCACACATGGCTCTAACAGCTTCCAAAGAAGTTTCTAATCGTTCTTTACTCTCTGTATGCCTGTCTTTAAGTAATCCTTTTACATCATCTTCATCGTAATCATCAAACGCTTGTGATGTGTAATCCTGTATGGAATTTTGAAGGCTTTTAAATAAATCTTTGTAGTCGATAATATAACCATACTCCTTATCGTCGGTATCAATCCTATTAACACGGCATATCGCTTGAAATAAGCCGTGGTCTTGCATTTTCTTGTCAATGTATAGATAAGATGCAGAGGGTGCGTCAAAACCAGTTAACAGCTTGTCTACAACAATAAGTAGCTTCATTTTACTAGGCTCTTTTATAAACTTAGCTTTTGCCTCAGCTTCGAAGTCCTCAGTAGTTTTACCGTTAAGCATTTTAGTATACACTTCGTACTTCAATAGCTTATCTGTAGGATTATCTTCGCCCGTCTCTTCTCCTTTTATATCACCATGATGAGGTTGGTAAGATGTAATGATGGCACAGTTTTTAAATCCGGCATTCTGAAATAACTCATAATATTTACATGCCTGATATACTGAACCAGATACCAGCATAGCATTTCCTTCACCTGTAGACAGTCTTGGTTTTATTTTAAAGTCTTTAACAATATCAAAAACTATCTTCTCAAGCCTTGATTTAGAACCCAGGACCTTTTGCATGGTTCCCCATCTTTTTTTCAATTCTACCTTAGCAACATCGGTTAAGCCTTTTGTTTCTGCCTCAAACCATTCGTCTATGCTCTGCTGGTCGGTAATGAATTGCTCTACATCTCTAGCCTCATATAATAAATCCAATACCACACCATCTTCAACAGCTTCATCGAACTTGTAAGGGTTTCCGATATATGGACCAAAAATCTCAATACTCTTCTGCTTGTCTTTTTTTAGTAGTGGTGTACCAGTAAATCCAATAAATAATGAATCTGGCAGAATCAACTTCATTGCATCATGTAGCTTACCCGATTGGGTACGGTGACATTCATCTACAAACACATAGATATCACCTTTCGCTTTGAAGTCGCTTCCTAAACTGGCTTTTAAATCTTCAATGAAAGAATCGTAATCACCTTCATCGGATTTTCTACCAAATTTGTGTACCAAGCTACCAATCAACATTTCTGTTTTGTGGTTCAATACATTGATGAGGTCTCTACCACTTTTGGTTCTGTAGATTTTCTCATCCACACCAGTAAACAATTTTTCTATCTGGTCATCTAATTCTTCTCGGTCTGTTATGATGAGCACTCTACTATCTTTAACATTCTCTCGAATCCACTTCGTAAGCCAAACCATGGTTAAGGATTTTCCAGAACCTTGAGTATGCCAAAGAATACCACCTTGTTTGGTGCGAATGTTTTCCTGTGCAGCTGTAATTCCAAAATATTGGTTTGGTCTACATAGTTTTTTAACTCCTTTATCAAATACCACAAAGTCGTGAACCAATTCTAAGATTCTAGACTTTTCGCAAAGTTGTGAGATATGTTTATCCAATAAGTAATCAAACTCTTTATCACTTTCTTCTTTCCATTTTAGGTAGTACTTCTCAGATGTTTCAATGGTTCCATACCTCAACCCTTGAGTATCGTTACCAGCCATTACCAACTGCATGGTAGTGAAATACTTCTCAATAAATTCTGCTTTTTGATTGTCTAAGTTTTGACGAATACCTTCTTCAACACCAACTTTACTTCGTTTTAATTCAATTACTCCAATGGCTATTCCATTAACGAACAGCACCACATCTGGTCTTTTTGGATGCTTACCAGCTACAGTTACTTCTTCCGCAACTGCAAAATCATTACTAATCGGATGCTTCCAATCTATAAGCCAAACCGTTTCTTTTGGTTGCCCCAATTCTTCACGAACTGTAACCCCATAGCGAAGCAGCTTATATACTTCTTTATTGGCTTCATATAAATCGTCTGAAAGATTGGTAGCTGCTTTTACAATAGCATCTACTGCTTTTTGAGCCAACTCACTGGAATATTTATTGTCTTTCGTTAAGTACTTAAATAATAAATCTTCTTCTATTGGTTGTGTTCGAATTTCTTCTTCCCAATCACCCAAATAGGTGTATCCTAACTCATCTTGAAAAAGTTGGATAACTCGATTTTGAGAAGCACGTTCTGGTTTACCTATTTGATTACTCATACCAACCTTGTTTTACCAGTTAATAATTCTTGCATCACACCTTGTTTGATATTATGGTATTTTGCTTTTTTAGCTTCTAGAGATTCCAATTCTACTTGCATCTCTCTAAGGCATTGTCCAATTGCTTTTTGCTCATTTATATTTCTTGGAACTAAAACAGGACATTTTTCAATGTGATGATTTAGAATGTGAGTTTGTGTAACACCATCATCAAACTTTAAAAAGTACTTATGTCTGTTCATTACATAATTCAAGAAAAGGCTATCATCCTTTTTTGAACGCCATATGCAAACTCGTTGATTAACAGCATGAAAGTTATCTTTTTCAACATAGAATGTTTTTGCAAGGGCTTTTCCGTTAGGTAAATCACTTAATACTGTAAGAATATCACCTTGTCGGGCTGGACAAAAATTTTGCTTTGAATATTTAACAACTTTCCCCTCGGAAGAAACATATTTTGAATTAACAACTTTGTAATTACCGCTTTTATCAATGAACTGCTCATGGGCTTTGCCGTGAATATAGTCAAAGACCTCTGGCAATGACTTGACATCCCAATCAGAAGGTATTAACCCTAGTTCAGATTGCTTGTATCCGCTATTTGATTCAAATCCTTTGAGTCTTATCTTACCTTTCAAAAGCTGCTGCATAACACCTTGTTTAATGGCTTTCTTTTTGGAGATGAGTTTATCCAAATTAGCAATAAGGTCATCTACATCGCTTAAGGCAGTGGCTATGGCTTTTTGTTCGGTGAGGGTTGGTGGGAGAGGGGTTGTAAAAGAGTTTAATGTTTTATTGGTTATCTGATTTATTGTAGCTCCTAAACTTGCGTTTATTTGATATTGTACAATGTTTGAAATAAAATACTGATAAACTAATGGTGCGTATATTTTAGGTCTAAAAACAGACATGAATGCACCGAAAGTTTCACCGATTGATTTACCTTGAATTATTGCGGACTTACCAATCAAATTTCGACTTCCATTCCTAACACATATTAAAATATCATCTTCTTGTAAGATTAATTTTTCTGGTATTGAACATGTAACATAAACATTGTCATTATATGCAAGTTTGTTGTTTTGTATGTTGGAAGAACGATGCACCAATTTCCCTGTATTACTAACATCACCTGGACTATAAGTTAATCCAATTATAGCATCTCCTATATCAGCAAACTTGTAAATATTCCAATCCTCTGGAATTAAGCCAACTTCGGTCTGTTTATATTTAGCTTTTGTTAACTCCATATCAGTCCCATTTTTTCAAGGTGAGTACTAACGTTTTCTTCTAAGGTTTTGGTGCTGGTGGTTAATTCGCCCAACGTATTTTCATAACGGTCAGCCAATTCTTTAATACGCCCTGTTAACCGTTGAGAAATGGCATCTATTTCGCTTTGCATCAAGGCGCTTAAAGAGGCAATCCATTTATCATCTACCAACAAGGTTCTTACTTCTGGTTCGGTAAGTTTACCAAACTGCTTGAGGGTTAAATCATCTAACTCCGCTTCTTTGGTTTTTACTTGTTTTTTTAGAGCAGCATCTTCTGTAAATAATTTTAATAATGCATTTGCCAAAGCCAATGCTTCTTTTTCAGTTGGGTCAGCTTTAATATTTTTGATGTATTGGGTAAGGGTGGTTTTGGTAATGATTCCTTTATCGTTGGTCGCATTAGTTAACAAACCTTCATCACCAGCATGTTCTTCTTGGTAAGTTGTTATTTCAGATTGTGTACTTTCTAGTTTGGCATTTAAGTCTTTCAACGCTGTCTGTTCACTACTTAAATACTTGTCAATAACCAGTTGCTTGGGAATAAGGTCACAGGTCCAGCCTTTGTCCACTTCTTTCCCTTTTTTATTTGTTTCTAAAACACGTTTGGTCTTAGCTTCCCAGCCATCTTCTACCAATAGGTACAAATCATCTTTCATGACATCGTTCCAGTAATCCATAAGATGTTGGAACATATTGTGTTTATCTACTAGCGGTTTGTCCTTGTACTCGTTCAACAAGGTTTCTGATATCAAGTCTACTAATTTTTTAGGTGCAGTGGTATTGTTAATACCTTGCAGTTCTTGGTAAACTTTATCTTTCCATGAAGTGAATACCTTATTCAACTTATCGCTATAACCTGTAAACTCTGGATGGTTGTAAATGGTGTTTTTTATTTCCGAAGCATCCACATTTAGCTTAGAATATCCTTCTCTTAGATGAGCAAACAAGTCTGCTTTAAGGTTAGGATATACTTCCCAATAACGATTCAGCCCTTCAATGTCTTTATTTGGGATGCCACCGCTTAAATGAGCGTTGAGGTCTTGTATATCTTCTTCCTCTTGGGTATCAATGTATCTTGGAATGTTGAGGTTGAACTCGTTCTTTTCAATTTCTTCAAACGGCACAAAACAAGAGAATTTATCGACTGGTTTCTGGAAGTTGAATACATCCACAATTTTGTGAAGGTCCTGTTCACGTAGACGGTTTTTGTTTCCATCTTTAATGAAGCCTTTACTGGCATCAATCATAAAAATGCCTTCACGTTCATCAGCATTTTCTTTATCAATAACAATAATACACGCTGGTATACCTGTACCATAAAACAAGTTGGCTGGTAATCCAATGATGCCTTTTATCCATTTACGCTCAATAATATTTTGACGAATCTCTGCTTCTGCATTTCCTCTAAACAAAACACCATGAGGTAGAATAATCGCACCCTTACCAGTGCTCTTTAACGAAGCAATGATGTGCAGTAAAAAAGCATAGTCGCCATTCTTATCTGGTGGCACACCAAAACCTCTAAAACGGTTGTACTCATCATCCAGTGGAACAATACCACTATCCCAGTTCTTTACTGAAAATGGAGGATTCGCCACTACATAATCAAAACGTTTCAATTTACCATTCTCTGTAAACTGAGGTGAGGATATTGTATTCTTACCAGCAATAGAAGCCTCTGGATAACCATGAAGCCACATATTCATAACCGCTAATCCTTTGGTTGCCACATCTTTTTCTTGACCATATAAAGTTAAGCCATTAGGTGCTTCATCAGCTACTTTTAAAAGTAATGACCCTGAGCCACAAGTAGGGTCATAAGCAGTATAAGAAGGCTTATCAGCCTTATCTACATCAATTACTTTAGATAATATTCGAGACACTTCTGCTGGTGTGTAAAATTGTCCTTTGCTTTTACCAGACTCCGAAGCAAAGTGACGCATTAGAAACTCATAAGCATCACCCAGGACATCATCATCTTCTGCTCGGTTGTTTTTAAAGTTCAATGCTGGGTTCTCAAAGATGGCAATCAGCTTAGATAGTAAATCAACTTTCTCTTTACCGCTACCTAATTTTTCATCATCATTGAAATCAACAATCTCCAGAGAACCTTCCAGTCCATTTGAAGAAAATAAAGGGCGAAGTATTTCTTTGTTGATACGGTCACCAATATCTGGTTGTCCTTTGAGAGCGACCATGTCATCAAATGAAGCCCCAGCAGGAATTTCAATCAAACTCATAGGGTTACCAGCATACTTGTCTGATACATACTTCACAAATAACATGGTGAGCACATAATCTTTATACTGGGATGCATCCATACCGCCAGTTCCTCTGAGCTTGTCACAGCTTTCCCAAAGACTACTGTATAATTCTGATTTTTTTATTGCCATTCTATAAATTTATGATTCTTAGTTAAATATTTACACTCCTTATCTTTATCATTTCTTCAAGATGGCTATTAAACTCTTTATAAATTAATGAGGCATCGTGTCTAAAGCTATAAATATCAAATAAATTAGACCCAAATACTGAGTCAACTTTATTTAGCCAGAAATTGAATAATTCAATAACCTCGAAATCTTTCAATACTTTGATATGAGCCTGAGTAATTTTAATAAATAATCTAGGGTCATCAAAATTATTATAATATGCAGATATTGAGGGGTCTGTTTGACCTAACATAGTTCTACCAATACTTTGAGGAATATCTAATAATGTAGCTGTAGTCATAAAAGTTTTTCTGGCTATTTTAAAACTTGGCATTCCGAGATTTTTAAGCTGTTTTGAATAGTAATTCCACATTTGCTTATGACGGCTTGGGTTTGAGTCTTCTGTAAAGCTGAATATTTTTATATTATCTACTTCTTCAAAGGGTCTTGCTTTAATTCTGTCTGTTTTATTATCCATTTTAGATTCCTCTCGGGTCTGAAATGCATCCTTAGGATGGGAAGCTGAAACCATATATCTCATTACCTGAATTAATTTTCTAATTGGTGGCATATTGAGCATTATATTCATCGGAACATCTGTCTTATGTCTAGCGTGTCTGTATATAAAAGGGTTCCCTTCGATAGAGACTTTTCCTCCATTTGATTTTTCTAATTCTGCTTCTATTCTTGATTTAAAGTCATAATCTAAATTTTTAACACTTATTTCATTTATGTCTGCAGGATACATTCCCCTCATTGAAAACATAAGCAACCAAAGACCAATACTTTCAAATTGTTTGACAGTTTTATGCCTTGAGTTTTCATTTTTTGAATGAAGTTCAATTCTATCTATTGCCTCAAAAATAGTTTTAGGATTTGTTGTTTTAAGTTTTTTAGCTCTTGTTGATTTTGCACGCCATGTAGAGTCAAACTCTGGAAGGTCAAATATAATTTTCAGTCTAAATGCTAATCTGCAAATAGCTTTAATGTCTCTTAAATATTTATTGTGAGTTTCAGGACTCTTTCCTTTTTCAGAAATAGACTTTCTCATTTTAGAAAAGTTGAGATAGGTAACTTCTGAAAATAATGGGTCTTTTATTCCTGTATGGTATGAAAATGAATTGACCGATGCCAAATAGTTTGTTTTAGTTTGACGGCTCTTATCATCAATCTGGTCTAGCTGAGAAATAAACTCTTTCAAAGAGGTCATTTGAGACGAACTTTCCATCATTCGACAGGCAGTATTAAAGCTTATGTTACCAACTCTAAATTTTTCAGACACATCACGCATTTTAGCTTCATACTTTGAAATCTTATCGTTAATGTCGTGATAACCTGAATGAGAAGGAAGAACCCTATTTAAGCTTTTATCCCAAAGTTTTTTTTGAATTGCTAATCCTTCAATTGTAATTTTCCTATCATGAACTTCTCCTGCCTTAAATCGAATTCTTAGTGCTGCAGTTCCATCTTTTCTTACACCCCCAAAGAAGAATTTCAATGTCATAGGTACAAGTTAATAAATTTGTCCCGAAATTTGTCCCGAAATTTAAACTATATTAGTGGAGAGCCCTATTTTGATTGATTTATATAAAGTCAATATTTATAGTACTATACAGGATAAAAAGTCAGTATTTACAAGAGGTTAAGAAGAATATTACATTAAAAGCAAGTTGACTGGCAGTCAAGAGGTCGTGGGTTCGAATCCCATCTTCTCCACATTGTAAATTAAGCACTTACACTAATATTGTAGGTGCTTTTTTATTTTTAGGGTAATATAAAGGGTAATAATTTGTTAGAAATCCCTGAACTTACTCAAGAGGATATGCCTGTATTAAGGACAAGTTCCCCAGACAGGTTTATTGGCATCTGTTAGTGCTGAGTCTGCAGAGAAGGAATTTGGTTCTGTTGTAATATTAGTAACACACCAACCTGTCAAGTCTTGGTTAAATGAAGCGGCATTACCAAACATTGCAATCATATCAGTAACTGCTGCAGTATTCCAAGAGCCTATGTCTTTATTGAATGCTGAGGCACTATTAAACATAACCATCATATTAGTAACTGCTGCAGTATTCCAAGAGCTTATATCTCCGTTAAATACTGAAGCATTCAGAAACATTGTTGCCATAGTAGTAACCGCTGCAGTATTCCAAGAGCCTATGTCTTGATTGAATGCTCTTGCAACACTAAACATAGCCTCCATACTAGTAACCTTTGAAGTATTCCAAGAGCCTATATCTTTATCGAATGCTCTTGCAAAAGCAAACATACCCTCCATACTAGTAACCTTTGAAGTATTCCAAGAGCCTATGTCTTTATCGAATGCTGTTGCATCAGCAAACATACCAGTCATATCAGTTACTGCTGAAGTATCCCAAGAGCCTATGTCTTGATTGAAGATACTATTCTCAACTAAATTATCCTTATCAAGATCAAAACCCACTGCTTGAAATAGAAAAGTCATACTTGTCACTTTAGAAGTACAAACACAAGTAACATCTTCATCTTTAGAAATGATCTCTCTTAGCTTTGCTTCATCAACTACGGTGTATTCTTTAACACCAACAGTGCCTGTATCTCCCACATTAGCATCTGGACACTTTACTGTGACGCCATTTTCTGCTAAATATATATCTAGTTTCAC
>Ga0257120_1002501_pt1 | contig 10967 bp, 8 predicted proteins | sample SI106_10metaG_FD_190153 | JGI IMG/M metagenome (GOLD analysis project Ga0257120, IMG submission 190153) | Marine microbial communities from Saanich Inlet, British Columbia, Canada - SI106_10 | ecosystem: Environmental > Aquatic > Marine > Inlet | place: Canada: British Columbia | collected... | reverse complement strand
AGAAGAAAAGAAGACGTCAGAAGAGAATGCGGTCCCTGAAGGATTCGAACCTTCGACCCACGCCTTAGAAGGGCGTTGCTCTATCCAGCTGAGCTAAGGAACCTTAGGAATCTCTGGGAATTAATGGTCGGTGAGATAGGATTCGAACCTACGACCCCTTGGACCCAAACCAAGTGCGCTACCAAGCTGCGCCACTCACCGACTAAGGACGCGCATATTACCGATTAGACTCATTAAGGTCAATTTATTTTTTGGCAATTTATCCTACATGTGAAACAATATACTTACTAAATGCTCAATTCACTCAAGGTTTTTCATGCAAGCTCACCTAATTGATGGCAAACTCATCGCAAAAAATGTCCGTAAAGATGTCGCTGAATACGTTACTGGCGCAGTCGCAGCCAAAAAGCGCGCACCAGGTTTAGCCGTTGTTTTAGTTGGCAGCGACCCTGCATCTCAGGTTTATGTAAATAATAAACGTAAAGCCTGTGATGAAGTAGGATTTGTATCAAAAAGCTACGATTTACCTGCAACAACGGGTCAAGAAGCACTTCTTGAATTAATTGATACCTTAAATGTAGATGACACCATTGATGGTATTTTGGTGCAATTACCCTTACCCGCTGGATTAAATTCTGAGTTGATCTTAGAACGCATAAACCCACATAAAGATGTAGATGGGTTTCATCCATACAATATTGGTCGGTTAGCACAGCGTATCCCGGCTATTCGTCCTTGTACCCCTAAAGGTATAATGACCATGATTGAATCCACTAAGCGTAATGTCAAAGGCTTGGACGCGGTTATCGTCGGGGCATCTAATATTGTGGGTCGCCCAATGGGGTTGGAGTTATTACTTGCTGGTTGCACCGTCACCACTTGTCATAAATTTACCAAAGATCTGAAAAGTCACGTCGAACGTGCAGATTTGTTAGTGGTTGCCGTGGGTAAACCTAACTTTATTCCTGGTGAGTGGATCAAGCAAAATGCCATTGTCATCGATGTGGGTATTAACCGTTTAGGTGACGGCTCGTTAGTGGGTGATGTTGAATTTGATAAAGCTGCCGAAAAAGCCGGTTGGATCACGCCAGTTCCGGGTGGTGTAGGTCCTATGACTGTTGCTAGTCTCATTGAAAATACACTAGAAGCATATGTTAAGGCGCACTCTTAAATTATGTCTGATGCGATAATAAAAGCTACCCAGCATTGGTTAACGGAAATGGTGATTGGGCAAAACTTTTGCCCTTTCGCACAAAAACCCTTTACACAAGATGCGATTCGCTATCATGTTAATGCCTCACAGGATTGGGCGAATATTCAGCAAGATTTTACGCAACAGCTACATTTCTTAAATACACACAAGAATGTGGATACGACCCTATTTATTGTGGATTGGGCTAGTTTAGATTTTTATGATTATTTAGATGGCTTGATGTTATTGGAGCAATCTCTTGAAAATGCCGGGTTTGAAGGTGTATTTCAAATCGCGAGTTTTCATCCTGATTATCAATTTGAAGGTGAAGCGGCTTCATCACCGAGTCATTATACCAATCGTTCGCCGTTACCTATTTATCATATATTACGTGAAGATAGCTTAAGCCAAGTACTTGATAACATGCCCAATACACACACTATCCCTGAAGATAATGTGGCGCGAGCACAGCGCTTAGGTAAAGCGTTTTTTGAACAAATTTTAACCCAAGCACGCGCACAGCTCCCAGATGAGCGTTGAGTTAACGCCGATTGGCTCACTCCACTCCCCTTTTTCACAAAAATTTGGGATCCCGCGTCAATCTGCAGGTCTGACTGATATTCCAGGGTACATTACCCTAACACCGCCATATGATGATCTTAATGGGTTTCGCGGAATCGATGCCTTCTCCCATTTATGGATCGTATTTCAGTTTCATCAAAGTATTGAGCAAACCCAATCATATAGCCCTTTGATCCGACCGCCTCGTCTAGGTGGCAATGACAAAATGGGCGTATTTGCTTCTCGCAGTAGTTTTCGACCGAATAACATTGGTTTGTCTCTGGTGAAATTTGTCAAAATTGAGCGCGTATCAGGTCAAACACGCTTGCATATCAGCGGTGTGGATTGCCTATCTGGCACACCAGTACTCGATATCAAACCGTATGTGGCTTATGCCGATAGTCACCCTAATGCTCTCAGCGGCTATGCCAAAGAACAACCTCAAGCAACACTTTCAGTGACATTCTCTCCAGACCTTCCAGCACAAACTGAGGAAATGTTAGCCCTGATAACACAGGTGATCAGCCTTGATCCTCGTCCTGCATACCATCAACGTCCAGAGTACCAAGCACTGCATCCTGATAAAATTTATCAGTTACGCTTATACGATTTTGAGATCGGATTTATCGTTGAGGATAATGGTCAAGCTAAGGTCATGACAATTAATCGATAATTGCATTGCTTAGTACTTCTGTCCTGAAGATCTTATGGTAGAATACGGCAACATTTTTAAGGAATTAGCCGCTATGCGCACCAGCCAATATTTATTATCGACGCAAAAAGAAACGCCAGCCGAAGCTGAAGTCGCTTCACACCAACTTATGCTCCGTTCGGGTATGATCCGTAAAGTCGCAGCCGGGATGTATAACTACCTGCCAACGGGTTTACGGGTGCTCAATAAAGTAGCCAACATCGTACGCGAAGAAATGAATAAAGCCGGTGCCATCGAAATTCAAATGCCGGTTGTCCAACCTGCCGACTTATGGGAAGAATCGGGTCGTTGGGAAGAGTATGGTCCAGAACTGTTACGTATAAAAGACCGTCACAATCGTGATTTTGTACTAGGTCCAACGCATGAAGAAGTTGTCACTGCGCTAGTTCGTAATGAAGTATCTAGCTACAAGCAACTGCCACTTAACTTATACCAAATTCAAACTAAGTTTAGAGATGAAGTTCGTCCTCGTTTTGGGATCATGCGTGGTCGTGAATTCTTAATGAAAGATGCCTACTCGTTTCACTTAGATCAAGATTGTTTGCAAAGCACTTATGACAAAATGTTCCAAGCTTATTGCAATGTGTTTGAACGCATTGGTCTAGAATACCGCCCGGTGATTGCTGATAACGGATCCATTGGTGGCAGTGGCTCACATGAATTTCACGTTTTAGCTGATTCTGGTGAAGATGACATTGCCTTTTCAAATGGTTCTGACTATGCCGCCAACGTTGAAATGGCCGAAGCGATTGCACCTGAATCACAAGGTACAGGAAGCCAAGCATTAACTAAAGTTGATACGCCTAATGCAAAAACCATCACTCAAGTCAGTGAGTGTTTAAACGTCCCTGAAAACACGTCAGTTAAAACCTTAATTGTATTAGGTACTGTCGCGGAAGATGGCTCACAAGGTTTAGTCGCCGTGGTTTTACGTGGTGATCATGAACTTAATGAACTCAAAGCAGAAAAGCACCCATTAATTGCTATGCCATTTGCTATGGCGACCGAAGAGCAAGTCGAAGCCGCCGTAGGTTGTGGTGTTGGTTCCATTGGTCCCGTTGGTTTAAGTTTACCTATCATTGTAGATAGAAGTGCAGCTGCAATGGCTGATTTTGTCTGTGGTGCAAATACCGATGATGTACACTACACTGGTACTAACTGGGAACGAGATGTCCCTAAATATGATGTGTTCGATTTACGCAATGTCCAAGCTGGCGATCCATCACCCTGTGGTCAAGGTACATTAGAAATTAAACGCGGCATTGAAGTGGGCCACATTTTCCAACTCGGCAACAAGTATTCTAAAGCCATGAACTGTGGTGTGTTAACTGAAACCGGTAAGCATCAAACCTTAACTATGGGATGTTATGGTATCGGAGTCTCGCGGATTATGGCGGCAGCAATTGAGCAAAACCATGATAAATATGGGATCAAATGGCCTGACGCCATCGCGCCATTTAGCATAGCGATCATTCCTATGAACATGCATAAATCTCAACGCATCAAAGAGGTCGCAGAAAAACTATACGACGAATGCTTAGCGTTAGGTGTTGAAGTGTTATTTGATGACAGAAAAGAGCGCCCTGGCGTTATGTTTGCTGATATGGAGTTGATGGGTATGCCACATAGTATTGTTATTGGTGAGCGTAATTTAGATAACCAACAAGTTGAATATAAAAACCGTCGTACAGGTGAAAAACGCCTAGTCGACATTGCTGATTTAAGTGAATTTATTGGGAGTTTATAATACTCCGCCATCACATCAGCATTAATTATCCAAGGAAGGTAAGTGTTGCCGTATCTATCTGAAAGAACGTTAAAGGCTATACTAAGCGGTATTATACTGCTTGGTATCAGCTTTTTTAATTTGGCTCAGGAAACAGACTCTCCTTCTTTAACCCTCGAACAGCGGATTGCACAAGCTAAGTTACAGCTTACCAAGCTTACTGCTGAACTAAAAGCTAACAAAAAAAACAAACAAGCTATTTCTATTTTAGATAAACGTAGCCTAGCCGATCAACAAATCAACCTCAATCCTTTTAGTCTTGCCCAACACAATACCAATTATTTGTTGCCTATTTCCTATGTATCTAATCCTAATCCGACTTCTCAACAAGATTTGACCAGTGAGAACATTGATAAGGTCGAAGCGGTTTTTCAAATCAGTACTAAAATCCCGATTTATTTAGAAATAGATGAAGAACAAGAGGCGCTATCTGGGCTCTACTTTGGCTTTACTACGCGTTCTTTTTGGCAAGTGTATAATGATGAAGTGTCCAAACCTTTCCGAGAAACCAATTACGAACCAGAAGTGTTTTATCAATGGCAAGCCGATCTTAGCTTATTAAAGTATCGGTTTAATGCCTTACAAATTGGGGTTAACCATCAGTCGAATGGGCAAAGTGGATTACGCTCACGTAGTTGGAATCGTGTTATCTTTACGGCGTTATTTAGTGATGCCGACTCGGCTTACTATGTTCGCTCTTGGTGGCGCTTTCCCGAAGATAGCAAAAGCTCCATAGATGATCCTACCGGCGATGATAATCCCAATATTAATGATTATATTGGTCGTATCGAACTGGGCTACGCGTTTCAAGTTAACAATATGGAAATCTTTACGCGCATTCGCAACAATCTCAGTGGCTCACAAAACCGGGGTAGCGTACAAATGAAACTCACCTACCCCTTGAATCAACGCTATGATTTATATTTGCAATACTTTAACGGTTACGGTGATTCACTAATTGATTATAACAGTCACCAATCACGTTTTAGTCTTGGCGTGCAGTTACGATTTTTATAATGTTTGTATTGCCCCATCAAGCCAAGTCATACGATTGCTAAACCACGTTTTCAAATAACTGACTTCTTCTTGATGTGTGTCGAAAAAGACCGGATTAGGCCACACATATTCACCTAACGTCTGCCATTTATCATCATTTTCAGCTTGGGCATATTGTAAGTAGGCGGCATAATCGTCAATTTGATTGAGTAGATGAGTTTGCTTAGATTTGAAGTAAGTAAAGCGGCTTTTGACTCGTTGCACAAATGCGGGATCATCTAACAATCGATCTATCCAAAGGTTATTTCTAACCCACCAACCCTGCGCATATTGACTATCAGCATAATCGACATTACCAAACGATAAATCAAAATCCCACAAAGGACCCATGTTAATTTTTTCACCCGGGATCACATGAAAAAAGATACTCGACCACCACTGTGCATCGACATTTTTAGTGATTTCATTGATCAAAAACCAATCTACAAAACTATCAATATTAATATACGCAGCGTAGCCATTGGTTGGATTAGCAAAGTTAGCGCCAAACAATACGTCTTCAAACTCATTAACATAGTTCGAAATATACTGATACTGAGCATCCTCGAAGACTAACTCAGGCTCTTTAATGTTGACTAAATATCTGTCAGTATTAAATGACACATCATCTTGGTCTAAGCGCTCTGGTTGATCTATTTCCAATAAAAACCCACTATTACCTAAATCAACTCTATCACCATCCTCTTCTACTTTTTGCGAAATATGATACGTACCGTTATATACACCATTTAAATAAACTTCAGCAAACTCAGTATCTGGTGTCCATGCTAACGAACTCAAATAACCAAGCTCAAATGCCATACGGTTTCGTAACATGGTTTTATCTGAATATTCAGCTAAAAATAACCATTTTTTATCTTCAGCCATACCCAAAAATTCTTGTTTGCTATCGAGTTTCATTTGATAGGGTTTTTTGAGGTGTTCCCACGTTGAGTTGCCTCGACCACGGATCTCCATGTCCATCAGTTCTAGAGATGGAAAATTACGTCCACCGACAACGCGAATATTGCCATTGATGTATTCATCTTTAGACGCAATTTCAATGTTATTTTCAGTGTTGAGATAGATAATGGGTAAGCCAGTAAACTGCATCAAATCAACCGTGAAGTTTAATTCTGAACCATCACTACCCATCACTTTGTAGGCTACCGGGGCGGTAAAATCATTAACCGTTACACCAGACTCTTGTAACGTTTCTCCGACATAAACTTGTGCATTCGTCACCGTAAACGTAGCCACTAATTCCTTGACGCTAGCATTATTTGTTGAACGGCCAGTAATACGCTCGCCACTAATTTGCAAACTAACATTATTAGCAAGCGCGGCATTTTGCGAAGTTAAAAAATCAAAGCGAGTTAGACTAGGCGCAGCTGCAGGAGTCGTCGATGGTGTATTATTGACTGGGACAGAAGAAGAAACAGGTGCACTATTGCCACCACAACCTAATACTGAGACTAAGGTGATGGCAATAACTAGGTGTTTAACGGATTGTTTGTAAGTCATAATATTAATTTTTTAATAATTATTTAACAATATTATAAAGTAATTTTCAATATTATGAAAGCGCTTACAAAAAGAGGATTATTCCCACTCGATGGTCGCTGGTGGTTTACCTGAAATATCATAAACAACACGGCTAATACCGTCGACTTCATTAATGATTCTATTTGACACTTTACCTAAGAAATCATACGGTAAATGCGCCCAATGTGCAGTCATGAAATCAATCGTTTCAACCGCACGTAATGATACTACCCAATCATATTTACGCGCATCACCCATTACGCCTACCGAGCGTACTGGTAAAAATACCGTAAAGGCTTGGCTCACTTTATGGTACAAATCCGCAGCATGTAACTCTTCAATAAAAATCGCGTCAGCACGGCGTAATAAATCACAATATTCTTTTTTGATTTCACCTAATACGCGTACACCTAGACCTGGGCCAGGAAAAGGATGGCGATATAACATATCGTAAGGTAAACCTAGTTCTAAACCAATCTTTCGTACTTCATCTTTAAATAATTCGCGCAACGGCTCAACCAAACCCATTTCCATATCTTCAGGCAAGCCGCCAACATTATGGTGAGATTTAATGACATGCGCTTTACCGGTGGCAGAACCGGCTGATTCAATCACGTCTGGGTAAATAGTGCCTTGTGCTAACCATTTGGCATTTTCAAGTAACTTTGACTGCTCATCAAACACATGGACAAATTCATGACCAATAATTTTACGCTTAGCTTCTGGATCAGATTCGCCACCAAGGGCGTTTAAGAATCGCTCCTCGGCATCGACTTTAATGATATTTAAGCCAAAATGATCGCCAAACATATCCATGACTTGTTGACCTTCGTTAAGGCGTAATAACCCATTGTCAACAAATACACAGGTGAGCTTTGGACCAATTGCACGATGGATTAGCATGGCTACAACAGATGAATCTACACCACCTGATAAGCCAAGAATAACTTCATCATCACCGACTTTTTCTTTAATGCGTGCAATCGCATCTTCAATGATGGCATCTGGTGTCCATAGCTTTTGTAAACCACAGATATTTAGTGCAAAGTTTGCTAGTAATCTCTCACCTTGACGAGTGTGCGTGACTTCTGGGTGAAATTGCACACCGTAAAATTGCTTCGCTTCATTAACCATACCTGCAAACGGACAGCTATCCGTTTGAGCGACTTTAACAAACCCATCAGGAATAGCAGATACCTTGTCACCATGACTCATCCACACATCTAGTAAAGCGTTACCGTTAGTACCTATATGATCTTCAATTTTATCGAATAGTGCATTAGGGGCGATAGACTCAACTTGCGCATAACCAAACTCACGCATATCAGAGCCTTGTACTGCTCCACCCAGTTGTTGTGCCATTGTTTGCATGCCATAACAGATACCTAATACAGGTACACCGGCATTAAATACATATTGTGGTGCACGTGGCGAACCAGCTTCAGTGACCGATTCAGGACCACCTGACAAGATGATGCCGTCTGGGCAGAAATCACGAATTTGTTGTTCAGTCACATCCCATGCCCATAATTCGCAGTAGACACCAATTTCACGAATACGACGAGCGATTAGCTGAGTGTATTGTGAACCGAAATCAAGAATTAGGATCTTTTGAGAATGAATATTTGCAGTCATGGATAGGTCTCTATGAATTAGGTGTATGGATAAACAAAACAGGCTAGCATCTAGCTAGCCTGAATAAATCACGCAGATAATTACCCTAAACGGTAATTTGGCGCTTCTTTAGTAATACTCACATCGTGTACGTGCGACTCGCCCATCCCTGCTGCCGTTATTTTTACGAATTCTGGTTTTGTATTTAATTCTACAATTGTCTCGCAACCTGTAAGTCCCATTGCTGAACGTAATCCACCCATTTGTTGGTGAATGATATTCGTGATTGGACCTTTATAAGCAACGCGACCTTCAATTCCTTCTGGTACTAATTTTTCTGCGCTTTTGCTATCTTGGAAATATCGATCTGACGAGCCATTACTTTGATCCATCGCACCTAGTGAACCCATGCCGCGATAAGATTTGTAATAACGACCTTGATATAATTCAACATCGCCAGGTGCTTCTTCAGTACCAGCAAGCATTGAACCAACCATGACACAGCTTGCGCCAGCCACTAATGCTTTAACAATATCACCAGAAAAACGGATACCGCCATCAGCAATGACTGGAATATCAGTGCCAACTAAGGCATCCACTGCATCAGAGATAGCTGTAATTTGTGGCACACCACAACCTGTTACTATACGAGTCGTACAAATAGAACCGGGACCAATACCCACTTTGACCGCATCAACACCGGCATCGGCCAGTGCTTTAGCACCTGCACCGGTTGCCACGTTACCTGCAATTAATTGTAAATCTGGATAATCTGCGCGCACTTTTGCAACGCGGTCTATCACCCCTTGAGAATGACCATGTGAAGTATCAATCAATAACACATCTACGCCAGCTTCAACTAATGCAGCGATGCGTTCATCAGTACCTGCTCCGACGCTCACAGCAGCACCTACACGTAAACGACCTAAATCATCTTTACATGCATTGGGTTTATTTTCTGCTTTTTGGAAATCTTTGACTGTAATCAAACCATGTAGTTTAAAGGCATCATCCACGACTAAGATTTTTTCAATACGGTGTTCGTGCATCAATTCGAGAACGATCTCTGAAGGTGCACCTGATTTAACCGTCACTAGACGCTCTTTTGGAGTCATTACAGTTTCAATTGACGCATCGAGGTGAGTTTCAAAACGTAAATCACGCCCCGTAACAATACCAATTAGATTATTTTCATCATCGGTCACCGGAAAACCCGAATAACCTAAGCGCTGGCTTAACTCGTTCACTTGTCCTATAGTAGCGGAAGAACGAACAGTCACAGGGTCTGAAACAACCCCTGATTCGTATTTTTTAACTTGACGAACATGTTCTGCTTGTTGCTCTGCAGACATATTTTTGTGAATAAAACCAATGCCGCCTTCTTGCGCCAGCGCAATAGCCAGACGTGCTTCTGATACCGTATCCATAGCGGCAGAAATAAGTGGGATGTTAAGATTCACTTTACGAGTTAAACGCGTATTTAACTGTGCGGTGTGAGGGAGCACTTGAGAGTGTCCAGGAACGATTAAAACATCGTCAAATGTGAGTGCTTCTTGAGCAATTCGTAACATGCAAGTAACCTTCTGTATCAGTTTGGTATCAGGTATTAATTGCGGTGTGATTGTAGTGGTTTTTGGGTTTAAGGTAAACTAAATTTTTGTAAAGTGGGAAATTCTTTTTTAATGTATTCAACTTCTTCGACACGAGCTTCGGCATCAGCAGCAACCCAACGCAATATTTTAAGTGTGGGTAAACTAAATCAAATGGTTGGCAGCTTGCTCAAAACGCAAATTGGCCAAGTATGGATCAGCGCTGAAATATCTAATTTTGTAGCAGCATCATCAGGACATTGGTATTTCACCTTAAAAGACCGCAATGCTCAAGTCAAAGCAGCCATGTTTAAAGGTGCCAATGGTCGCGTAAAACAACGTCCTAAAGAAGGCGATAGTGTGTTGGTTCGCGCAAACGTGGGTTTATATGAACCGCGTGGCGATTATCAAATCATTGTTGAACATTTAGAATTTGATGGTGAAGGTGCATTAAAGCAACAATACGAATTACTCAAAAACCGTTTACAGCAAGAAGGGTTGTTTGCGACTCAAACTAAACAAGCGATCCCAAACCACATCAACACTGTCGGTATCGTTACCTCTGCTACGGGTGCGGCCTTACACGACATATTAACGGTATTAAAACGTCGTAACCCGATGATTAATGTCATTGTGTATCCAAGTCAGGTACAAGGCGGCGGTGCAGCAGAACAAATCGTCAATGCGATATTTATCGCTAACCGGCGTCGCGAAGTCGATGTGTTAATCGTTGGCCGTGGTGGCGGTTCATTAGAAGACTTATGGTGTTTTAATGAAGAAATCGTCGCCCGTGCGATCTTTAGTTCGCAACTACCGATTGTTAGTGCTGTGGGTCATGAAGTGGATGTTACTATTGCCGATTTTGTCGCTGATGTACGTGCAGCAACGCCTTCACAAGCGGCTGAATTTGTCAGTAATGATTTAAGTGACGTC
>Ga0257120_1002497_pt1 | contig 10979 bp, 23 predicted proteins | sample SI106_10metaG_FD_190153 | JGI IMG/M metagenome (GOLD analysis project Ga0257120, IMG submission 190153) | Marine microbial communities from Saanich Inlet, British Columbia, Canada - SI106_10 | ecosystem: Environmental > Aquatic > Marine > Inlet | place: Canada: British Columbia | collected... | reverse complement strand
ACTATTAATTCTAATATCATCTTTTTTTATATTTAGTTAGTTTATCTATTATCTCAGTATCAGTATATACTTTCCTAGCACCTTTATAGGTTTCTGGATTATACAAGCTCTTTACCTCTACTATATCATCTTTAGAGTTAAAGTATAGTACCCATCCTCTAGGTATTCCAGAGCTATCTACAGCTCCCTCAGTTTTTTTAATTTCATTTATTAGGCTCATAATATTTTATATATAGTTTAGCTATTCCATTAAATACATCAGATAAACAAGCACCACAGCTAGTACTTAGCTTATACTTTTTTCCAGATACTTTATTCCAGAACGCTACTGCATCCTCTTTTTGCTGCTTACTAGCTGCTCTACCAGTCTTAATATTATTCCAGATAATATCTACTTGTTTTATATCTTCTTTGCTTAAATCCATTATTTACTCCATTTATTTTCTGGGCAGTTTTCAGTACTCCACTTAGCCTTAACTTCAATAGGGCATCCACATTTCTTACATTCATCATTATCTACATTATAAAAAGGGCAGGCTAAACAAGTAAGCACTCTACTACTATATACCTCCTTAGTACTTTTAATAAAGCCTCCAGCAGCAAACTTAGCAGCAGCTAGGGCAAAATTACTTAGTTTCTTTAATTTCTTTGGCTTTGTCATTTATGTTATCTTTAATATAATCTTTTACTCTCTTAATGGTATTAAATATACTAGAGCGGCTTATACCAGTTTTATCACTTAAAGTATCTAAAGTATAAGAGCCTTTATAATAGGTTAAAAATAATTCCCTATCATACCAGTACAAATCTTTTAAAAGCTCCTCTATAGCATCTAATCTAATATGGGTACTACTTCTCTCATTATCTTCTGGCTTATTTTCGTAATGATTTGGAGAGTATGTAGCAGCAGCATTATTACTATCTATAAGCTCATAGTATTTATTATATTTATAATAATATCTGCTAGTCTTACTCTTTATATTTAAGTTAATAATCCTAATTACATACCATAGCAGCCCATCCTTATTATATATATCTTGGAGAGTTTCCTTAGGCATTTTTAATACTGCCTCCATAGTCATCTGCACTACATCACTAGCCTTATCCTCATCATTACAGATATTAAGAGCAACATCCTTAAATTTAATATAGCCCTCTTCTAAGGCTTTATATACATCTTTATTACTCATTAGTAGCCTCTACTATATTAAGGCTCTCTAAACACTTAGATGCTGCTCTGAGTACCTCTGAGTAATATATATTACATAGCTCAGTATTCTCATTATCTTTTAATCCAGATATAAAGCCTGCTACTGCATAAGTTAAGCTAGTAGGTATCACTCTTATCCATTCATAAAAAAATATATCTCTCTCCTCACTAAAGCTATTAGAGTAGTCCATAATTACCAGCATTATCTCCTCCAGTAGCCTAAAATTCTCAGCACTAGGATTTAATTTACTTAAGGCATCATCTATACTCTGATAGTACCTAAGCATGATAACCTTATGCTCAGCAGATACAAAAATAGTATCCTCCTCTAATTTAGAAAGGTAAATCAGTTTCCTCATTCTTAGTACTTGCATTAGTATTATTAGGTTTTACATATACATCAGATAGGGCTGCACTAAAAAACTTGCCATTTTGTCCCTCTTTAATCCAGAGAGCTATCTGTTGCTCTGTACCATCTTGTAGTAGTATCTTACCTTTGTAATCTGGCTGGTTTTCAGCAGTCTTATAATCATTCTTAAAGATACTACCAAATCCAGGCTTTTGCTTAAATTCTGCCATTTTCTTATTTTTTAAATTATTATCTGTACAAATATAACGCTTATCCCTTAATACTAATCCTAACTTATTAACAAGGATTAACAAGTTTTTGCTACTCATCTGTTAATACCATTATACTACCCTCATTAGCCCAGTACTTTTCAGCACATAGAGAATATACATAGCTATCCTCAATTAATAGAGCATCTAAAAAGGCTTTACATAAATTATCTATATCTGGCTTAGCTTTATGAGGTTTACCTAGCATTAACTCCCTTTTCTTTTTACTCCAGCTTTTAGCCATAGGGATATAAAAGATTAACCTAACCTTATCTCCTGGAGTATAGCTGAGCCGATTAGCTTGTAGTTTTAGCTCATTACAAAAATCCCAGTATTTAAGTACAATAGGGCGTTTTTTCCATCTATCAGCTCTAGTCATTCTAGGCTTAGGGCAGGGCTTTATATTAAATTCTATTCTCATATTAAAATAATGTTATTTGAGCCTGATGCTGATTTAATCTTTTAGTAGCAGCCTCATAGTATTCCTTATCTAATTCGCAAGCTGTTAAGTCAAAACCTAAATTATGGCAAGCTATTGCAATACTACCACTTCCTAAATGAGTATCAAGTATTTTATCTCCTTCTTTTGCGTAGTTCATCAAAATCCACTCATATAATCTTATAGGCTTTTCTGTTGGATGTATTCTAGGAGTACCATTATTAGCATTAGCACCTACCCAGCTTACTTTATAACTCCTCAAAGCTCTATTAAAAGAGCTAAAAGCAAGCTCCCCATCTGAGAAGTCATTAGCTCCAGTACCCTTATCCCAGTAAATCCATCCCATACTTGGAGGTAGGTAAGTAGTCATATAATTAGCTCCCCAAACTATATAGTTTTTACTTACTCTTTTTAACTCATCAAAATATTTTTTTTTTGGTATATTATTATCCCAGTTAGATAATCCTCTATTTATTTTATTTTTACCATTGCCTAAAGTCATTTTTGTAACATCAATCCCATAAGGAGGATCTACTATTGCTAAGTCAAAATGATTATCTTCATACCTAGCCATCAATTCCATATTACATTCGTTTGTTATTTTCATTTTATTATTTTTTAAAAAGGTTTAAAATCTTCATTAGTAAAGCTAGAGGTAGCTCCTCTAAAGTCTAGCATAGCAGTACCTAAACTACCAGCTCTATTCTTTGCTACTATTACCTCTGTAGTAGTATCATTATTTTTAGCATAATATCCATCTCTGTATATAAAGAGTACTTTATTAGCATCCTGCTCTATAGCTCCACTCTCTCTCAAATCAGATAGCATAGGTCTTTTATTACCTCTACTCTCTACTGCTCTACTTAACTGAGATAGGCAGATAATAGGTATATCTAACTCCTTAGCTAGTGCTTTTAATTGCCTGCTTATAAAACTTATCTGCTGCTCTCTATTTTGCTGCTTATTAGTCTTATCTCCTCCAGATAGTAATTGTAGATAATCTATTATAATCATATCTATTTTACTTTTATGGTTTAGCTTTTTAGCTACATTCTTTATCCCAAATAGGTTAGAAGTTTCAGCATCTACATTAAGTAGCCCAGAGTTTATAATAGCAGCAGTATCATTATATACTCCTTTATACTCCTCCTCTGTTAGCTTGCCTCTGTGTATTCTATCTCCCTCTATTCCAGATAGATTAGATACTAGCTTTAATCCTAACTCAGTAGCAGTCATCTCTACAGAGTACATTAGCACCCTCTGCTCTTGTTTAACAGCCTCTAGCATAAAGTTAAGGGCCAGAGTAGTCTTACCCATTCCAGGTCTAGCAGCTAGTATTATTAGCTCTCCTTTATTCCAGCCATTAGTTAATCTATCTAAATCATTAAATCCAGTAGATATACCAGTACATCCTCCAGTATTATTACTAGCCTCCTCAATAGCTAAAAAGGTATCCTTAAATAGTGTAGTAGTATTTACTATAGTTTCTTTAGGAGCAGCTCCTACCTTATCTAAGTAGCTACTAACCTCAGCAGTTAAATCAAATATATCAGTATCTAAACTGGCTGCCTTTTGCATTTTAGATATACCTGCTAGCATATCTCTCCTCATCTCTAGCTCCTTTAGTACTCTGCAATAGTCTGGTAATACTACCTCATCAGCAAACTCTCCAGCTATCTCAGAAATATACACTAAATCTACTTTACCTTTTAACTCAGCAGCTACTAGGCTCATATCTGGTATCCTACTAGCATTATATAACTCTATACAAGTTACATATATAAGCCTATTATCATTAGTATAAAAGCTGCTAGGCTGTAGTACTGAGGCTATAGTATGTATAGCATCAGATGTATTCATTAAAGCAGAGAGTACCTTACTCTCTATATTCTTATCATTAGGTATATCTATCATATCAATTTATTAATTGTTTTTAAAGGCTTATAAATAATATCATTCTTATTATATGCTCTTTTTTTATTTTTACTATGCTCTTTTTTATTTTGCTCCTGGTATTTATTCCAGCTAACTATCTTAATTTGAGTATGATAGGGAGTACTCTTAGTGCTTATCATCTCTGCTCTTTTTAGCCTCTTAAGTATGCTCCTTATTCTGCTAACTTTCATACCAGTACTATCTGCTAAGGTTTGCAAAGATACTAAACACTCTCCAGCTTTTACAGAGCATAACTTACCTTTATAATTCCAGCTATTTTCTGTATGGTTAGTACGCATTAATAACTCCAGCCATAAGTGAATAGCAGCACTATCCTTATATAGCTTAGTATCTTTTAACTTCCTATGGAGCTTAATAAAGCCTTTAGCCCTCATAACTCCAGCTGTTTATATGCTCAACCCTAAAGGAGTAGTTAAATCCCTTAAAAGCCTCCTTAAGAGCCTTAATAGTAGCCTCTAAGTGTTTAGTAAATATATTCTCCTCTATATTGCCTATCTTAAAGCTAATCATAAATGGGCTATTAGGATTAGATACTATACCATTCTCAGAGAATACCTTTAGCATATGCTCAGAAGTCATAGCCATATTATCTATACCTAAGTAAGCAGATTTAAGATTATCATAAAGCTCTTTATATTCCTGCCAGTACTTATAATTTTCTTTATGCTTACTCTCATAGTAGTAAAAACTAGTCCTATCTCTATTAATATGCTTACTCATCTCATCATAAGAGTATCCTAAATCTCTCATTAAAAAATTAGCTGCAACCATTCTACTACTTACTACCTTTCTAAGCCTGGTATTACTATTAATCTGCTCAGATGATACTCCAGATAGAGCAGCAGTTAAATCTGTAATATCTTTAATTATTTTATTATCGTTTTTTATCATCTTATTTAGTATTTTCTTTAATCATTCTAGTTAGAGTATCAGACTGCTTTTTAGTCATCTTATAATTATCCATTTTAGCAGCTACTAAAGAGCCTTTACCAGTATTAATATACTCTAGCATAGCATTATAAGTATCAGTAGTCATAGTAGGCTTAGCCTTAACTACTGGCTTTACTTCTTTAGGATTAGTAGTACTATCAGCATCCTTAGTATCATCTAGTAAAAATAAATTACCTAGAGCATACTTTTTAGCATAGGAGCTACTACTACCAAAACTCTGAGCTATATCCATTCCTTTTCTATCTGGATTAACTCCAGCTTGAGCCTCTACAAACATAGTCTTATCTCCATCTGATATAGTAACTCTAGAAGTTAAAACTAAATATCCAGCTATCTCATTAGTAACCTCTGTAATAGTTAAATGGCAATTATATTTTTTTAGTAAAGGCTTTAGAGCCTCTAGTATATCCTCAGCACTTCTGTACTTGTACTTACCAAATGAGTTAAATTGATTTTTAGGAGCTTTTAGCTCACTCTGTATAGCTACTAAGTAGTCTATTTTTTTTGTTTCTTTTGTCATTTTCTTATTTATTTAATTTAATAGAGATAATCTCTTTACCTCCTTTATAGATAGGAGCAGCTATTAGCTCTCCAGTTTCTAAATCTATTACATCTACTTTTAAGGCAGCCTTATGCTTATCCTTAAGAGCCTTTAACTCTAACTCCAGGCTTACTACTTCTGGTATATTAGAGTAGTCATATCTACCAGCACTACTCTTATTAGTTATCTCAGCATCTCCATAAGTAAAGCTCTTACCATACTTAGTAGCCTCATCTATTACTGCATCTGATATTTTAGCCTTAGCCTGCTTTACTATCTCCTCTAGCTTTTTAAGACTTACTATAGCCTCTAAAGGGTTAATATCTCCATTATTAACTGAGCTAGTTATATTAGCTACTACCTCAGCTACTTTAATTGTTTTTAGTATCTCCATTTTTATTTAATTTTAAAAGGTTTAAAAAGCTCAGAATTTAAACTGTATAAATCTACTGAGTTATGAGTTAAAAAACTTCCTAAATTCATTGCAGCAGATATTTTTAAATCTCCATAAATTACATTAGTAGTTAAATCCTCAATAATTGTATTATAAGTAAATGGATGCTTACTTTTAACCTCCTCTAGCTTAGCTATGTAAAAAGGCTTTAATCTTGTTAGTAAACTATCCATTATTCAGCATCTATTTTACTACATTCATAAGAGCAGAAGTAACTATCCTCTCCTACCTCCTCATTACAAGCTCTACAAGTTTCAGGCTCTCTATTGCTATCCATCTCATCATATTGCTCTATAATATACTCCTCTATCTCTCTAAATATATTACTATCATTATTTAGCTCTATACCTAAAGCATCAGCTATCTTATCATATACCTTACTATCGTTAAGTATATTGCTTACCTTTTCCATTCTATCCATTTTTAGTATTTTTTAATTATAATAGCATCCATCTTTCTAATACCTCTATTAAATCTATCATTAGATAAAGCCCAATCGCCCATCCACCAATATACTTTATATTCTGTATTTTCAGAGTACCAACTTAATTTAGTTATCTTATTATTTGTTCTAATTATTGCTTTATCATTATTTTTTATATCCATTATCTTAGTCCTAAAAAAAATTCTAAAAGCGTAATAGAAGCTAGTAGTATGTAAAGGCAGCTATATAGTGCTGCCATTCCGAATAAAATTTTAAATATCTTTTTCATTTCTTTATTATTAGTTAGTAAAAGACTAGCATCTCTGCTAGTTTCGGCCTCTTAGGCCTCATCAGTTTTACTCTGTTTTATACATATCCATTACTCTCAGCACTTAGCTGCCATTCCTCTATTTCTTCTAATAATTCTCCATCATACTTTTTAGTACTTCTTAAAAGATAAGTAGCATCATAAATTAGCTCATCCATTTTATTCCTTAATAACTCTATCTCTTTATATATAGCCTCTTTATCATCTCCATCAAAATTATAATCTTTTCTTAAAGGATTAGGAGAGTTTAGTAATAACTGTAAAGCATCATGCTTAAATTCTGTATCTCTTTTATCAGTACCTCTCTCAAACTTATTAAGGCTCTGTATTGCATCTACTTTAATAGTGATGCTCTTAGTGTTAAAATTCTTTTTACTCATATTATTTATCATTTTTAAAATATTTATTAGTTAGTAATACCACCAAAAGCCCAGCACTAAATAAATAGTACCAGGCTCTTTAGTGATATTTAAACTAGTTACCTAGTTAGTTTATCTCTTTAAGTGTCTGTGATGTCCCTTAATCCCTTTATTTAGCATTACGCCCTATGTGATTAAGTTAGCAGAAGAGGCTACCCCCAGAGGTTTTAAGGCTTACTTGTAATTAGATAACTTCCAAACTAGATTACGCTGACAAAAGTACACCTTTTTATTTAACTACCAAAAGATATTGACATTATTTTAATAAAAATGCAAAGTTTTTTTATTTACTAGATAGAGAGCATAAAAAAAGAGCCTATTATAGCTCTTTAATTTTGGTATATGTTAGTATTAAAAATATCTAAAAGCCTCTTAAAAGCTCTTAAAATGAGTTTACTAGAGAGGCATAGGCTCTAAAATAGGTAAATTACCATTATCAAGTATTACTCCTACTGCTACTATAGGCTTTTTTGTAAAATTCTTAGCATAGTTAGCAGCATAGCTATTACTATCAAAAGCAGCACCTAGCTGCATACTCCATAAGAGGCTATCTTTATTAGCATGATATATAATACTAGTTTCAGTATGTATATGTCCTTGCACTATTTTAGTATTCCAGTTAATAGCTCTATTAATAGCTCCATTTCTACCACTACTACCCGTACCATGTATATACTTTACTCCATCTATCTCAAAGCTATCAGCCCATATCCAGCCTGGAGTACCTAGTACATCATTAAAATCCTTAAGCCAGGCTTGAGATAATCCAGAGGCTACTAATTTACGGCTTATTATAGCATCATGGTTACCTATACATACAGTAGCTACTGGCCACTCTTCCCAGAATGGTTTAATTTGCTCTATAGCCATAGCCAGCTCATCTCCTGCACTTTTACCATCTGGCGAAATTTCATGAAATGAGGAGAATGAATTATCCAGCATATCTCCAGTAAAGTGTACGGCATTACAGTTATATTTTTTATAGATATTTTTACAATGCTCAAAAAAGCCAGGCTCTATAAAAGGAGCATGCAAATCTGGTATTACTAATACCCTCCTCTCATGGTTTTCTCTATTCTTTTTAATTAAAGCTGCCTCCTCTGGAGTAAGTCTATACTGTTTATTTATCATAATGTAAATGTACTTAGGTACACTATATAAAATAGTGTAAGTTATTAACGAAAATTAACAAGTTTTTTACTTTCCTTTGTTAAAGGATAAAGCTATAAGAGGTAATACTCCTATAAAAGCTAATATAAGAGCATTAGTAGTAATATCTCCTTTAGTAGTCATATCAGCAGCAGCAGCCATAACTAATATACCAGATACACTCCTCCTAGCTGAGTACTTACCAGTAGCAGTATGCTTAAATACTCCAGGTATAGAGCCTAGAGCCTTAGCTATCTCTTTTATTGGTAATATCTTACTCATTCTCTGGTACTATAGCCTCTACTAATTTATCTATATAAGCAAATATAGCATCATCCTTAACTCCTGGAGTTAATCTTACTATAGTTTTAGCTAATAGCATTACTGCTAATAATAGCTCTGCCCAGTTTCCTAAAATAAAATCCATTTTCTAATTATTTAATTATAGAGCCAGCAAGCAGCTCCTTTATTATTATCTATATCTATATGTATAAAAGTTTTAGCTATACCTACTCTAACTATTCCTGCTTTATATATTGCAGCAAGTAGTAAAGTCCTATCTCCAGAATTATTACAATGTAAATCTACTGCCATTCCTTTACAATGAGATGAGCCTACTCTACCACCTATTTTTAAATTATGCTCCATACTTCTGTAGCCAGAATTAACTCTTAAAGGTTTACCATAATCTGCCCTAATTTTATCTAAATATAATAGAAATTTAGTACACATTTTAGCACCACTACCTACCTCATCTGGGCTATCAAACTCATCTAAACTAAAGTATTTTAAATCCATTTTTAAGCTATTTTAAGCACTTCTAAGCGACTTTTACCCTTTTCTAGTATACTAGTATCAAAATAAAAAGATATTGATTTACTAGATATAGAAAAATAAAGTTTAATTATTACTTGTTTTTATTAATTTTTTTTCTATGTGAGTACCATTTATCTAAAGTATATACAATAGATACAAGCAGTAAAAGTATCTTTAATCCTGCCTCTAATTGTGTAAATGTAAGAGCTAAAGTAGTACTATTTACTGCTGCTACTTGTGCTACTTCTCCTAATGTTTTTTTTATCGGCATCTTTAATTTTTTTGCTTAAAAAGGCTTTTAATTTAGCCTCATTCTTACTCTTATTATATCTTACTCTCACTTAAAATAAATTCATATTATTAGTATATCTAGTCTTACTAGGCTTTAAATCATTATCCTCATTAGTACTATACTCTGGAAATAAATCCGAGTTATAACATAAATAATCTACTAGCCTAGCTCTATACCACTCAGCAGTATTTTTAATACTAGCCTTTAAATCTCCTAACTGCTCTACAGATAAAGCATTACCACTCTCAGAAGTCTTAGAGTAAATATTAGAATTCTCAATTTTATAAGCTAGATGAGGTATAGCCTGGAGAGTAGAATAGTGTACAAGTACATCTTGTATATAATCATCTACTAAAATTTTATAATTACCAGTAAGAGTACCAGCTAAAATCTCTGCTTGTAACTTCTTATATAAATCTGTACCTAAAGCACTCTCTATATATATCCTCTGAGCATCTTTTAAATGCGCTAGGATATGAGTGCTATCTACATTACCTGCAATAGCATAACTCTTTAATTTGTCCTCTGATATAAATAATACTTCTGCCATTTCTTTTTATTTGTTTATAAATCCTTTATTAGGCATATCATTAGGAGCTACTGGTACTTCTTGCTCATTAGCTACTGGCTTAAATCCTTTACTCCTAGCCTTTGTAGTAGTTAATACCTCATCATCATTAATAGCTTTATTACCTTTTTGTAGGTAAATCTTCCTAAACCATTTATGCTTACAAGCTCCTCCTCCTTTGAATTTCCAGATAGAGTAGGTATTTTTACCTCCCTCTCCCCAGCCTGGATTAACTGCCATTGTACTCATTTTCATTATATCCTCCTTACGATATATTTTATTAGCTTTTAACATAGCCTTACAGAATTTACGCTCTGGGGACTTGTTACCAGTATAAATATATCTTACTCTAAATAGCTCTCCTTTTTTATTAGTGCCATCTTGCTTACTTTTACGATTAGGATAACCTTTACCAGTTTTTACTTTCGCTAAATCTATCTTACCTAAATTTAATCTATTCTCATAATCTAAATCATCCTCATCCTCATCATCTACCTCCTCAGTAGCTATTAGCTCATAATCATTTAGTAAGTCAGCCTCTAGCTCTCCTAAGCCCTCTAGCATAGCCTCTATTTCACTTTCTGCTAATTCCTTAGATAACTTAGTATCTTCTACTATAACCTCCTCAGCAGCCTCTAAAGGCTCTAATCCTAGCTCTGCTCTTAACTCATCTCTAGTTAGTACCTCCTTAAGTACATCTACTCCAAATTTATTAGAGAATGGAGCTACATCTTTAATAGTAAAATCTACATAAATACCAGCTACAGAGAATACCTTAGATAAAGCCTTAACTATAATATCTTGGTAAGGCTGG
>Ga0257120_1002494_pt1 | contig 10993 bp, 7 predicted proteins | sample SI106_10metaG_FD_190153 | JGI IMG/M metagenome (GOLD analysis project Ga0257120, IMG submission 190153) | Marine microbial communities from Saanich Inlet, British Columbia, Canada - SI106_10 | ecosystem: Environmental > Aquatic > Marine > Inlet | place: Canada: British Columbia | collected... | reverse complement strand
AAACGATGACGTAGTTTGGCAGTCTATAAAATATACTTTAATTTTTCTCGGGGTATCATTTATCGTTTGGTTGTTGGTTATAGGATCTGCTATTTCTATAGTATCTCTAAGTACTAAAAGTATTAAAGAGACAGATGAAATTAACGCGGGAAATTGGAAAATTGGTTTGTTTCTTGCTTCAATAATTATCACCTTGACATTGCTCACAGCGTCACCTCTGGTGAGCGTGATGGAATCCATTATTCCTTATCCTGAATTGCCAGATTTATTTTAACTGATTTAATTATTCTATTTTGAATCTAGCGCATCTTTTGTCATAGATTATTAAAAAACAGTTTAGCAATCAAAACAAATATGTGTTTGGTAATGATTGATTTAAAATTAAAAAAAATATTCTTTATAATATAAAGTTTTGAAAGAGATTTTTAAAATAATTATTCGCTTGTATTGGCTTATTGTACCTCACAAGCTCAAAGGGATTTGCTTATTCGGAGAGTCTTGTTCAAAACATGTTTTTAGAATACTTGAAAACCAGGGGACAAAAGCTGGGCTTAAAGCTTTGTTTTATAGATTTAAAGTTTGTAGAACCCCATTCTTGATAAGAAAAAATAAAGAAAATAATCAATATGAGGTACATCTATGTAATGGTGACGTCGTTAAAGAAGAATTAATTAATCCTTATCATTTAAAAAAAAATAAGGTTAACTCGAAATAAGGATGTCTTGATTGAGTGCATAATACCAATTCTTTTGAAATGGAATCATTAGACTATTTAATCTATTTATAATTAGACATTATAGCTTGATTGAAAAGTTATTAATAATTAAACTAGATATATAGATAAATTTGTTTTTATTCACCTGGTCAGCCATGATTTGAATAAATAATATTGAATATAAACATGCAGGTTCAACTTCATTATGCCCTTGCATACGAAGTAATTCGTATTATATTCCTTTGATCATTATTAGTTGGCTTAGAAGCGTTTTACCCTTTATGATAAATCCCTTATTTTCAGTTATTTAAAATGCCATCTTGACCTTTGGAATAATAATTTATTGCATCTTGCACTTTGTAAAATAACGGCTTTCCTTAGTCCTCATCGAACGAGTGAGTATAGTTGTAATCATAAGAAATCAAAATTTAATTATGTCATGAAATCTATAAGTTTCCATTAGGTAAATAAATTTCGATATAACTTTAGGGAGTTTTAAATTAAACGTTACATGCCCTCTATTATATTATTTGAAATCTCCCATAAAAACGTATCTATTATTTGACTTTTATTATTAATTGAGTCCTTCAATTATTTAATTTCATCACTTTTTTCTTTGAATTTCTATATCTTCATTAGACTTACTTTCTTTGAGTGATGCTTCATAAACGCAATCAAGCTCATTTATATAAAAATATATTTCTCCAGTGCGCTTGTTTTCATCGTTCCCAGCCATGAGATCAATTTTGTATTTATCGAAGCACTTTTCATCTCCAAAACAATTTTTACATACATAATAAATTGAAGTACACGGAGAATTACTAGCTCCATTTGAAACAGCTTCTACTCGAAGGGTATTAATGTGTTTGGCAACCACATCGGTGATTTCAAATTTTCTAAGATTATTTTTGAGTTCTAAGTTAGAGGTAATAAGTTCATCGTTGAAATACAAGTTAACCGCATCTCCATCCTCATCCTCAAAATCCCCAACATATAAAAACACTCTATCTGTACTGCCAATATCAATTATTTCTGACTCCTTAATCGGATTCACAATTTTTTCCTGATGAACCATTAATGAATCGGGTACTATAATTTTGGTTTGATCTATATCGGAAATTTCTTCAACGTTAGGTATACTGACAACAGATCCTCCAATATTACATAAAAAATATGCTAAAATTAAAAAAAGACTGAATAAACCAAACAAATTAAAAATGGCTCTTAATAACGGAGAGTTAAAACAAGGGCTTGCACATCCTGATCCAAAACAACTATTGCTAAAACAACCAGAACGAAAACAACCAGAATTAAAACAACCAGAATTAAAACAGCCAAAACTAAAACAGCCAAAGCCAAAACAACCTGAAAAGCATGGAGATGGAGCCCCAGCAATTTGAGGGCCAGAAAGACATCCGATGGAATTTGAAAAACATCCTGATTGACCAGGATAAAAATTGTTTCTAAAACATGGTTTAGCCATTAAGCCATGCTGCACTCCATAACTTGAGTCAAAACAAGGCCTCTCTCCTGATAGGAACCCGTTATTAAAACAACTTTTTTGTCTTTGCCTAACATTAAAACAGGCCTTATCTTCAACAGTTGTAATCTCGTTTTTTATAACTGAATCAATTGAAGTTTTAAATTCTTTTTTAGGTGTTTTAGGTTTTGTTTTAATTGGGGTCCAAACCTTTTTGTAAATTAAACACTCACCTTGTAAAAATCCATTGATAATTAATGGGTTTTTTTCATCTGTACTTACATTTTCAAATACGGGGTTGAGAATTGTTAATAATTTATAATTTTTGTTTTGGGGATTTGGAAATACCCTTTTTTTTGTTGGAAATTTTGTCTCAACGTTTGTGGTATCTTCGACAATAATTTTAGGAGAATTAACCAATTTATTGAATTCGCTGATTTCATAAACTAAATCCGTTTCTGAAATATTAAATTCTCTCTTACCAGTCAACTCAATATTATGAAATTCATTTATTTCACTAAACGTATCAAAAGTTACAGATTTAGAATTTCTTTTAGCTTTAAAAACTGAACTGAATTTCCCAGTTGTGACATGGATTTTATAACTCATTTTTTCTAAGCTTTTTTATAAAATCTTCTTTATTTAAAATGACATCTGGTTCAATCTTAATCTCAGCGTTATCTTTATGCATGGGAAACTGAGTTTTGTAATCATAATTAAATTTTGTCTTTACAAATTCGATTGTGCTTTTAATTATCGGAGTCGAGGTACGAATTATTGCGTTTCTATGAAGATGATTATCTATTTTAAAATAGGTTGACGTTGAGCGAACAAATCGCCACCAGAACAAGAACATAAATACCCCAAAAATTAATGAAATTAATCCTACATATATTAAAAACGAAGTCTTACTAGAAAGAAAGATCAGAGATTTTAAAAAAAATGGATTTTTAGTAATCTCTGCCTTGTATTTTACAAATCGTCTATTGGATTCAGTTAACAATTGAAGTTGTTTTAGCTCCATTTCTTTTTTTAGGACTTCTTCTTTTTCAACAAGTGGTTTTTTAATACTTAGATAACTCAAGCTATCTAATTTATTACTTGTCTGAGCTATAATTATATCTAGTTTATTAATTTCATTTAAGACGTCAAAATATTCTCTACTCTCAAGTTTATTGTCAATTTCAACTTGTTTCTTTAAGTTCTCTTCATATTTTAATATTAAAGTATTTTTAAATACTTCGATATTATTAGAAGCCTTTTGTTTATTCAGTAAGGTGTAAGATAATCCCATAAACATTCCAAGAGTCAAGAAAAGAAAAGTACAACGAATCAGTAAGGTTACAATTGTAGAGGTATATTCAGACAACTTATTTTTTTCATTATTACTCAAATAACTGTTATGGGATCTCCAAGAAACAAGTGCAAATGAAAAAACATTATAAAAAGGTGTAAATGCAATTAGCGTAAAAATAAATATAAATCCATAATGCAAGTCATACAAAATAGCCTGTATGGATTTGAATAACACAAAAAAGAATAAAAAAAGAAATATAAGAGTGAATAGTGAAAAAAACACACCACTATTATTGTCTTTTTCTTGTTTTAAAACATATGGATCTATCCCTAGTATATGTTTGAGAATAAATAAATTTATCTTTTGCATTTACTAGGAGATATAGTCTTCAGGGTTATTTTTGATGTTTTCAATTTCTGATGCTTTATAGCTTTCAATAATTGAATTATTAATCTCTGTCTGCCCAGCAACTCTGGTTTTAGCAATATTCTCTTCAGCTTTAACTTCCAAGAAATTGACCTTTTTAATTTTTTGACCTTCTTTGCCATCAGGGTAAAAATCATACTCAACTACAATTCCATTAAAAGCTTTAATCTTATTCTTTAGATTTTCTTCCATGTAATCGTATGGCCCTTTATTCATCATCATTTTGAAAAAAAGTGGTCCTGTTTCGATCGATAATAAAAGAAGCATCAAAAATGTTCCAATTACACCAGCAACTTCATCTCCGATTTTTATTCGTTGTAATAATCCATCTAACCCCTTTGCTAATTTCTTATTATTTAATCGCTCAGTTTTCTGATCATTATCTAATTCAGTAATTCTGAGTTTAATCTCTCCTATTTCATCTGCTAGTTCTTCTCCTTGAACCGCATACCTTATCTTGAGATTTTCGAACTCAGAAGTTCTTTTAGCTATTGTTTGCTCAATTTTTTTTGCTGCAGGACCATATCCACCTCTTCCACTTCCTTTACGACCTTTTACTCGACCTTGAATCTCATATTGTAGTTCTTCTTCAAGATTTAAAATTTCCAACCGTCTTTCTTCTAAAGTTTTACTTAACTCATTTTTATCATTTCTTAAAGGTGCTCTCTTTTCTTCTAACTCTTTTTTTAATTTTTCAAATTTAGCTGTAGTATTTTCATCCAACTCTGCCTGATATTCTCTTTGCTTTTGTTCAAGTTCGGCATTGATTTCTGATTCAAATATTTTAAGCTCCAAAGGCTTTGATATTGTAATACCAAGTATAACGGCGATTATTAATCGGGGGAGTGCACTTCCAAATTCCCCAAGAGTTATTTTATCAGTTCCGTCTCCTTTACCTGTAGATGATATGATAAATCGATCAATATTAAAAATCATCAATCCCCAAAAAATAGCAAAAATTACAACCGCTATAGAAGACATATCTATATTCCCAAGAAATGGTAGCACACCTTCTTTAACTGTATTTATTTTATCCACTGCCATTTCTTTTGTGGCAAAAATTGTACTGAATGCAAACCCACCAGAAACGGCTGCTAAGACCCCTGTAACAAGCACAATTGCCCCAATTCCAGCATACTTTACCCTGTCATAATTTGTAGCTTTGATAAGAATTTTTTTGTCTGCACCGCAACACCACCATAAGAATTTCGTGAAAAATGATACTTTCGTATCTTTTAAATAGTCATTTAAATCCAAATTATAGTTTTGTACTTCATTCTCGTTTGGCGTATCTTGTTTTTTGGTAGTTTGCAATTCTTTTTCCATGATTATTTTGTCCTTAAAATTGGTCGTTTGTATTTAATAATTTTTGTAATATATTTACTCTCTATATTGTAATTGATAGAATTACTAGGGTTAGAAAGTTGTTTTAATCTCAGAGAGGGGGCATTTAATTTGATTTTTTTTAGATTATTATTATAGTGAAGTAAATCTCCTGTTCTACGCTCTATTCCGTGAGTATCTGCTCTGTTAGTATAACTTAGATCTTTCGACGGAAAATCATTTTGTCGCAGGTTTTGAGGTTCTAACGTAAAATTTGATTTATGAAACTTAAACCATTGTAATTTAATAACTACTACCCTAGAAAGCGACTTTGTAGCTTTAACAAATAGGTGCGATTTTTTAGTGGTTTTTAGAAAGAAAAAATTACGTTTATATCCAATTATAATCTTAAAATCATTATCGGACTCAAAATCAATTTTGAAGTAATCATTTATAAAAATATAATTTAGAATTCTCATTTCGAACTAGATAAATTGTTTTAAACTCGATAATAATTTTTTTTCATTCAGATGGATATCCCCATCTGAACTAACCAGAAATTTGCAATAATAAAATATCTGCTTTTTAAAATACTCGTCCTCAATTAACTTTAATTTTTTACAGTAACCCAAAAATTCATAATACAAAGTACACTTTTCAAATGAAACACCCGGCTCAACAGATTTAATCTTTTTAGTTATCGATTTTTTTATCAACTGAACATCAGCCTCTTTGTTAGTCATTAATAAAATAATTTGTTTTAAGTCAAACGATTCAGCTTCATCAAAATATTTATCCGCAGCAATGAAACACTCTAGTAAGTTTTTAGATAAATCGTAATGATCATTGTTTATTAATTTTTTATCGTCGTTATTGTTATTTGATTCTGGCAATAAATTAACGATTTGTTCAGTTGAATTGAACAAACTAAAGGTAGGATCTGAAAACACAAGACGATGGGGTAAAAATTTAGATTCTCTTTTTAGTGCTTCATTAATTCTATCTAATACACTATAGTCTTTAATGGCTTTACAATTATAAAGTACACCCTCAAGAGCGTCTCTAAAATATTTATTAATATCTACCTCATCTACGAGCATTTTACAAAAATATTTTTCATACATGAGCAGTGAGCTGTCATGATTTCCCAAACAATAGTTGGAGTATCCAGCGAATTTGTATGCGTTGTAAACCCCAATACGATCTCCAATATTCATGGCTATATTCTGAGCAAAATCTGACAAAATAACAACCGTTTCATAATTTTGTTTTAAAGTATAGAACTCCAAATATCTACTTAATATATAAGATAAATTACTAGCTTTTGTCGAGTCTAATTTAGATGACAATACATTCATTATTTTTGTTTGTACATCCAAATCTTCTAAATTTATGGATTGTATTTCATTTTGACTAAGCTTTTCACCCCCTATTTCAATTAATAAACAAAAGTCTAAATAAGATTTCTTCTCTTCTTGATCTAAGCTACCTCTTAAGATTCTATCTCTTAACAACTCCCCAATTACCTGCCCATCAAATGTTTTAAATGCGGAATTAATCAATTCATCATATTGTTTTTCAGAAATGTTTCCTCTAGTTTCGATAAGTAATTTATAAAATTGAACTCTAACTTTATCTTTACTTGCATAATCGTTAAAATTAAAAGATTTATTAAAAAAATCTAAATGACCATTTTCAGGTTTATACAACCCTAAAGACCATAAACTCCTTAAATTAAGTAAATTAACCTCTGACTTTTCTTGTTCACTTCCATGAGCTAATATGTAATCATAAATTATTTCTAATAAAGTAGAATCTTCTGCATCATTAATTAGAATTTTTAAATTTCCATTTTGAGTAATACAATCCTGAAGTATAACTAGTAGGTCTGGTATAAAACCTCTGTGATTTGACTTAATATCCTTAAAGATATCATATAAAAATAAAACCCCTTCACCATTTTTTTCTTCGGGCGATTTAAATACATCCGTGGCCACGAAAAACCTAAGTTTAATTAGTTTATCATTATAATTATCTATTCTATCTCCAAGTTTCTCTAATCGCCAGATAAATGAATAGATTTCGTTTTTTGAAAAAATATTTAAATTTTTACAGCTAAAGACATAGTCAATAATTCTCTTATCAAGCTCAATTTCTTTCTGTTTTTGATTGTCAATGTTATCCAGTCTTTTTCTATAATTTGTTTTTAACCATTTAAAGAAATGTAAATTATTAAAATTAAAAATGTTATCATTACTCGGGTCATCTTTAATTAATCCAATGTCTTCAATGTGTTCTAATTTATCAATGACATGAATTAGATCTAGACTCCAAATATAACTCAAAACCTTTGCGTTAAATTTTTTACCATAATTAGCTGCTGAGAGTAATAAGTTTTTCTCATCTGGTTTAAGAGAGTCAAACAAATCCTTATCCTTTTTGTAAAATAATTCATTTTGAATAACAAAGTCTGTAGGAGGTTTGATAAGTTTTATTGAATTATTGTCAATTACAACATATTTTTCATCAATTAACTCTTTGATATAAACTTTAAGAACTAACGGAGAAAAATAATCATTTGCTAAATTTTTTATTAAATATGACGAAAGTCTATCGTCAACCATTAATTTGTCTGAATTTAAGCAATATTCTGAAATAAATGCCTTAGAGTTTATCATAACAAGTTCACTCTCGCTATAATTAGTAAGTCTTGTAAGTTCCTCTAAATAAGTTTTGAAAGGCTGACCAGCAATATTGTATTCTGATTCATAACTAAATATGAATTTGATATACTTTTTGAAAAAAGATCGTTTAGAATGACTTTTTATAAGTGCATTTACAAAATCTTTATTATTTACGTCTTTTTCAATGAAATGATAATCTTCAAGAATGATGATTTGTTTTTTATTAGTTTGTTCAGCGAGTTTTGCCACTTCTTCTAACAAATCTGAACTCAAATCTAAGAGATTTGTAGTTTTGTTCTCTATATTTAAAGCCCCAGAAATATCAATCTGAGCCATTTTTGAAACAGTTTTCATCGCGGTGCCAAGTCCTTTAATGGCAGCGGTATTCCTATTAAAAAAATTGTCTGAAATATTAAGATTTGAATTGACAAAAATATTTTTAAATATTCCAAATTCATCGTCGTAACTGCCCTGCTGCTCATCAAAAGATCCTTTGAAAAATGAGATATTATTATCTTCGTTATGAATATACTGTTCGAGAAGTCTAGTTTTTCCGACTCCACGACTACCAGAAAGAATTAAAATATTCTTTTCTGTATCATTTACAAATGTGGCAATATCGTCCAGTAACCTCGCCGAATTTGTACCATTGCTAATGAAATTAGGAGTTATATTAAAATCAATGATTTTATCTTCAGTAATTTTTTTTAATTTTTTTTCATTTTCACTGAACCTAAAGTAATATAGAGAAATTAAATTTGATGCACCAAGAAAGATTAGGCTGTAATTGCTTTTACCAGCCATCATAAAATATTGACCCAAAATCAAAATAAAAATATTTAATGACGCTACAATCATTAATGATATTTTTTGATAATTTTTCCTAAATAAATCTGAAAGGAATTTTCCTAAAGTAATTGAAGGCAATAATAAAAGAAACAAAATTATTACATACACACAATATATGTACAAATTAGTACTTTCAAATTGACTTAAAACATTGTGATATTCTAAATACAGATATGGAAACGATAGAGAAACGAAAATTAACCTTGATAAACTTTCAGGTGAAGATGTTGTGCTTTTTGAAAATTTATATCGAACCAAAAAACCAATACTAAAAACCATTGACATAGGAGTTATAACCTGTGCAATTGGCCATAACATAGACAAAAAGCTTCCTTTAAATGCATTAATCTCCGGTTTTATATTCTGAGATAATTGACTAAAAATATAAATTGCAGTGATTGCAGATCCTAACAACAATATATTATCAAAAGATTTTAGTTCTCTTGAGAGATTTTTTTTAGAAGTTTTCACCCCTCCATTTGATATGTCAAATTTTATGTAACCAGAAAGTAATATAAAATATATAACTATTAGAGTTAGAAAAAGCAAAAGCAAAAATCTTAGAGAGCTATTAAATGACTCTGATTTATCGACTTTAAATTTTTCAGTATACTTGTAAAAAACTTTTTTAAAATTGGCTTTATCAAAAACATTTAAGGTTATTCCTTTATAAAAAATAGGATCGAAAGAACCATTATCAGAAAGAGAAATCGACAACAAATTGTCGATACCATAATTACTTAATATTGTAGAATAATCCTCGCTCGACAGAGCATTTTTTTTATATCTTTGATAGCCATTTTCTCCTAATATCTGTTTAATCTCATGAGGCCTAATCGCATAGTGAGAGGTATATACAGATATATAATCTAATAATACACCTATATGCCCAAAAGAAAAAGGTTCGATTTCAAAAATTATAAAGTGTGATGTGGTTGATAAGTTGCCCTTAAATAAAGGGTCTGCTTGATCTAGAAAAACTTGAAGTAAATCTTCTAATAATAATTCCTCAGTATCATCAATAAAATTATAATCATCTCGATGCCCAGCAAGAACAGAAAATGATGGGTAAATATAATTTAAATTATCTTCGGCAATTTCTCTTGAAGTTGCGAGCTCATTCTCTAATGCATTGATATTAGCAAGTATACTATTATATTTGGGATGCGTCTTTTCTAGTTTTGAAAAAGCAATTTTTGTGGAATCTAAAATTGATTCGGCATATTTAAAATCGTAGTAAGAATTTAATTTACTCGCGCTAAAAAAACAGGCGACAGTTCCTTTTTTATACAAACGTTCAACTTCTTCAACTTGCGATGATAGCAACGAAGGAATAAGTAAAAGTAAAATTATTAGGGGTTTTAATTGACGAATCAAAAGTTTTAAATTTGAAGGATTTAGGGGCTAATCTAAAAAAAAAAAGTTAATTTTAATTAACTTTAACTTATTAAATAGAATTATGAGAAATAAAACTTCAATCTTATACATTATTCTCTTATTTGCTTCTATTCATCTAAATTCTCAGACCATCATTAATACTGAAAATATGATGTCAGAATTAAACGATGACTTATCCTACAACATCAGTTTTCAAGGAGATTTTAATTTTGGAAATATTGAACTAATACAGTTTTCTACCGCTCACCAATTTTCAAAAAAGATTGAAAGAAATTTATTTAGATTGCTATTTAACTATGATTATATTAAAGAAAGTAATGAATTACTTGCTTCTGACTTTACTGGCCAATTAAGATATAATTATAGCCTAGGCAAAAACTCATTATTTGCTTTCGCGCAGGGACAAAATATTAAATCTATTCGCATGAAGCACCGTTACATAAGTGGTGGTGGGTATAGACACCAATTATATTCTAAAGAAGGCTCTTACTTTGATTTAAGTGGCGGCGTTTTTTTTGAAGATGAATTGTATGACGAAACAGCAACTCAACAGCTACAAATTTATAACTCGCGTTATAGTCTCAGCGCTTTTGGTAAATATATTTTAAATAAAAACTTATTTGTAAATCTATCCGTTTATTATCAAATTAATACTTCGAACACAAAAGATTACCGCTTGTTTATTCAGCCAAGAATTTATTATTCGTTGAAAAAAATTGATTTATACATTGATTCTTCATACCGGTTTCATTCAACCCCATACATTGATGTATTAAAAACGGATACTTCACTAACTTTGGGAATTGAATATTCATTTTAAA
>Ga0257120_1002488_pt1 | contig 11019 bp, 7 predicted proteins | sample SI106_10metaG_FD_190153 | JGI IMG/M metagenome (GOLD analysis project Ga0257120, IMG submission 190153) | Marine microbial communities from Saanich Inlet, British Columbia, Canada - SI106_10 | ecosystem: Environmental > Aquatic > Marine > Inlet | place: Canada: British Columbia | collected... | reverse complement strand
TTTTCCTCCTCCATTGCGCATCCAATTTCTATGAAAAGAGCACTTATATCTTGATTTGTTTTTTTTTGTAAGCTTTCAAAAGCTTGCTCGGCCTTGACTAACAAAATATTTGCTTCTTCCTTTGAATTGCAAAGGAAAAGCTCATCATTATTGCAGTTATTTCTTGGATTGAATGTATGAAAAGTCCTTTTGGACATTTTACATTTTGGCTAGGCTGAAAGTGTAACTTTCCATAATTTGATTCGAGAGTATTTTTTTACAGGCTTCATCCACTTTTTGCTCAGCGACCTCTTGCGAATCAGCCTCAACGAAAAGTCTAATATGTCTTCCGATACGAACACCATCAATCTCTGGAAGTCCTACATTTCCCATTGAGCTACTAACGGCTTTCCCTTGAGGATCGAGCAGCGCGTCTAAAGGCATGACATCTATTTCAGCTTTAAATTTCATTGTGATTTAATTTGATTGAATGATAAATTGAAATTATGAAATACAAAGTTATAATAAATGGGATAGACAGCACCTTTAAAAAAGGAATACTTACCACTGAGATGAGAATAAGAATAATTTTGAGCCGATTTTCCTTGCTTTGCAATTTTTGAAATTTAAGGGACATTAATGGAATCCGACTTAGCATTAAAATGGACAAGCCAAAAGTAATTATCGCTAATGAATAACAATCATAGATCCAAAAAACAAGTTCTGGTTGTGAATTCCAATCCTGCATGTTTAGAAAAAAGTAGAGCGGAAAAAAACTTAAAAGAATTGCAACAAGTGGTGTGGGGAAGCCAATGAAGTTTGTCGATTGTGAGTTGTCAAGATTGAATTTCGCGAGACGGAACAAAGCAAAAAAGGGTACTATTAAAGCTGTAAATGGGAGCCATTTGATACTCGCGTCAAATGTATTGGGGATTTCATAAAAAGTACCATTGACCCATGTGAAGAATTCTTGAACAACATAGTAATCATAAAACAGAGTGTTGCCTGATTGGCTTTCGATCAGATTGTCTGGATTCACACCGATTATGATCATTATAAACATTAAAATACCAGGTGCAACACCGAATGTTACAAGGTCAGATAGGGAATCGAGTTGCTTCCCGAGCTCACTCATAAGGTTTAGTTTACGTGCGACAAATCCATCACAGAAATCAAAAAAAGCACCAATAAAAATTGCATAAACAGCCAAGTCTAATTGTCCAGAAAAACTTAATATTATGGATATAACCCCGCATACAAGGTTCATTCCTGTTAGAATATTTGCTAAGTTGAACATTGATATTGTCCTTTAGAACATGAATTTATAGGTCCTTAATTATCTTCGAATATATAAATATTCACTCCACAAAGAACACAATTTTTTGCAATATCTGTTGTTAATAGTATTAAATTAGTTCTATGTTAAAAAATCTTGTTGGTCTAACATTCATAATCTTAAGCAGTTTAGAGGCTCAAGCCCAGAATCTCACCCCCAAATATTCCAATGAATTTCTTAGTCTTGGCGTTGGTGCTGAGGCTTACGGTATGGGGAATGCGGTGGTTGCTGATGTAGACGATGCAAACGCATTATATTGGAATCCAGCAGGTTTGGTTGGCGTCAAGAAATGGGCAGAGGTGTCATTTATGCACTCCGAGTACTTTGCTGGTATTGCGAAGTACGATTATTTAGCTGTTGCTCACGCTATTGATGATAAAAGCGCTTTAGGAATTGGTTTTATTCGATTTGGAGTAGACGATATTCCCAATACGACACAGCTTATAGATAATAACGGTGCTATTAATTACGACAATATCAGCTCGTTTTCTGCAGGTGATTATGCTTTTATCGGTAGTTATGCCAGAACTTTAAAGATTCCAGGTTTAAGCCTTGGAGGTAGCGCTAAAGTTATTTATCGACAGGTAGGTGACTTTGCCAAGTCTTGGGGTTTTGGTCTTGACTTAGGTCTAAAATACAAACGCAATGAGCATCTTTCTTTGGGGGTCATGGCAAGAGACATTTCTTCTACCTTTAATGCTTGGGTTTTTACTTTAGATGAATCAACGCAAAATGTTTTTTTACAGACGGGTAATGAGATTCCTGAAAATGGACTAGAAATAACGTTACCAAGACTAATATTAGCGGCAAGTACAAGATACGGTCTTGGCTCAAAAGGCATTTATGCGGGAGGAGAGCTCGATATTGATATTACCACAGACGGTAGGCGGAATACCTTAATAAAAATGAATCCTTTTTCGCTAGATCCTCATTTCGGGGTTAAAATAGGCTTCAAAGAACTCGTTCAAGTTCGGGGAGGAATTTCAAGCATTCAACAATTTTCAAATATTGATGAGTCTCAATATTGGGGTATGCAACCAAATTTAGGTTTAGGCGTTGGTTTTAAAGGATTTTCGTTGGATTATGCGTTCACACGACTTGGCGCAAGTGATGCCAATTATTACACTCATATCTTTTCAATTAAATTAAGGTTGGCTAAGCCTAAAAATGCGGAGAAATGAGATTGATGCTGATTTTTTTATTGTCAATAATGAGTGCCCAACTTTCGGCACAGACATACGGCAATGAGTGGATTTCTTACGACCAACGCTATTATGCTTTCCCTGTAGTTCAGACGGGGATACACAAGATTGAGCATGCTGCTCTAATAAATGCTGGAGTGCCATTGGAAACTATTAACTCGACTAATTTCCAGTTGTTTGGCAAGGAAAAAGAAATCCCCCTTCATATCGTAGATAATAACGATGGTTTTATAAATGGTGGAGATTATCTTCTTTTTTATGCCGAAGCAAATGATGGATGGCTCGACTCCACTTTGTATGACGATCCCGATTGGATAGGTAACCCGAGATACAGTCTTTATAATGATACCCTACAGTATTTCTTGACATGGAATTCCTCAAATGAAAACTTGAGGTTTGAGGTCGAAACAGCCAACGATTTTGAAAATTATACACCAACTGACTTTGTGATTGAAGAGGAATTTAATTTTTATTCGAGTAGTTACAATGAGGGTGAAAAATCCTCTGATGCTTCTAGCTCCTTTTACATGCCAGGTGAAGGCTGGGGAAGTGCACCGAAAAACGGAAATTCAGGATATACTTGGGATTTTAATTCCCTCATATTTAATAACATTTATCAGGATGTGAATGCTCCATTGGTTACTTATGAATCGGTTGTAGTAGGAAGATCAAATGCTTTAGAGGCCTCCTCTGGTTCGGGAAACCACCATACGCGACATACCATTGGTGAAAGCAGTTATGTACTTACGGATTCGATATTTACAGGTTACAAGAGTGTGTTTGTGAATGGTTCTTTTCCGACTAACATCGTATCTTCCAATTCATCTGCGAATTTCAAAGTATCCATAATTGGAGACTTAAATGTTGCCACAGATTATGAATCTATAAATTATTGGTCCTTTAAATTCCCGCGGAATTTAAACTTTGAAAATTATGAGCAAATGGACTTTGAAGTGATCAATACTTCGGATGCAAAGTCTCGAATAGATATTCAAAACGGTAATTTAAACTTACCGATTGCACTCGTAGTTGGTTCTGAGCCACACATTTTGTTGGTTTCAAGTGCGAATGGAATCCTTAAATGCCTAGTGCCAAATTCTGTTGGTAATGATCGTCAAAATGTGGTTATTGAAAGTTTGGACAATATAACCTCTGTAACTTCAATTCAGCCCGTAAATGAGAATGGTTTATTTACTAACTATTCGATATTGGATAATATTGACAGTTTATTAATATTTGTATATAATGCTCAACTTGAAGCGGTGGTGAATGAATACGAAGCACATCGGACTTCTTCAAATGGAGGCGGGTACAATGTTTTAAAGGCGGAAATTAAAGAATTATACCAGCAATACGGTGGTGGTATTCCAAAACATGTTAATGGTATACGTCGATTTGCGCATCATATGTATGACGCCTCAACTCAAAAGCCAGTTGGGTTATTTTTAATAGGAAAGGGGATTCGCGAGGCCAATATTACCTCCTTAACGAGCATAGGTCCTGGCACAAGAACAAGCTCCTTGGCCTACCAAAATTCTTTAGTGCCCTCTTTTGGACAGCCCTCTTGCGATGCCTGTATTACCTCTAATCTTCCCGGTACCGATAAATGGACACCACTTATTCCTACTGGCCGAATATCTGTTAAAACTGAGATTGAACTTCAAAACTACCTTACGAAAATCATTGCTTACGATGCGCAACAAAATCAAAATGATGACTATACGTCAAATACAAAAGATTGGCAGAAACATATTTTGCATTTTTCAGGTGGAACTGGCTATCAAGAGCAACAATCGTTACAAATATATTTAAATGGAATGGCAGCTAAGGCTGAAGATTATTATTTCGGTGGTACGGTTCAGCTTGTTGCAAAAGAGAATGGTAATCCAATAGGACCGAGTCAAATTCAAGACATTAAGGATAGGATTAGTCAAGGCGTTTCATTAATGAATTTCTTTGGTCATTTTTCCACTTCTGAAAGCGGCTTTGATATCAATTTAGACAATCCTGTTAATTGGGATAATGAAGGTAAGTACCCTGTTCTTCTCGCCAATTCTTGTTATAACGGAAATATATTTCATAATGCAACTTCAAATTCAGAAAGTTTTGTGCTTGCGCCAGATGCTGGCGTAATTGCCTATATCGGTACTTTAAATTACGGCTTCGCCTCGTCGCTCAATGAATATTCAAGTAACTTTTATGATCAATTTTCGCGTCAAAATTATGGCGGTACGATTGGAGAACATATCCAATCTACCATAGATTCAGTTATGGACGCATCATCCAGTTTAATTTCCGAATCTACATTTATGCAAATGACGCTCCATGGTGACCCTATGATTCGTATGAATTGGCATGAATACCCCGAGATAGAGCTCACTGAATCAAGAGTTTCGTTTGGACCAGATGATCTTTCACTCGCTACAGACTCAATTGAAGTTAAGGTAAAATTCAGGAATCTTGGACGATCGATAACGGAAACCTTTGATCTAACCATTAATAGGGATTTTCCAGGGTCACTTATAGATTCTAATTATGTTTATAACATTTCAGGTTTAGATTATGAAAAGGATACTACGATTAAATTACCTTTTCAGCCAAGCCAAGGTGTTGGGGTAAATCAGTTTAACGTTAAGATTGATCGCCCTGATTTTATTACAGAGCAATATGACGAAATTGTGAACAATCAAGTGCTGAAGAATTTTTTAATAAGCGTTGATGGTATTGAGCCTATTTGGCCCGAACTTTTCGCTGTTGTTCCTAATGACTCCATTTCGATAAAAGCATCGACAATTGATCCTTTGGCGCCGAATAATTCTTATGTGTTTGAATTGGATACGAGCACTTCTTTTACCAGTTCCTTTGCAAGATTGGTCGTTGTAAATGGCGCCGGTGGAGTTTTTCAGGTCGATCCTTCAGATTGGAAGTTGAAGTCAAACGGGTTAAATGCACCTCTTATTTTAGAGGATAGTTTAGTTTATTTTTGGCGTGTAGCACTCGATGATGAGGAATTGATTTGGAAACGAAGATCATTTCAATATATACCGAATAAAAGAGGTTGGGGTCAAGATGTTGTTGGGCAGTTTTTAAGAAATTCGTTTAACGGTGTAGCTCTAAATACTGCCAACGAATTTAGAGAGTTTGTCCCTATCGAAGCTGACATTTCATGTCTTTGTAAATCAACAAGTCAATCTCCAGGGCACTATGATAATGCATGGTTCCTTAATAGTTCTATGCAGGATTACAATATTTGTAGTGTAACTCCTAAATTTCATGTTGCAGTTGTTGATAAATCATCTTTAGAATCTTGGGGTACAAGATTTGTTAACTCTACTGGTAGTGTCTCAAATCCAAACAACAATTTTGGAAACAATAATGATAATGGCGGTTGTGAAAACAGGGTTATGAAATATTTCACCTTTAACCAAGACAACCAGACTGAAATTGATGCTTTTCAAAATTTCGTTGAAAATGAAATACCGAATGGGAATTATATTCTTATTTACACACCGATGACAACCCGATATGACCTGTGGGACGCCATAAGTCCTGATTTGTATACAACCTTTTCTAATTTAGGTTCTGATAGTATAGTTCCTGGTCGGGCAAACAGACCTTTTATATTTTTAACACGTAAAGGCGATCCAAACTTTGTTGTTGAATTATTTTCTCAAAATAACGAGGATATATATCTCGACACCCTCATTACCGGTTCTGAAATTATAGGATATGAATCCTCGCCAGTCATAGGTCCTGTGAATAAATGGAATGCAGTTCATTGGAAGCAAAATGCATTAGAGGACAATACAACGGATTCGACGCGTCTCGAGGTTCAGCTTTTGGATGCGTTAGGGAATTATAAATCGTCTTTGGATATTCTGTTTACACCACACGACTCTATTATAGAATTGAACTCAATTATAGGAGCTGATACGGTTCCGAAAATAAGACTGATAAGTAAGTATAGAGATGCAGTTGATCAGACGCCCGCTCAAATGGATTTTTGGCATGTGCTTTATGACCCCATTCCGGAAGCAGCAATTTCAGGAAAAGCCAATTTGTTTTGGGAGCCCTCGGATACCATTCAAGAGGGCCAAAAAGGTCGGTTCTCAATGGGTATCAAAAACATTAGTGATGTTTCCATGGATTCTCTTCTTGTCTCATATTTTATCCTAGACGAAAATCAAGAGAAACATTTAATTCCATACGAACGACAAGATTCTTTAATTATAGGCGGGGTGTTGTCCGATACTGTTGATTTTGAGACTACGAATCTTGTAGGCTCGAATTTCTTTTGTATGGAGGTAAATCCTTACATCGATGCATCCCTCACAGTCACAGATCAGTTAGAGCTCTCTCATTTGAATAATGTTTTACAAATTCCTTTTAATGTAATTGCAGAAGAAGTTAATCCTATATTAGATGTTACCTTCAACGGTATTCATATCCTTAACAAAGATATTGTGGCTCCAACTACGGAAATCAATATTTCTTTGAACGATGAAAATCCATATCTGCTACTTGATAGTGACTCTGATACCTCATTATTTGGCATATATATTACCGATCCTTCAGGATTAACCTCGAGAATTCCATTTATTGATAATCAAGGAAATATGGTAATGAATTGGATTCCTGGCGATGAAAATCAGAATAAATTTAAAATATTGTACCCGGCATATTTTGAGCAAAATGGTATGTATAATATACTTGTGCAAGGATCTGATAAGTCGGGCAATGTATCAGGCGACTTCGAATATACAATTGATTTTGAAGTGATTCACGAGTCCCGAATTACACAGCTCATGAATTATCCTAATCCATTTTCAACCGCTACCAAATTTGTATTTACTCTAACGGGAGACCGTGCACCGGATGATGTTTTAATTCAAATCATGACGATTAGCGGTAGGGTGGTTAGAGAGATTACGGAAGTTGAAATTGGTCCTATACAGATCGGTCGAAATATTACCGAATTTTCCTGGGATGGTCGTGATCAATTTGGTGATTTACTAGCAAATGGTGTCTATCTGTATCGTGTTAAAGCTAAGATTGATGGGAAAGATATTGATTTATTGAATTCAGATGCAGATCAATATTTCCACAAAGGGTTAGGTAAAATGTATATTATCAGATAGTACATGTTCTTAGAAAAACTTACAGCTAAATATCGCTGTATCATCAACAAAACTCAAATCTCCTCTCCAATCATCGAGTTTAGAAAATATAATATTGTTCATATCTTCCATTTTTAACGGGGCGTATGCTTGTGCTGCCTTGACAAGCTGATTTACACCAAAAAGTGTTCCTTCATTATTTTCGAGTTCAATAAGACCATCTGTATATAGAACGAATGTTGAATTGGGGCTGAGTTCAATCGATCCAACGTTAATCTTTGGAATCTCGTCAAGCATGCCGAGTCCAATACATCCTTTATCTAGCATAAATATTTTTCGGCCGTGCAGAATGAAAGGATGATTGTGACCAGCGTTAACATATTTCATATGTCTGGTATGGGCATTGTAATGCGCAATGAAGAATGTAATGAACTTCTCTCCTTTAGCACTGCGCATAACTTTTTTATTCAGTTCCTCTATGAGGAATGGCATTTCAAACCTTTGGTATTTAAATAATGTTCTAATTGTGGCTTGAAAATTAGCCATTAGCAGTGCAGCACTAACTCCTTTTCCAGAAACATCTGCAATACAAATAATATATTCGTCATCCCCAAGTGGTATAAAGTCGTAATAATCTCCTCCTATAGCATGTCTCGGGATATATTTAGCACTTAGATCCATTTTTCTATTTGAAGGTAAATCCGAAGGGAAAAGAAGTTTTTGCATTTCCGAAGCCACCTCTAGTTCTTTGGATATACGTTCTTTAATAATGGTTTGCTCGCCTAATCTTTTATTTTCGACAGCTACCGCAATAATATTCGTTAGGGTCTGAACAAAGGAGAAATAACTTGTTTCTGTTTCACTATCAAGGTTACTTGATAGCAGCAGAAAAGCAAGTGGCTTTTCGCTATGAAAGACGGGTATAATAACTTGAAACTGATGTAGAATTCTCGACTTAGACGATTCTATGATTGTAATTTCTTTGAACCTACTGAATTCCTCATCGATCGCCTTCAGATCTATTTTCCCTTTAAAACCAATTTTAACAGGGTTTTCCCATTTTTTTTGGTGCATAAGAAGAACGAATTTAGAGAAACCTAACTGCTCTTTTAATATAAATGTGAAAATTTTCATTAAGTGCTTTACGGGCGCATTTTCATTAATAGCATTGGTTATTTCTAACAGAGAGCCTAGCTTAATTTCTTTGACTTCATTTTGGTATACTAAATCTTGTTCTCTTGTCGTGTACATATTTATCGTTCGCTATACTTGGGTAAATTTCTAAGAGCGGCTAGTTCCCTGAATTTTTGTTTGGCCTCTATACATGGTGTGCCGAAGTATGTTTTTCCTTCCTCTAAATCTTTAGAGACTCCTGACTGCGCGAGGACAACGACATTATCCTGAATAGTGACTTTACTTGTACACCCCACTTGTCCCCAAATCGTAACATGATTTTTTATGGTAACACAACCTGCAATGGCTGAAGAGGCGGCAATAATGCAATGCTTTCCGATTGTCGTATCGTGTCCAATTTGTACAAGATTATCGATTTTGGTTCCTACTCCAATAATCGTTTGGGAAGAGACTCCAGCATCAACAGTTGAATTTGCTCCGATTTCTACATGATCGTGAATAATTACCCCGCCCATAGTATGCATTAAGGTATGTTTTGAATTTGAAGAATTGTAGTAGAATGCGTCATGACCAATTACGGTATTTGGACCAATAATTACATTTGCTCCGATGTGAACATTATTCGATATTACAGCACCTGGAAGTATTTGAGAATCGGAACCGATCTTAATATTACTACCAAGTGATACGTTATTCCCAATGCGTGCTGTCGGATGGATGTGCTGGTTAATATTCGCGTTTAGTGGTGTTTTCGGAAAATAAGATTTACAAAGTTGGTTGTAATCTTCAAAAGGCCTGTCCGATGTAATGATTGCTTTTCCTTCTGGTGCCTCAATTCTAGCATTGATTATTATCGTATTGGCTTTCGAGTGCAAAGCTTTCTCAAAGTACTTGGGATGGTCAACAAATATCAAGTCGCCATTTTCTGCAACATTTAATTCACTTATACCCAGTACCATGTGGTTTTCAGGTCCAATAAAAACAGCATTTATTTGGTCTGTGATTTTCTTTAGAGGAACAGGTGTTTTAAATTTCATGCCACGTTTTATCAAAAATAATAAATGAACATTCAGGTTTCTTCGAAAATCAAAAGACTTATCACCTTGTGAATGTTTAAAGTAATTCTGAAATATTTAATCACAGAACTTTGGTATTATTAGAAAAGAAATTCATATTTTTGCAATCCATTTTGATATTGCTATTATGAAAAAAGAAATTCACCCAGACGATTATAGACTTGTAGTCTTTAAAGATATGTCAAACGATTATGCATTTGTATGTCCTTCTTGCGCTCCGACTAAAGAGACGATTCAATGGGAAGACGGAAAGGATTATCCATTAGTTAAACTAGATATATCCCACAAGTCTCACCCGTTCTTTACTGGTGTTGCTCAGTTTGTTGATACCGCAGGTAGAATTGACAAATTCAAGAACCGTCACGGTCGTCACATGAAATAAATTTATTTTATATACGTATTTGAAGCCCTTTTTTCAAGGGCTTTTTTTATGTCTTGGTTTTTTGTATTGCTCTCTTGATTCTGTCGTTTATAGCCCTTCCAATTCCTTTTTCGGGAAGCCATTCTATATATAAACGCTCAAATTTTCTAGCATCCATTACATGAAAAGAACGATAGAGTTCACTTGCTGCAGTATCAAGGTCCCCATTATTACTAAGTATAAATTGATGTGCAGTGTTGAAATTGGAATTGATCGAATCAAAGCCTATAAAACCACAATTTGATAAATCATCCAATTTGTTCAAATCGTCAAGAGAAAACATAGGCGTATTAGGAGCATAGTGATGTTTTACCATTCCACTTGTTTCAGGCGTTTTTTCCAATTGGGAACTTCCTTTAACCATCTCCACGCTTGTTCTTGTAGCTTTCGTTATTTCCTCTAAAGTTGTACTGCCCAATCTATAGACAAGGATTTTATCCTTTTCAAATCCAATTATGGTTGATTCTATTCCTTTTGAACAATTACCTCCATCTAAAATATAGGAAATCCTATTATTGAGTTGTTCTTTAACATGATCTGCAGATGTCGGAGAAATCCTTCCATAAAGATTGGCGCTTGGCGCTGCTATCGGATAAGAAAGTAGTTTGAGGAGTCCATGACATGTCTCATGGGCGGGAACACGTATGGCAACGCGCGGTTTTCCTGCTGTTACTTCATCAGGAACAATAGCTTTTTTTTCTAAAAGCATCGTAAGTGGACCAGGCCAAAATTTCGTAGCGAGTATCTTTGCATT
>Ga0257120_1002487_pt1 | contig 11020 bp, 8 predicted proteins | sample SI106_10metaG_FD_190153 | JGI IMG/M metagenome (GOLD analysis project Ga0257120, IMG submission 190153) | Marine microbial communities from Saanich Inlet, British Columbia, Canada - SI106_10 | ecosystem: Environmental > Aquatic > Marine > Inlet | place: Canada: British Columbia | collected... | reverse complement strand
TTCCTTTAGCCCTGGGCTATTAAAAGTTCCTTCGGCATGCAACAACCATTTTGAAATGCTTAAGGTATTAAGAGATGAGTATACAGGCGATGTCCATTTATCTTTTGGAATGACAAACCAAGATGAAGAAAAAAAGATTGTAGAGTTTTTTGAAGAAACAGGACAAGCGAAAGATCGTCTAGTAATTTATTCCTGTACTTCAGGTTATCCTGTTCCGTTCAAAGATGTTTGTTTGTTGGAAATATCTAGACTTAGAGAAGAATATGCGAATCGAGTTAAGCATGTAGGTTTTTCAGGACACCATTTAGGAATTGCTATTGATAATGCTGCATATGCCTTAGGGGCAACTTGGATAGAAAGACATTTTACAAAGGATAGAACTTGGAAAGGAACGGATCATTCGGCATCATTAGAACCAAATGGTTTAAAAAAGTTATGTAGAGATTTAAATGCCACCTACGAATCATTAAGTTATAAGCAAGAAGAAATTCTAGAAATAGAAAAAGTACAAAGAGAAAAGTTGAAATTTAAAAAAGGATAAATTTGAAAACGATAGCTTTTATCCCTGTTAGAGGCGGTAGCAAATCTATTCCCTTAAAAAACGTCAAATCGTTTTGTGGCAAACCCTTGGTGTATTGGACCGCTAGGGCCGCACAATATACTAAAGAAATTGACGAGGTTATAATTGGGACAGATTCTGAAGAGATAAAAAAAACGGTTCTTGCTTTTGGTTTTAATAAACTAAAAGTTTATGACCGATCTAAAGTAAATGCGGCAGATTCATCGTCTACGGAAAGTGTTATGCTTGAATATTTAAACGGTGTAAATTTGAATTCACTCGATACGTTTGTCTTAATTCAAGCAACATCACCTTTTTTATTGGAGACAGATTTGTCAAAAGGAATTTTGCAGTTAAAAAATTCAAAGAGTGATTCATTATTGAGTTGTGCTATTGTTAAGCGTTTCTTTTGGAATAAAGAAGGAATGGCAATCAATTATGATTTTAAAAACAGGCCTAGACGCCAAGACTTTGAAGGCACATTAATTGAAAATGGCGCATTTTATATCAATACCGTTTCTAATATTTTAAAGTTTGGTAATCGACTTAGCGGAAACATCGAAATTTATCAAATGCCCGAATACTCAATGACTGAAATCGATGAGCCAGACGATTGGGTTTATGCAGAGTATTTAATGAAAAAGCATGTTTTATGTCAAGAAAGAAAAGAAATAAAGCTATTTTTAAGTGATGTAGACGGTGTTTTAACAGACGCAGGAATGTATTATTCTGAGAATGGAGATGAGCTTAAAAAGTTTAATACTCACGACGGAAAAGGCTTTGAGTTACTTCGAAATGCGAATATAAAAACAGGGATCATTACCTCCGAAAACACTAAGATTGTTGAAAGAAGAGCAAAAAAATTGAAAGTAGATTTTTTATATCAAGGCAAAGAACATGGAGGAAAATTAGAGGCTGCAAAAGCTATATGTAAAGATTTAGGAATTACTTTAGATGCTGTTGCCTATATAGGGGACGATGTGAATTGTTTTGAGCTCTTATCTAACGTTGGGCTGGCTGCGTGCCCCAGTAATGCTGTTGATAAAATAAAATCGATTCCAAATATCCTGATTTTAAATACTAAAGGGGGCGAAGGTGCTGTTAGAGAATTTGTAAATAAGATAATTTAAACATGTATAGGGGCCTTTTTTTAATTTATGGTGTCAAGGTTACATTGACTACAAATAATATGGAGTTCAAAAATTTTGTCCTGGCCACGCTACAAAATTATGATAACAAGACACCAGACTACAAGTTTAAAATTGATGTTTGTATAGAATTTAATAAGGACTCTCAAATAAAAAAAAGTAAATTTAGAGTTGGAAACGGGATTTTTTTGGATGATACGGATAAAAAAATTGCAATACAACACAAGCTATTCTTAGGGGAATTCATTAAAAATAGCGATGACAATCTAAAGATTAGAGGAGAGGTTCGTCACACAATTAAAAAAACAATTAAAAACGCCATAAAAAGTATTGCAATTAAAAACTATTCTTACAAAGAGATGTTGTTTCATCAATTGTATAGAGAACTTGTTTTAATGCCCGTTTTTTGGGTTTTAAGAAACAAATTTGGAAAATATTTGATGCATGCTTCTGCAGTTTCTCACAAAAATCGAACATTGGTTTTTTTAGGTAATGACGGAGTTGGAAAAACAACGATTGCATTAAAATTATTAAAAAACGAAGGATCTTTATTTTTTGGAGATAATTTTTTACTGTACGATTCTAATAAAATTCACCCATTTATTGACACTCTTAGGGTAAATAAAAAGGACATTACAGCTATTAAGTCTTATGAGGGATCTCCTGTATTTAAAAAAGTATATGAAGGCAAGTCAAGAACCCACTTTAACTTTAATTTAGATTATGTTTCTGAAAGCGCAACCCCAACACATTTTTTTGTACTGAAGCAATCCAGTAAAAACTATAAGACAACAATTACTAAAGACCAGTTTATTAACCATACTTTAGCAATAAATGATTATGTTAAGGAGTTTGACAACTATAGCTATGCGAGCAATTTGATTTTTCTCTATGATGTTCATTTTAACGTAAAAGAGCAAGAGGCTAAATTTTTATCAAAATTAGTTTCAGAGAAACCATGTGCACTACTTAGTTTAAAAAAAGACGAAGACGTATTTGACTTGTTTAACAAAGAAAAATAAACCAATGTATTTAAGTTTCGCTTCTCATTGTCATATCAAAATTGATAACCAACCGATAGAATGGAATGCTTTTTTAAAAAGCAGTTACTGGCATTATCACAGTGTTGAAACTGCCCAATATACAGACTTAAATGTAGAGTTTATATCCAAAATACCTTTTCCAACTCAAAAAATACTACACCCAAAGTATGGCTCATATGGGCATAATTTTATTATATATGATCATAAAAAAAGAAGAGTGGCTTTTGACTTTTCCAACGTTGGAATAAAGCCAACCAAACTTTTGGTCGAAGAAAAGTTTGACTTAGGTACTTTAGAAAAATTACTTTTTGATTTGGTTAAAATTGTACTTCTAGGAAAACAAGTTGCGTGTATTCACGCTTCTAGCTTTTTAACAAGTGAAGGTGCAAAGATGATAGCTGGATGGGAAGGGATTGGCAAAAGCTCAATAATGCTTAAGAAAGTATATAATGGAGACTATTTTTTGTCTGATGATCGATCGTTTATAACCATAGACGGACTTGTATTCCCTATTTATTCTGATGTGAAGCAATATTCAGGTGAATTTACATCTTTTAAAGAACTATTAAAACACTCTAGTTTTAAAGAGAGGTTAATCATAAAACTGAATAGTTATTTACATAAAATTAGAGATAACAACGATTCTCCAAAGCTGCACTTTGGGATTCAAAAGATTTTAAACTTATTAAGGCGCTTACATTTATACAAAATACATATCCCGTTGGAAAAAATTTCTATTGGAAAAAATGAAGGCTTTAAATTAAAAGATGTTTTTGTATTACAGCAAGTTTCTCATAAAGAAACAGATAAAGAAAAAATTGAGACTAAGGACATTATCACATCGCTTATAAATACTACAAAATTTGATGATACAGGTATGTTTAAATTATACCAGTCTTACAAATATCTTTTCCCAAATCACCCAAATGAGATTTTAGAAACTTATGAAATAAAAATTAGAGATGTTTTAAACGGTGGCTTTAGTAAAGCCAATGTGTCCTTGAACACGGTACTTTTAAATGCATCGATATCAGATACAGTAAAATATATAAATGCCTAAATGAGTCAAGAAATTACTATAGAATTTTCTTTATCTACTTTTTTAAACTGGAGAGTAACATCTAACAATAAAAATTGGCTAAATCAAAACATACAGGAATTTAGATCCTCTTACAAAGAGAGTTTAGGAGGTGCTGTTTACGATATTTCTATAGCACAAGTCAAAAAAATTAGCATAGATAAAAATGCTGTAAATGTATCTGAAGCTATTTATTGCTTATCAAATAGCATATATATTAAAGATAAATACACAGATAAAAAGATGCATTTTCAAGTGGGTAAGGATGACTATAAACTTGAGCTTGAACAGGGCTTTACATTTCATTATTACGCCGCTCTCTTAGATGCTTTTATTAAAATAATTGCATTTCAAAAAGACATAATTGCGTTACATGCTAGTGCGATTCAAAAAGAAAATAAAGTTTTTGTTTTTGGAGCTTGGAGACGCATGGGTAAGACTACGGCAATTTTAAATGTTTTAGCGCAGGACATAACGGTTCAGGTTTTGGCTGATGATGCTGTTATGATTACAGCACAAGGTCAACTGATCCCATACTTAAGAGGAATAGATTTGTATCCTTATTTGCCAATTCCAAAAAGCTACTTATCTAAAAAAAACAAATTAAAGAGGCGTTTAGCTAAGGGCGTTAACGGCCTTCCTTTACTGCCTAAAGTATTATCTAATAAAATATTGAAACGTTTTTTACTGCCCCGTCTGAACCTTGCTGCGCACGGACATGGAATATCGACCGAATCAACTGGGGTAGATTCTTTTTACGCGCTTAAAAAGCATTTAAATACGAAAACTCAAAAAAACGAGATAACAGCTTCTGAATTAAAAAACTTTATAGGAAGAAGCTCTTACTTTGAAATTATAGAGTATCAAGCTATCTTTGAAATGGCTTGTTCGGTATATCCTGAATCAGAATTTTCAAAACTAATAATTGATTATAAAACGTTTCAAGACAAAGTTAATCACGTTATTAGTAGTGATTGTGAGATGCTAGAGTTAAATATAGCAAAGGATTACTCAGATATTAAAGATTTAAAATCTATTATTTAAACACAAGCTGTTACAAATTGGAAAACAAGTTCTCAAAAAACGTATCACTCTACACTATTGGTCAGTTTTTGGCTCAGGCTTTATCATTTGTGTTACTTCCAATTTATATCAGTCAGTTAAGTATAGACGAATATGGAATTGTTGCTGTATTTATGGCTGTTGGAACTTTCTTAAACGCGCTTATGCAGTATGGGTTTAGCCCAACAATAATGCGTTATTACTTTGAGTTTAAAAAGGATTCACTAAAATTTAAATCATTTTTTTCTAGCCTTCTCCTATTTTTGTTTGGTGGCAATCTCATTATTGTTTTATTAATATACATAACTCATAATTTTATCTATGAATTTACACTGTCTAGCGCAGATGTATCTACTTATATTTATTACGTTATTGGATATTCTTTTTTGTATACATTTCCTTTGTTAAACTTAAGTTTATTTCGGGTTGAAGGACAAGCGAAAAAATATTTCTTTTTTAACTTAGCTCAGTTCTTTATTTCGTTTGGGGTTATTTATTATTTTGTGGCTATTCAACAAGATGGTGCTTTAGGAAAGATAAAAGGGGAATTCTGGGCCAGACTGCCTTTATTTTTGTTGTCGTTTTATTTATATAGAAAATATTTTATTTTAAAAAAATTAGATTTTGTTTATTTAAAAAAAGCATTAAAATTTGGAGTTCCTTTAATGTTTCAAGCCCTTTTGTGGTGGAGCTTATATAGGTTAGATTATTTTTTAATAGAAAAAGAGCTTGGAAGTACAGCTTTAGGGCTTTATAATGTTGCATTTCAAATTTCATTTATAGTAATTACAATAGGAATTGCATACTCTTTAGCATGGACACCACATTTTTTTTCTATTGCAAAAGAAAAATCTACTCCAGAAATTTACGGGAATCTTATTGGTAATTTTTTTATGTTTTTATCAATTGTAAGTATAGGGATTTACTTTATGGGCTATCATGTTTTAGAGCTCATTGGCGGAGAACAATATTTGGTTATTTTTGATTTTTTACCTTGGCTACTAATAGGAGCAATTTTTCAAAGCGGTTATTATTTAATACAACAAACAATTCAATACTCTAAAAAAACATGGTCCATTCCAGCCATACTTGGCCTTGGTATATTTGCAGGCTTTACATTAGAATATTTGCTTATTAATAAATTTGAATTAGCAGGAATCAGCATCATTAAGGTTATAACATTTAGCGCTATATTTGTTTTGACATATTTAAAAGGCCAGAGCTATTATAAAATTAAAATACCAAGAAGTAAAATTATAATAACCCTTGTCGTTTTAATCTTGAATTTTAGTATTGGCTATGTTTTAGATTTTAGTGCAACCTCACTTTTTTTAAAGTTGTTTGCATTCATTATTACTACTTTGGGGTTGTGGTTTTTCTTCCCCTTTTTTAGTCAAGTCGAAAAAACAACGATACTTAAGAAATTGAAAAGAACATGAAGAACATTTGTTTTGTAACAAATTATAAAAAGACATACTTTTTTGATGCTATTGGTAAAGAAATCAAAGCTCGAGGAGGAAAGGTGTATTGGATTGTACTCAACAAAATGTTGTATGACTATTTATTACCAATCTATGGGGCAGAGAACCTGCTGTTAATTAACAAAAACCAAGGAAGTGTCCCGAATATTAAGATAGGAGAATATAAGCTTAACGAGCTGGTTTCTGTAGATAGGGCTTTAAAATATTATGGCGAATGGAGCTATGATTTTTTAAAAAACATACAAAAACCAGTTTATGATTTTATAAATAACCACAAGATTTCTTTTGTATTTGGGGAAACCACCTATGCGCATGAAGTCCTGATATGCAGAATGCTTAAAGATAAAAAAGAGCTTTCGTGTAAGTATCTGCACCCACAAACAATCCGTATTCCTAGCTATCTTTTCACATTTTTAGAAGACGAGTTTCAATCTAAAATTTATGAAGGCGTTAAATTTGACACCTATGAAGAAGGGTCTGTTATTAAAGTTCAAAGACCGACAGAATCTGTTGTGAATGAAAAACGAGTTAAAAAATCCATGAATATTTTGAGTAAATTAAAAAGAAGCGCCCGCTTTTTTAATCAAAAAAACATGGAAATAGACGACCCCTCAATTTCACCAACAAATATTAGTGGTCGCTTAAATAAAGGCTTTTTTGAAGAATGGAATAGATTAACGTATCCTTTTGTAAAAACAGAACCATATTCGGAAATCGAAAACAAAAATTTTGTAGTTTACACATTACACAAGCAGCCAGAAGCTTCTGTTGATGTGGTTGGAAGATATTATGATAACCAATACACCAATATTCAAAATATATGGCGCATACTTCCAGATGATTGGTATCTCGTAGTTAAGGAGCACACCAATGCTATCGGAGATCGCTCGCTTTCTTTTTTTAAAAAAATAAAAAGATTAAGAAACCTCGTTCTCTTAAACGAGCATATCAATTCGCACAAAATAATTCAAGACTCCAAGGCCATTTTCAGTGTTTCTGGGTCTATAGCCTATGAGGCAGCGCTTTACGGAAAGCCAGCGTTTTTATTTGCACCTATCTTTTTTGATAAGTTGCAAAATTGTCAAACCATATCCTTAGAAACACTTCGGAACACGAATAATATTAAAGATTTATTAGCAATTTGGGAAGCAGAACGCAAACATAAAATGCCTGTGAATGCTTTTTCTAAACTCCTTTTAACTTATAGTGCCAAAGGACTCATCAGCGATCCTTTGACAGACCCAAAATGTATGGAGAGGGACAATATCATAAAGGTTACGGATGCATTTTTAAAACTGACTGAATGAAGTTAAGACTAAAGAAAATAAAGTTAGATATTTATCTAACACTCATCTTTACTTTAATACTCGTAGTATTTAAAAAACCAGAATTTGCTCCAATCTTAATACTTCCAATTTTACTTTTTTCGTATTATAAAATTCTAATACAAAGAGATATTACGGCAGTTATTATTTTAATGCTCTCTTCCCGACTTATTATGGGGCCTTTTAATCCAGGGAGTAACCTTTCGTTTAATATTTTAAATATTATTTGTAATTACTTACCAGTCTTATTTATAGTGGCATATAGTTATTTAGGGGTCACTAAATTTGATATTATTAGATTAAAGTCAATCAAATGGACGGCGGTATACATTGTTTTTCTTTTAGGGTTTGGACTCCTGCTTCCAAGATATACCAAAGTTGTTATTGCACCAGAAATATTGCCGTTGGTTTTATTTTTTTTATTAGTATTTATAAAGGCTGAACAAAATATTAGGTATGAGTATTTACTTAGCTTTTTTAGATATACGTTTATTGCTTGTATCATTGTGTATTTAAGCCCGCTTTTTGCAAGTGAAATGTCCTATTTATTTTCTGAAGGCATTATTTTTAAAGAAAAACTAGCTCGAATTTCACTGTTTGTAAAAAGAACGATTCCCAGAAACACAGGGTTTGTATTTGATTTTAGAATCATGGGGCAGTTAGGGTGCTTATACTTATTACTTTTATATTATTTAGGCAAAAAGAAAAACTTATTAGACTTACTACTTTTAATTACTGTAACCATAATGACTTTTTCAAGAGGCCCAATTTTGATTATAATATTTCTCTTAATTGCTATTTACGGCCCTCAGAAACTTAAATTCACAAAAAAAGGAATCGCTTTTGGCTTAGGAATATTTTTACTATCAATCTCAGGAAGTATATATGTATACAATAAAAAGAGCGATGTTATAAACCAGTACATCGCTACTTACAACCCTTTTACAGAAAATAACGCACTTTCCCAAAGAGGAGGTTTTATATCCTATTCCATGGATTATTTTCATAAAAACCCCTTAGGTCAAGGCTTAGGGTATATGTCATCTGAAGATGCTGGTCATAAAATTTTTACAGGGTATACACGTCATAAAGGCCGAATTATTTATACTAATTACTATTATAAAGTGACCGATGCTTATCTTGCCATGTCATTAGCGGAAAAAGGGATTATTGGCTTTGTTTTATTTGCGTTATCATTAATTGAAATATTCTATTCAAACAGAAATAAAGTATCCTTGTTTTTTCTTTTAGGGTTAATTATTAATCTAATAGGCACAGACATTCCAAAGCAAGGATTTTATTATTTTGTAATCATTTTGATTTATTACGGATTAAGTCAGCTAAATATGAAAAAAATAGAACCTAAGAAACATGAATATATTAGTTGACACACATATTTTTGATGACAAACAACAAGGAACAAGAACGTATTTAAAAGGGCTGTATTCAGAACTTTTTCTGATCGCTGAAAAATGGCATTTTTATTTAGTAGCCTATGATACAGCAAACTTAAAAAGAGAATTTGGTTTTCATGATAACGTTAGCTTTATTGAGCTAAAATCGAAAAGTAAGTTTTATCGTTTATTAATAGAACTTCCATTTATAATTAGAAAATTTAATATTAATTACGCCCACTACCAATACATATCTTCTCCAATAAAAAATTGTAAACAAATTGTAACAAATCATGATATACTTTTTGAGCAGAAAGAATTCAAAATATTTTTCCCATTAAAATATAGGTTAATCAACAGTATCCTGTTTAAAATATCTGCAAAAAGAGCTGATATTTTGTTAACGGTATCTGAGTACTCTAGGAGAAAAATATCAGAAATTTATAATATAAAGATTGATCAAATTAAAATCACACCAAACGCAGTAAGTGAGACCTATTTAAACACAAACCTGGTTGATATTGATACTAATCTTAATTTGGGTAAGTATATTTTGTATGTTTCAAGGATTGAACCTAGAAAAAACCATTTAAATTTACTCAAAGCGTTTATAGAATTGAGTTTAGCTCAAAAAGGATATAAATTGGTTTTTATTGGTAAAAAAGAGATTGTTTTTAATGACTTAAAATTATTTATAGATAAAAATAATAAAGAAGTTAATAAATCTGTAATATGGTTAGAGAATATATCCAACGAAGATTTGAAGTCATATTACAAAAATTGCGAGCTTTTTGTGTTCCCTTCCTTTGCAGAAGGGTTTGGAATACCTCCATTAGAGGCCATGTTCTTTAAAAAGAAATTACTATGCTCCAAAAGTACAGCAATGGCTGATTTTGGCCTTCCTGATGAGGTTACGTTTGACCCCTATGACGTTAATGAAATAAAAATAAAAATAAAAGAGCAATTGTATAAAAATTTTGACTTAGATGATGTGTATGCTACGATTCTTTCTAAGTTTAATTGGAAAGCAATTGCTGAGAATTATAAAAAAACATTAACTAATCATTTTGAAAACCATTGATTTTTTTTCTAAATTAAAACAACAATATTTATTTTTATTGATGATTGCTTCGGTTGGCTATTATTTATACAATCAATATTGTTTATTACCAGCGCCAGTTCATACTATTGAACTTGTTTTTGGAGATGAAGTAACAATACAAGAAGTTCCAATTGTCTATATTTCTAGTAACCAAGAATCAGAAATTAATTTTGAAACCGTTTATAAATTTCAAGACACAGGAAATCTAGTTTATCAATGTCAACTTGATGAAACAAAAAAACTGCGTAAGCTTAGACTTTATTTTGCTTATCCAAACAAAACGGTTTCAATTAATTCGATTGCCCTAAAATCTTCAAATGAGATTGTTTTAATTCCATTACAAAAATTTAAGAATCAATTTGGGGTCAAGAGTAGTGCGCAGCCAAACAACCTTAAGATAGAAACCCTTATAAAAAACGGATATATAGAGTTCTCTAAAACTAGTATTTACTCATCAGACTTTAACAATAGTTACCAGCTTATTTTGCCTTTATTAATAGTGCTAATTTTAATTATTTTGGTGATTAAAACCCTGAAGCAAATTGAAATTAGACCATTATCCATCCCAAACATAACAATTAGTTTACTTGTTTTAACAGAGTTTTTACCTGCACCAATTTACAATGTAGCTTTAATTTTAATGGCCGCACTAAATCTTAGAAGCGTATCATGGGCAGCCATAAAACAACATAAAACCAATCTTTTTGTTATCGGATTCTTTTTGATTTATTTATTGAATAACCTTCTTGTATCCGAAGAAAGCTTCAAAGAAATGTCAACTATTGAACGGTTTTTACCTTTTGTTGTTTTAGGGATTGTATTGCCAGC
>Ga0257120_1002483_pt1 | contig 11030 bp, 6 predicted proteins | sample SI106_10metaG_FD_190153 | JGI IMG/M metagenome (GOLD analysis project Ga0257120, IMG submission 190153) | Marine microbial communities from Saanich Inlet, British Columbia, Canada - SI106_10 | ecosystem: Environmental > Aquatic > Marine > Inlet | place: Canada: British Columbia | collected... | reverse complement strand
TGCCAAAGGGTTAAATGAAGAGGTTGTTCGTGCTATTTCTAAAAAGAAAAACGAACCAGAGTGGATGACTAATTGGCGAATAGAAGCTTTTAAAGTTTGGGAAAAAATGGAAGAACCAGAATGGGCAAATGTTCATTATGAAAAACCAAAATTTCAAGATATCGCATACTATTCTGCTCCAAAGGAAAAACCAAAATTAAATTCTTTAGATGAAGTTGATCCAGAATTATTAGACACATTTAAGCGTTTAGGAATTTCTTTAGATGAGCAAAAAAAATTAGCCAATGTGGCTGTAGATATTGTCATGGATTCTGTTTCTGTAGCAACTACTTTTAAGAAAACATTAGGTGAAAAAGGTATTATTTTTATGCCTATTTCAGAAGCAATTCAAGAACACCCAGAATTAGTCAGAAAATATTTAGGAACTGTTGTACCAACAACCGATAACTTTTATGCAGCATTAAATTCGGCAGTTTTTTCTGATGGATCTTTTTGTTACATTCCTAAAGGAGTTAAATGTCCGATGGAATTATCTACGTATTTTAGAATTAATGAAGGAGGAACAGGCCAATTTGAAAGAACCTTAGTTGTTGCAGATGCAGGAAGTTATGTTTCTTATTTAGAAGGATGTACTGCACCAAGTAGAGATGAAAATCAATTGCACGCAGCTGTTGTAGAATTAATTGCAATGGATGATGCCGAAATTAAATATTCTACCGTACAGAACTGGTATCCTGGTAATAAAGAAGGGAAAGGTGGTGTTTACAACTTTGTAACCAAGAGAGGTCTTTGTGAAAAAAATGCAAAAATTTCGTGGACTCAAGTTGAAACAGGTTCTGCTGTAACTTGGAAATACCCTTCTTGTATTTTAAAAGGAGATAACTCTGTTGGTGAATTCTACTCAATTGCAGTAACTAATAATTATCAACAAGCAGATACAGGTACTAAAATGATTCACTTGGGTAACAATACAAAGTCTACCATTATTTCTAAAGGAATTTCTGCGGGTCAATCTCAAAACAGTTATAGAGGTCTAGTTCAAGTAAGTTCTCGAGCAGAAAACGCACGTAACTTTTCTCAGTGTGATTCTTTATTGATGGGGAACGCTTGTGGAGCTCACACGTTTCCTTATTTAGAAGTAAAAAATAAATCAGCACAAATAGAACACGAAGCAACTACAAGTAAAATTGGTGAAGACCAATTATTTTATTGCAATCAACGAGGTATTGATACAGAAAAAGCAATTGCTTTAATTGTAAACGGCTTTAGTAAAGAGGTTTTAAATAAATTACCTATGGAATTTGCTGTAGAAGCTCAAAAATTACTAGAAATCAGTTTAGAAGGAAGTGTTGGATAAGTATTTACCAACAATAAAATATATCAATTTTTAAATAATGCTTCTAACCAAAAGTTAAAAGCGAATAGTACAAATAGAATGTTAAAAATAGAAAATTTACAAGCAAGTATAGATGATAAATCTATCTTAAAAGGTTTAGGTTTAGAAGTAAAATCTGGCGAAGTACATGCTATTATGGGGCCTAATGGTGCCGGTAAAAGTACTTTAGCAAACATAATTGCTGGTAAAGATGATTATGAAGTTACTGCGGGATCTATTGAATTAAACGGACAAGATATTAGTGAGCTATCACCAGAAGAAAGAGCTCACGAAGGTATATTTTTATCTTTCCAATATCCTGTAGAAATCCCTGGAGTTTCAGTTACAAATTTCATTAAAACTGCAATTAACCAAACTCGTAAAGCTAAAGGTTTAGAAGACATGCCTGCAAAAGACATGTTAAAAATGATTCGTGAAAAATCTGAGTTACTAGAAATAGACCGTAAATTTTTATCTCGTTCTTTAAACGAAGGTTTTTCTGGAGGAGAAAAAAAACGTAACGAAATATTTCAAATGGCAATGTTAGAGCCAAAACTAGCCATTCTTGATGAAACAGATTCTGGTTTAGATATTGATGCCTTGCGTATTGTGGCAAGCGGAGTAAATAAACTAAAATCTAAAGACAATGCAGTAATTGTTATTACGCATTATCAGCGTTTATTAGATTATATCGTACCCGATTTTGTGCACGTATTACACGATGGAAAAATCGTTAAAAGTGGAGATGCTTCTCTAGCTTTAGAGCTTGAAGCAAAAGGATATGATTGGATTAAACAAGAATTGGTTTAAAAGTTCCTAAAGTATCAAAAGCTGAGAAATCAACTTTTGTAACTTATCAACTTTCAACTTTCAAACTAGCAGAAAAATGGAATTAAAAGATAAATTGTTATCATCATATGTAGCTTTTGAAAATCGTGTAGATACAAATTCTGATGTACACGAAATTCGCTCTAAAGCATTAAAAAGTTTCGAAAATTTAGGGTTTCCTACGAAGAAATTAGAAGCTTGGAAATACACTTCTCTAAACTCAGTTTTAAAAGAAGATTACAGCTTGTTTCCTAACAAGGGTGGTGATGTAGAATTAGCAGATGTAAAAAAATATTTTATTCATGATATAGACACTTATAATATTGTTTTTATAGATGGTAAATACAGTTCTTTTTTATCAGAAACTACTCATGAGAACATTGATGTTTGTCTAATGTCTGCCGCATTAAGTAAGCCTAAATACAAGGCTACAATAGAGAATTACTTTAATAAAATAGCAAAACAAGACAATTTAACATCGTTAAATACGGCATTTGCAACAGAAGGAGCGTACATAAATATTCCTAAAAATATTGAAGTAGAAAAGCCGATTCAAATTATCAATTTTACAACAGGCTCTGAATCTGCAACCATGCTGCAGCCAAGAAATTTAATTGTTGTTGGCGAGAATTCTCACGTTCAAATTATAGAACGTCATCAGAGCTTAACCAGCAATCCTGTTTTAACAAATGCAGTTACAGAGATTTTTGCTGACAAAAGAGCTTTTGTAGATTATTACAAGATTCAGAATGATGATATTAAAGCTTCTTTAGTTGATAACTCTTATGTTGAACAACAGTCTAATAGTGTAGTTTCTGTGCATACTTTTTCTTTTGGAGGAAATATTACCAGAAACAACCTAAACTTCTTTCAAAAAGGAGAATATATAGATTCTATTTTAAAAGGAATTACAATTAGTGAAGGGAAACAGCATATAGATCATCACACTTTAGTGCATCATATTACACCAAACTGTGAATCTCATCAAGATTATAAAGGAATTTATGATGCTCGTTCTACGGCTGTTTTTAACGGTAAAGTAATAGTTGAAAAAGAAGCTCAGAAAACAAATGCTTATCAACAAAACAACAACATTTTATTGAGTGACAAAGCAACAATTAATGCCAAGCCTCAATTAGAAATTTTTGCTGATGATGTAAAGTGCTCTCATGGGTGTACTATTGGTCAATTAGATGATGATGCACTGTTTTACATGCAACAACGTGGTATTCCAGAAAAAGAAGGAAAAGCATTACTAATGTTTGCATTTGCAAATACTGTTTTAGAAAGTGTAAAAATACCAGAAGTTAAACAACGAATCACTAAAATTATCGCAGATAAATTAGGGGTTGATATTGGTTTTGATTTGTAAGATCGAAAATGCTTTTATATAAAATTTAAACCACGCAAATTGCGTGGTTTTTTTGTAAAATAATTAATCTCTTTAACGATGCTAAAATTGGAGGTTGGAATTCTATAACTTTCTAAACTTCATTTTCCCATAAATAAAAACTATCTATTTACCCAAAATCTTGAAACGTTCAATATCAAAATAAATAAACGAAACCTCTTAAAAACAGATCTATTTAATACTTTCTATAATACCTTTCAAAAATTTATTTTCATCAAAATTTTTCAATCCAAAACGTACAATTACCATCTCTTCGTCAGGTAAAACATAAACCCTTTGTCCTTGATAGCCATCAGCATAATACATGTTGTTCGGCACGTCTTTAAAACCTCCGCTACTATTTAACCAAAATTGGGCTCCGTAAATTCCTCCAGAAGTATTTGTTGGTGTCGTTATATAATCTACCCAATCTTTTGTAAATAACTCTTCTCCATTCCAATTTCCATTTTTAAGGTATAATAGGCCGAATTTACCCCAATCTCTTGCAGTTGCCCAGGAGTATGATGAACCTACGTAATTGCCACTTAAATCAGCTTCTAATAGCATAGAATTCATTCCTATTTTATCAATAAAATCTGTATACCAAAAATCTAAATACTCTTGATGAGTTTGAAAGTAATTTTTTAAAATTCCAGATAATAAATTTGTTGTTCCAGAAGAATAGTTCCATAATTCATTTGGCTTGCCAACCAGCGGTTTGTTTTCTTGCATCTTGGTCATATCTCTATCTAAAAACAACATTTTAGTTGCGTCTGAAATTTCATCATAATTTTCATCCCATTCCAAACCAGAATTCATTTGTAATAAATTATTGATGGTAATATTTTTACGAGAATCATCTTGCCAAGTTGCTATTGGAGCTTTATCTAATACATTTATTTTTCCTTGATGTTGCATTACTCCAATAACAGTGCTCAAAATACTTTTGGTCATTGACCATCCTAAAAATTTTGAATCTTTATTAAAACCGTCAGCATATTTTTCAGCTATAATTTGATCTTTATAAATTACAACAACAGCTCTTGATTTATCTTCTTTTGTAAAAATTGAACTTACAGATTTCTTGAGTTTAGAATAATCAATTTTTTTGAAAATAACATTATTTTGTTCACCGTTTCCATAAGGAAAAGGTGTTTTGCTATCTGGCTGTAATCTTCTGGGGGTTAAATATGCTGCTGTTTCATCATCTTCATTTAAAGTTAAAACACTACCTAAACCTTTTCTGATTATTGCTTTTCGCGTCAGTAATCCAAAAACAGATGATATTGCTGATTTCGTTTTCAAATTAACTTCATCTGAAGCCAAACTAACAGGTGAAAAATTGTTGTCTGTTGTATCTGTAAACGCTAACGTTCTTTTAGCAACAAATACTGATGAGGCTGTATTTTTTGCCGAATAACCTGCCAAAATGTTCAACTTTGAATAATTATAAATTATTGTAATTAAAACAGCAACAAGTAATAAAAGAACAATTCGTTTTAAATATTTCATAAAGACTAAATTTTAGTTATGTAAAAATAAGAAAATGATATAGACAATTTTACCACTTTCAAAAACCAACCTCTATATTTGTATTATAAATTGACTTCGTATGATAAATGTTGATAAAATTCGTGAAGACTTTCCTATTTTAAAACAAACAGTTCATGGCAAACCTTTGGTCTATTTTGATAATGCTGCCACTTCACAAACTCCGCAAATAGTTATTGATACTATCGTTGATTATTACAGTAATTATAACGCAAATATACATAGAGGTGTCCACACATTAAGTCAAATTGCTACAGATAAATATGAACAAGCACGTATTAAAATTCAGAATCATTTTAATGCAAAAGAAGCGTATGAGATCATTTTAACCTCAGGAACAACGCACAGCATTAATATCGTTGCGGCCGGTTTTGCTTCACTTATAAATAAAGATGATGAAATTATCGTCTCCGCTTTAGAACATCATTCTAATATCGTGCCTTGGCAAATGTTATGCGAAAAAACAGGTGCTGTTCTTAAAGTAATTCCAATGAATGAAGATGGTTCTTTAGAAATGGAATTGTATCATAATTTATTGAATGAAAATACAAAATTAGTTTTTTGTAATCATGTTTCAAATGCATTAGGAACTCTAAACCCAATAAAAGAAATTATTGATGCCGCTCACAAAGTAAATGCTGCTGTTTTAATTGATGGAGCTCAAGCAACACCTCACATTAAACCAGACGTACAGGCTTTAGATGTAGATTTTTACGTAGCTTCTGCGCATAAATTATGTGGGCCAACAGGAGTTGGATTGTTATACGGAAAACAAGAATGGTTAGAAAAACTACCTCCTTATCAAGGTGGTGGAGAAATGATAGAAACGGTTTCATTTAAAAAAACTACCTATGCAGGATTACCTCATAAATTTGAGGCTGGAACTCCAAATATTTGTGGAGGAATTGCTTTTGGTACTGCTTTAGAATATATGAATTCAATTGGATTCAATAATATTGCTTCTTATGAAAACGAACTTTTAGAATACGGTACACAAGAACTTCTAAAAATAAAAGGTTTAAAGATTTACGGAGCTACAAAAGAAAAAACAGCGGTTATTTCTTTTAATGTGAATGAAATTCATCCTTACGATATTGGGTCTATCTTAGATAAATTAGGTATTGCTGTTAGAACAGGGCATCATTGTGCACAACCAATTATGGACTTTTATAAAATACCAGGAACCATAAGAGCTTCTTTCTCATTTTACAATACAAAAGAAGAAATAGATATTTTAGTCGCGGGAGTAAAAAGAGCAACTATGATGTTGTCTTAAGAAGATAAAAATTATAAAAACAAAAAAGGTTCTGCAAATGCAGAACCTTTTTTAATTATAAAAAAAATACTATTCCTATCTTAGAGCAGGATTGTAATTTGTTGGATAATCATCTGCTTTTGCTAAACCATTTGTTGCTGTTCTAAAGTTAGAACCAAATTTATCATCTATTGCACCTAACATTCTATTTGCCATTAATGCATATCCTCTTCCTGTAAGGTGAACACCATCTAAACTAACCAAACCTCCCGTAACTAAACTGGTAGTTATAGTATAGTTATCAAAAACAATACCTCCAGAAGCTTCTCTTAAAATAGCATTCAAGTCAACAAGAGCTACATTATCATTTGAACTTGCCACATCTGTAATGGTTGTATTGTAAGCTGTAGTTGCTGCAGTAATACTCGCTAACTCTGAGACAGTTACTACCCATTGGTCTGCTAAAGGCACTCCAACTCCATTAACGGATGAAGGGTTACTCGGGTCTGCTAAAGTTCCAATAAATGAAGAACCAGGTAATACTAGTAAATCTTCTTCTGTAGTTTGTCTTAGTTGTTGCAAAGCGCTAAAAGCAGGATTTAATGCTCCTAAATCAGTTAGACTTTCATCTATAATTACCACAGGGTTTTGACCAACAGCAAAGCTAATAGTTCTTTTTGCAACTTCTGCATTTGCCATATCTTCTGACATTACATTTAAAGCGACTAATGCCCCAAATGCTTGTTGAATACCAGCATTATAAACTGCATAAGCACCATTTACTGCAGTTGCCGTTGCTTCGTCCATTGGAATTGGGTTGTAAGGAACTGTAGTAAAATATGGTAATAACGTAATGTCTGGGACTGTTGCAATTACTCCTTTTGCACCACTAGCAGTCATTGTCATAACCATGTTTCTAAAAACTGGATCAAAAACTAACGGATTTGTGATGTCATTAGAGCCATAAGTGGATGGATCTAAATTTCCTGTTGGATTTGTTGCAGAAGGAGATTGATCTACCCCAGAACCTCCTGAAGTAGCGTATCCTAAAACATCATTTCCACCAACTTCAGATAATGTAAAAAATGTTGGGCTTTGTGCCATAACATCTCCTAAAACTGTAGCTTCGGCACTTGAAGCCATTCGTGCATAATAAGGATTCGCTGAACCTGCTAATATACCTGCTGGATTTCCATAACCAGGTGCTACTAAATGAAAACTTTTAGCGCCTGGAACTCCGTAATTATTAAAAGAAGAACCTTCTGCACGATCTACCAATCCTGTGGTCGGTAATGCTTCTACACGAACAGGGCCAGCACCATTAAAATAAAGTCTTGGTTCTGCTGTTGCATTACCTCCGAATACAAAACCACCAATATTATCTTTCATTAAAGGCTGGTTAAAGTCTGTACTAAATTTAGAAGCTAGAATATTTGGAAAAGAATTTTCCTGTGCTTTTACAAATAATGCTCCATCTGTATAACCAGCTGTAAAAGAAGCCCCTAAAGCAATGTATTTAGAGAAGTCTAAATTATTAGTATTTAATTGTACTACTGGCATTACTGGCGCTTCAATGGGGTCAAAATCAGTATTCTCTTCACAAGACATAACGCCTAATGATAAAAGAAACAATGCGATGTATTTATAATTTTTCATATAATATGTTCTTTTTAGTTATTAATTGTCCAAGATACGTAGTACTGTGAACCTATAGCACCAATACCAGGAGCACTTAAATATTCTTGTCCTGTTAGATTAGCTCCTCCAATTTTAAAGATAGATTTTATAGAAGGAACAGCATAATTAATTTGCGCGTCTAAAACGATTCTTTCACCGATCACTGCGTCTACAAACGTAGATTCCCATAAAAATTCATCTTGCCATCTTGCATTAAAATTAAAGCCAAAGTTTTTAAATAAATTTGGTTTTCCAAACTGTAATTTTAGTTTGTGCTCAGGAGTATTAAAACCAGCTTCAAAACCTGGATCAGATGCTTGGTCAAAATCAAATTTTGCATACGTATAATTTACACCTAAATCAAAACCTTTTAAAACTTTCGTGTTTAAACCAATTGTAGCTCCATAAGAGTTGATGTCTGCTTTTGTATTTGTGTAAACTTGAGCGACTTTAAAAGCGTTGTCAGTACCACGAACAAGAACATTTTTATTAGAAATAAAGTCTTCATATTTATTGTAATACACACTTAAGTCCACAGTTACTCGAGATGACCCTGGGTTTACCAAGCCTCTATAACCTACCTCAAAGGCAGTCACTTTTTCTGGACTTACTAAATCTATATCTGCTGCTACAGTACCTCCACTTTCTGTTGTGAAAGAATTTTCATATGCATCTCTAATACTTAAAGATTGTATAACACCATCAGCTCCTAAATATTGTACACTTTTATCTAAATTATCCGGTGCAGATCCTACTAAAATTGCGTTACCCACATCTAAACCAATATACTGATCTTGAGTAGTTGGATTTCTAAAACCTGTTTGAAAAGAAGCTCTAAAGTTTTGATTTTTATCCTCTCCTGCTGCATATGCAAAAGAAACTCTTGGAGAAAAATTACCATCAAAATTTTGCGCCTTATCATAACGAATAGATGCTGTTACTTTTAATCGATCTTCTTCTAAGAATTTTTTCTGTGCTTGTGTATACACCCCATATTCATCGTAATTAATAGGTCCATCAGCATCTGTAAAGATATTTCCAAAAGAATTTAAAGAATATCTTCTATAAGAACCACCTACTTGAATTTCTGCGAAATCTACTACATCCTTAAGATTGTAATTTACATCTGAATGGTATAATTTAGTTTGATCTCTAAATTTTGATCCTGTTAATAAATTAGGGTCTGAAGTAACTTTATCTAAAGCTTCTTTGAAGCCTTCAGTACCTGGAATTAAACGATCTCTATCTGCAAAAGCTCGTGCAGCAGCATGACTAGATGCCGTTACTCCAGGAACAGAACCAAGGTAAGCTCCAGCATATTCTGTAAACCATTTGGTATCTGAACTCCACGATCTATTCACATTTATAGCAGCAAATAAAGTGTTGTAAGAGTCTCCAGCATCTTCACTAGTAACATACCCTCTTACAAAAAAGTTTTTCCCTTTTACCTCTAGTTTGTGTTGTTGTAGTAAAAAGTTTTGAATACTATATTTTTGACCACCTAAGTACTGTGTCGTTCCTGTACCAGCTTTAGAATTCCAAATAAATTCTAAACGATCATCTCCAAAAGGTCTATAGTTAAGAGACCCTCCAAACTTTACACTTTTCACACCATAATCCATTAAATCTCTTTCATCATAACCAGTTCTACTTACCCTACCAATAGCAGGCCCTAAATTTGTAGCTACGACATCTCCAAAAACGTTCACACCATTAAAGTCATTCACAGAATTTCTGTCACCAGGCGCTAATACCGCTCCTCTAATTCCCGCAGTGGTATTTCTATAATCTGTAGCAACCCAATCTGTAGCTTCTAAAACAGATAGTGTAGCTTTTGCCGCAAGTTTATCAGAAAAAGCATACGCCATTCTAATATTAAAATCTGTGAATTCATTGTTTCCACCAGCTTCTTGACTCGTAATTCCTCCTTTTAGAGAAACACTAATACCTTGATCATCAAAAGGACTTTTACTTGTCATAAACATGATACCATTAAAGGCATTTGCTCCATACAATGCAGATGACGCACCTGGCAGTAATTCAACGGTATTTACGTCTAATTCAGACATTCCTAATAAATTACCTATTGCAAAGTTAAGTGCTGGTGAAGAATTATCCATCCCATCCACTAATTGCATAAAACGAGTGTTTGCAAATGTTGCAAAACCTCTTGTATTTACTGACTTAAAAGTTAAACTGTTAGTATTGACATCAACACCTTTAAGATTTTCTAAACCATCATAAAATGATGGAGCAGAAGTATTTTTAATAGCTCTAGCATCCATTCTTTCTACCGTTACTGGAGACTCCATAATACGTTCTGGAGTTCTAGAAGCCGAAACTACAATTTCGTCTAAAGAAGTTTCGTTTTCAACCAATTTCACCTCAACTTTCTGGTTGTTTTCTGTTATTTCTAATTTAGCTGTATTAAACCCTACAACAGATACTTCTATTGTAAAAGGCGGTTTGTCGGCAGCTTTTAACACAAAATTACCGTCAAAGTCTGAATTTGTTCCTACAGCTTTTCTAGAAATTTTAATATTGGCCCCAGGAATTAATTCTCCTGTTTTTGCATCTTTAACTGTCCCTGAAACAGTGGTTTGGGCAACCATTGTAACACTACTAAAAGCTATAAATGCAAGAAATAAAATCTTTTTTCTCATAATTTGAATTGTTTGTTAGCTATATGCAAAGTACAATTTTTTTTAAATAATTCAATAAATAGGTTTCTTTTTTATGATTACAATAAAAAACAAGCGTTTTTATCAGAAGAATAAAATGAAAAAAGGAGTCTTCCACATATTAACATAAACAGCTAGATATTGTACATTTGCATTTCTTTAATTCCACTTTTAGTTGAACACAATTCAAAATATTTCTAATTTTTCTAACTCAGAAAAAACCTTTGTTACTATTGGCACTTTTGACGGCGTGCATTTTGGGCATCAAAAAAT
>Ga0257120_1002482_pt1 | contig 11031 bp, 10 predicted proteins | sample SI106_10metaG_FD_190153 | JGI IMG/M metagenome (GOLD analysis project Ga0257120, IMG submission 190153) | Marine microbial communities from Saanich Inlet, British Columbia, Canada - SI106_10 | ecosystem: Environmental > Aquatic > Marine > Inlet | place: Canada: British Columbia | collected... | reverse complement strand
TTTTTTCATGGTTATTTTTTTTGTCTTGTTATTAGTTATGTTGTTGTTTCTGTTTTATAAATCTTTAAAATATCTTATGCAGAGAGGAAGGGATTCGAACCCTCGATATAGTTACCCATATACACGCTTTCCAAGCGTGCGCCTTAAGCCACTCGGCCACCTCTCTAAATCTTCCGGCAAAAAGTAGCAAGAAATAACTATTTCAAATTCGTCTTTCTTTCTAAAGACACGCCAAAATACGAAAAAAATTTTGCTAACAAAAGAAATTTGAATAAACGGTTCGTATTTTAATTTTATCGGTTTATACTTAATGATTTCTTAACCTAAAAATATGATTTTTTTGACAAAAGATGTTCTTATAAAGTCCTTTTGTTTTGTATTTTCGTGAAACTTAAAAAAGTAAGTGATGAAAAATAATTATTGTATCCTGATGGCTGGTGGAATTGGAAGTAGATTTTGGCCAATGAGTACCGAAGAATTTCCAAAACAATTTCATGATGTATTAGGTATGGGTAAAACCTTACTTCAAATGTCATTTGAAAGAATGCTTTTGGTTTGCCCTAAGGAGAATATTTTTATAGTTACTAATGCATCCTACAAAGATTTGGTTGCTGAGCAATTACCAGAAATTGAGGAACACCAAATATTATTGGAGCCTAGCAGAAAGAACACTGCGCCTTGTGTAGCTTACGCTAGTTATAAGATTAAAAAAATGAATCCAGATGCTGTTTTAGTTGTAGCACCTTCGGATCATATTGTTTTAAAAGAACAAGCATTTAAAGAAACTTTAGAAACAGCAATTACTCAATCAACTTCTGAAAATTGCCTTGTTACTTTAGGAATAAAGCCAAGCAGACCTGATACTGGATATGGTTATATCCAGTTTTTAGATAATGTGGAAGGAAGTAAAAATGAGGTTCGTGATGTAAAGATGTTTACTGAAAAGCCAGATTTAGATTTAGCTAAAGAATTTATTTCTAGTGGTGACTTTTATTGGAACGCAGGCATATTTGTATGGACTGCTGATGCAATTATTGAATCATTTAAGCAACATTTACCTACAATTCACGAATTGTTTGTAGAAGGGATGAATGTTTACAATACCGAAATGGAAGCTGAGTTTATTGAGCATACTTATGCTGAGTGTAAAAACATTTCTATTGATTATGGTATTATGGAAAAAGCCAAGAATGTATATGTTGTTTTATCTGATTTTGGATGGAGTGATTTAGGAACATGGGGAGCGCTTTATGGACATATTGATAAAGATGCAGAGAACAATGCTGTAATTGGAAACAAAGTGAACTTGTACGACTCTAAAGAGTGTATAGTTAGATTACCAAAAGATAAACTGGCTGTAATCCAGGGATTAGATGATTACATTGTTGTAGAAGAAAAAGGTGTTTTACTCATTTGTAAGAAATCAGAAGAACAAAGAATAAAACAATTTGTATTGGATGTTAAATTGAAGAGATAAAAAAAAGAGCTAGTTTAAACTAGCTCTTTTTTTTGGTTATACTGTAGCAATACATTTTAATTCAATACCAATTGGTGTTGGTAAGCAATTGATTTCGCAGGTTGTTCTGCAAGGCAAATTATCTTTGAAATACTCTGCATAAATTGCGTTATAAATCTTAAAGTCGTCTTTCATGTTGGTTAAGAAAACGGTTACATCTACTAATTTATCCCAAGATGAACCACTCGCTTCCAATACAAGTTTTACGTTATTAAAAACCGAGTGACATTGTTTTGCAATATCATACGACTTAATTGTTCCGTCTTCATTTAGTTCTACTCCAGGAATTACTTTAGTTCCTCTTTCTCTTGGTCCTACTCCCGAAAGGAATAATAAATCACCTACTTTACGTGCATGAGGATACATTCCTACTGGTTCTGGTGCTTTTTCTGAGTTAATTTTATCCATTTTTATTTACTTATAATTTTAATTTCTATTCGTCTGTTTTTATCTCTTCCCCATTTTTGTTGGTTAGATGAGATAGGGTTTTTACTTCCGTATCCAATGTAATCAAGTTTTTCTGTAGCTATTCCTTTTTGTATTAAAAAGCTATGTACCGATTGGGCTCTTAGTTGAGATATTGTGTCATTCTTCTCTTTCATTCCCGAGTTATCGGTAAAGCCTCCAATTTCAATAGTAACATTGGGATTAGAGTTTAAAAATAACAATAATCCTGTTAAATCTTTATTGTTTGAATCTGTTAACTCTGATTTTCCAGACTCAAAGTTTAAATTGGTCATTATATATGATTGGTTAATCTTAAATTCATCATATTTTATGTTCTCTAGTTTTAATAAAATATCCTCATAAGCAGATTCATTCACCAAAGTTCCTGTACCATAATCACGTTTTTGGATTATTTTAACTTCAATTCGTCTGTTAGATGCTCGTCCTGATTTGTATTTATTACTAAAAGCAGGATAAGAAGAACCATATCCTTTGTATCTTAATTGAGAAGAAGAGATTCCTTCTTTTATTAAATAATCATACACATATTTAGCTCTTTTTTGAGAAAGCACTTTGTTTTTAGCTTCATTTCCCGAACGATCAGTGTGACCTCCAATTTCTACTATTAAGTCAGAGTCTTTTCTTAGTGCGTCTTTCAAATGGATTAAATCCTGATTAGTTGAAGGAGATGAAAAAGTAGTTTTTCCTGAAGCGAATTGAATTTCGTATAATATTAATCTATAGTTCACTGGAATTGCCTCTGGAACTAATGACAGATGCTGAATTTCGAGATGAATTTTTGAGCTATCAATAACACTTGGCATTGGAGGACATATTCTGTTTCCTAACTCGTCTTCTAATTTGAACTCTGGGTAGGGAACAAAGTTTTCAATTTTATCTCTTATGCTTCGGTAACGAGAACTTTTGTTTGCACCATCTGTAGCAATATCCCAATAGCTTGTTGCTTCTAAATTGGTGTAGCCACAAAATTGCTTTAATAAAATAGCAGAAATATATCCTGATGCATGCCATCCGTTCCAGCAGTGAAGATAGATTGGGCCAATAGAATCGTATTTGGCACTTTCATAAGCCATTTTAACCATTTGATAAATATGATTGGAATCAAAATAATCTAATTGAACATAATTAAGATTGTTAGTGGATCCATTGGTGCAATTACATCCTTGATTATCAATAATAGAATCAGCATTTTTTTGGTATAAATACACTGACGTAGAAAATCCTTCTTGACATAAGTTTAATACTCCATCATTGGGTAATGGATTTTGGTTTTTTCGCTTTGCGGTTTTATGGTAATAATTATTTCCACCACCTCGGTATGCAACTCCATGAAGTATTGGACGCATGTTTCTCGTTCCGTAAAGGTCCTCAAAGTTATTACCGTAGTTGTCGGTTATTTTATAAAGTAAATCACTTTCATTGTATCTAACTTTATAAAACTCTGGAGAAAGAGTATCCGTTAATTTGGTAACTATCTCATTATTATATTCAGAAATAACGGTATCGTTAATTTGGCTAAAGCCAAATACGATTGTTATACAAAACAGAATTGATAAGGAGAATTTCATAGGGTTAGGTTTCATTTTTTAAATCATTTAAAGATAAAGTTTATTGTTCAGGAGAGTCAAATTAGTCGAATGCTTTTTGAACATCTTTATAAATGTCTGCAATAAATATACCAGCACCAATTGTATAAGTTGGTGAAATGAAATTTTGATTTAGAGTATTATTGCCAGCTAAAATCATTCTGATTCCCAATCCTGCACTTACGTTAAAGTATTTGAAAAATCGATAGGTAACTTTCATTGATGGTTCGTATAACATAACAAAAGAGCTGTTGGCCTTTTTGCCTAATGAGTTTTCTAATGATGCTTGTCCAAAGCCGAGATAAATAGGAATAGAGACTTGGATATTGTTTTTTTCTAAAAAAGAATACTCCACAAAAGGACTTACGTATCTAAGTTTTAACCTATTTGTATCCAAGGTTTCTGTGATTTCCTCAAAGTCCGAAATCAACCAATTATAGCCCAAAGCTAAAGTGAATTGTTTATTGAAGTTAACTCCTAAAGCAAAACCTCTTACTTGTGCTCGGCTATTAGAAATAAATGAATTACGGGTTGTTAAATTTCCGTAGAAAGTAGGTTTGTGAGTTAAGCTAACTCTAATAGAATCGAACATTTGGCTATTTCCCATAAATGGGAAGGCAAACAATGCTATGTAGAGTAGTTTTTTGATGAAGTAAATTTATTTAAAACCAAGACGAGTTTGAGTTGATTCGGGATTAATTTATTCAACTTCTATTGTTGACAGATATAAATTAAAGAGAAAGCTCAATATTTGGGTCCCAAAAAACTTCTTTAAAGTTCAGAATTTTGTCCTCTTTAATTTCAATCCCTTCTTTTTCTAATGCTTCTTGCATCATAGTTGGAGTAGGGAAGTGGTGCTTTCCTGTTAGCATTCCGTTTCGGTTTACAACTCTGTGTGCAGGCACATATTTTTTTTGAGAATGAGAAGCATTCATTGCCCAACCCACCATTCGCGAAGAACGAGGTGTACTTAATGCTTTTGCAATTGCTCCGTAATTGGTAGCTCTTCCTTTTGGGATGTGCCGTACAATTTCGAATACTGATTGAAAAAAGTCTTTATGTTTGTCTGGGATGGAAGTCATTATCTTAACATATTTAAAGCTCTATTTAAAGCTTTTACTAATGCGTCAACTTCTTCAATTGTGTTATAAAAACTAAACGAAGCACGAGTTGTTCCTGGGATTTCGAAAAAATCCATCAAGGGTTGTGTGCAATGGTGACCTGTACGTACAGCAACTCCCATTTTATCTACAATAGTTCCCAAATCAAAAGGGTGAACTCCATCAACTACGAATGAGATAACACATGTTTTGTTTTCAGCTTCACCAATGATTTTTAATCCTTCAATCATGCTTAACTCTTGAGTAGCATAATTCAGTAGTTCTGTTTCTTGCTTTTCTATAAACTCAAAACCAATAGAATTTACATAATCGACTGCAACTCCAAGTCCAATTCCTCCTGCAATGTTTGGAGTTCCTGCTTCAAATTTATGAGGTAATTCATTGTAGTTAGTTTTTTCGAAAGTAACCGTTTTTATCATGTCACCACCACCTTGGTAAGGAGGTAATGAGTTTAAAACATCCTCTTTTCCAAATAAGATTCCTGTACCAGTTGGTCCAAATAATTTATGTCCCGAAAACACAAAGAAATCAGCATCCATTTCTTGTACGTCTAATTTCCCATGCGTTACTGCTTGTGCTCCATCTACTAAAACTAAAGCTCCCTTTTCACGAGCAATTTTAATTATTTCGTCAGTAGGGTTTATAGTTCCCAATGAATTAGAAGTATGAGTAAATGCAACCAATTTGGTGTTAGATGAAATCAATTTCTTGTATTCATCCATCAATAATTCCCCTTTTTGGTTAATTGGAATTACTTTTAATTTTGCACCAGTTTCTTCGCAAAGCATTTGCCAAGGAACTATGTTGGAGTGGTGCTCCATTGCTGTGATTATAATTTCATCATCAGCTGTCATAGAAGTTCGTAAGCTGCTAGAAATCATATTAATTCCTCCAGTTGTACCAGAAGTAAAAATGATTTCATGCGAATGTTTTGCATTTAAAAATTGCTGAACTTTAACTCTTGCTTGTTCGTAAGCATCAGTTGCCAATTGGCTTAAAGTATGAACTCCTCTATGGATATTGCTATTCTCATTCTCATAATAGTTGCTAATAGCATCAATTACAAGTTGAGGTTTTTGAGTGGTAGCTCCATTATCCAAATACACCAAAGGTTTTCCATTTACTTCTCGTGAAAGTATCGGAAAGTCTTTTCGTATATCTTGAATTGTTTTCATTTTGAGCTATTAAAGTCGGACTTCGAGACATTTTTATTTTCCGTTTCACTTCTAAGAAAAACCCTCAGCCCTCAGTTGTTATTCCATTCCATAAATCTCAAGAACTTTCTCTTTCAATTCAGGGATTTTAATTTTTTCTACTACTTCTCCTAAAAATGCACTAATCAATAAGGCTGTAGCAGATTCTTTGCTTAATCCTCTTGATTGCAAATAAAATACTGCCTCTTCATCCAATTGTCCAGATGTAGAACCGTGACTACATTTTACATCATCAGCATAAATCTCCAACTCTGGTTTAGAGTTCATTGTAGCGTCATCAGACAGTAAAATATTGTTGTTACTCTGGAAAGCATTAATTTTTTGAGCATCTTTTCTTACAAAGACTTTTCCATTAAATACTCCAGTTGCTTTATCGCCAACTGTTCCTTTATAATGCTCATTACTTTCGCAATTAGGCATTATGTGGTCCATTATCGTATGGTTATCAATGTGTTCTCTTCCTGTTGGTTGGTAGGCTCCATACAAGTTGCTTTCACAATGTTCTCCTTTTACAAAAACATTAGTGTTATTTCTTATCCAATCTCCTTTTAATGTATAGTTAAAAGCAGAAAAAGTAGAGTTATTTTCTTGAGTAGCAACATTAGTACTCATCACATTCATTCCTTCTTCGTAATTTTGAATTACGTAATAATTGATGTGGCTATTTTCTCCAATAAAAAATTCATTTACTGAGTTGTAAAAGTAGTTGTTAGTGTTTTTGTTGATTGAACTTTTAATGATAGAAAGCTCAGAGTTTTTCTCAGTAACAAATATGTTTCTTGGTTGAGAAATAACACTTTCTCCTTCAGAATAATGAATTAAATGAACTGGTTTGTCGCAAACTCCTTTTGCTATAACCATAATTCCTTCAGAAAAATAAGCAGTGTTAAGTGCAGAGAAAAAATTGGTAATGGTATCTAAATTCTGAGAAAAGCAAGTAGTTAATTCTTCAGTAGTACATTCTTCAAATGATTTAATTGTGATAGAATCATTTTTTGGCAAATTAGATAGTTCGGTATTAAGAAAACCGTTTACCATTACTATTTCATAAGTATCTAAACCTGCAACTCTTACTTCATCTAAATTGATGTTAGCAGAATCAATCTGGTCAAACTTGTACTGATTTTTTGTAATTTTTGTAGTTCTACTGTATTTCCAGTATTCATCTTTAGTATTAGGGAAGCTTAAGTTTTTTAAAGCTTCTACTCCTGATTTTCTGATATTAGGAAGTTCGTTCCATACGGCTAAGTTATTCTCAGCAATGTGCGAAACAAATTCTTCTACTTTATTTGTTGTAAGTGTTGAACTCATTGTGTTTGTTTGAGAATATATTTAAGCGTTTATCTCTTCTTTTATCCAGTCGTATCCTTTTTCTTCCAGTTCTAGAGCTAATTCTTTACCTCCAGATTTCACGATTTTTCCTTTGTATAATACGTGAACAAAATCAGGAACTATATGGTCCAATAATCTTTGGTAGTGCGTAATTACAACAGTAGCATTGTCTTTAGTCTTCAATGTGTTTACTCCATGAGAAACAATTTTAAGAGCATCAATGTCTAATCCAGAATCAGTTTCATCTAATATTGCCAACTTAGGCTCAAGCATTGCCATCTGGAAAATTTCATTTCTCTTTTTCTCTCCACCACTAAATCCTTCGTTCACATATCTTTTTAGCAAAGAATTATCTAACTCTACTAGAGCAGATTTCTCTTTTACTTTAGCCAAAAATTCTTTTGCAGCTATCGGATCTTCTCCTTTAGACTCTCTTGTTTCGTTAATTGCTGTTCTCAAGAAGTTCATGTTACTTACTCCTGGTATTTCAATAGGATATTGAAAAGCCAAGAAAATTCCCATTCTTGATCTTTCTTCAGTAGAAAACTCTAATAAATCTTCACCCATAAAATCTACAGAACCATCTGTAATTTCATAATCTTCATTTCCAGCTAATACTGCTGATAAAGTACTTTTACCAGAACCATTTGGCCCCATGATTGCGTGAACCTCTCCTGCTTTTACATCAAGATTAATTCCTTTCAGAATTTCTTTTCCATCTATAGAAGCGTGTAAATTTTTAATTGAAATCATTCTTTACTTTCTTGTTATTTTTAAACATTCTAAATAATAGGCAAATGTAAATAAAAGTTTATCAAAATTCCATGTTTTAGAGCTTGTAAATAAAAAAAAGGAGTTAGTATTCACAAATTAGGCTAAACCTACCTTTTAGTGGAACTTAATTCGTAATTTTGACTCAATTAATTTGGAAGAATAGTATATGAAAAACATCAGGAATTTCTGCATCATAGCACACATTGATCATGGTAAAAGTACCTTGGCCGATAGATTGTTACAAACAACCGGAACAATTAGCGACAGAGAAATGCAGAATCAGGCACTTGACGATATGGATTTGGAGCGTGAAAGAGGGATTACGATCAAGAGTCATGCAATCCAGATGGATTACGAGCAAGATGGTGAAAAATATGTGTTAAACCTTATTGATACTCCTGGACACGTAGATTTTTCCTACGAAGTTTCTCGTTCTATTGCAGCTTGTGAAGGAGCATTATTAATTGTAGATGCATCTCAAGGAATTGAAGCTCAAACTATTTCGAATCTGTATTTAGCTTTAGAGCACGATTTGGAAATTATTCCAATTTTGAATAAAATGGACTTGCCAGGAGCAATGCCAGAAGAAGTTTCGGATCAAATTATTGAATTAATTGGATGTAAACAAGAAGATATTATCCCTGCCAGTGGAAAAACTGGATTAGGAGTAGAGGCAATTTTAGAAGCTGTGGTTATTAGAGTTCCAGCACCAAAAGGAGATTTGGAAGCGCCATTTCAAGCCATGGTGTTTGATTCAGTATTTAACTCTTATAGAGGAATTATTGCTTATTTCAGAGTGCTTAATGGGACGTTAAAAAAAGGGGATAAAGTAAAGTTTATCAATACCGAAAAAGAATATTTTGCGGATGAAATTGGAAATTTAGGATTAGACTTATTGCCAAAGAAGCAAATTTCTGCTGGAGATGTAGGATATATTATTTCAGGAATAAAAGAGGCGAAAGAAGTAAAAGTTGGTGATACGGTAACTACTGTTGAAAATCCATGTACTACTGCAGTAAAAGGATTTGAGGATGTAAAACCAATGGTTTTTGCAGGAATTTATCCTGTAGATACAGATGAATACGAAGAATTAAGAGATGCAATGGAAAGATTGCAATTGAATGATGCTTCGTTAGTATTTGCTCCTGAAAGTTCAGCAGCTTTAGGATTTGGATTTAGATGTGGATTCTTAGGAATGCTTCACATGGAGATTATTCAAGAAAGATTGGAGCGTGAGTTTAACATGACTGTAATTACTACAGTGCCTAACGTTTCTTACAAAGCTTTCCTTAGAAAAGAAAACCAATTATTGGAATTAAACAATCCTTCTGATTTACCAGATCCATCAAGAATAGATTACATAGAAGAGCCATTTATTAAGGCTCAAATAATTACAAAATCTGATTTTGTTGGTCCTATCATGAGTTTATGTATCAATAAAAGAGGAATGCTCACTAACCAAGTTTATTTAACTTCGGATAGGGTGGAGCTTACTTTTGAAGTGCCAATGGCAGAAATAGTTTTTGATTTTTATGACAAATTAAAATCAATATCTAAAGGTTATGCTTCTTTTGATTACTTCCCAATTGGTTACAGACAGTCTAAATTAATTAAGTTAGATATATTATTGAATGGAGATCCTGTAGATGCATTATCAGCTTTGGTTCACCAAGATAATGCTTACGATTTAGGAAAAAGAATTTGTGCTAAATTGAGAGAGTTAATCCCGAGACAACAATTTGATATTGCCATACAAGCGGCAATTGGAGCTAAGATTATATCAAGAGAAACTGTGAAGGCAGTTCGTAAAGATGTAACAGCTAAATGTTACGGAGGAGATATTTCTCGTAAGCGTAAACTACTAGAAAAGCAGAAGAAAGGAAAGAAGAGAATGAGACAAGTAGGAAACGTAGAGGTTCCTCAGTCAGCATTTATGGCTGTATTGAAGTTGGATTAAATTTTAAGACAGTAAATTATTTAATAATGATTCGATTAAAACAAGAGTTTAATTTTCCAAAAACAACTCGTTTTGTTGGGCTTATATTTTTGGCTACTTCATTATTAACAATGTTTAATATTCCACTATTAGGATTACTGCTAGTTATTGTTTTTTCGTACGTTAGTTTTAGTAAAACAACAAATAAAATCGATCTAGAAAAAAGAACTATAAATCATCAGGATTTACCAAAAAAGAATTTTCCTTTAGATTCATATATTCATATATCATTACTTTCTGCAAATATGACTTCTTCAACTTTTAGTAGAGGAAACAGAAAGACATCAAGTACAGAAAAAGAATTTCAGGTTGTATTGTTAAATGCTAAGCATAGTAAAAAGCTTATTATTGAAAAGTATTCAGGGAAAGTACGAGCACTTGAGAGAATTGAAGAGTTGTCGAGTCAACTTGAGATGGAGATTACTAAGTATAATCCTCAAATAGCATCTCGTAAGGGTAGGAGGTGATTTATTGTTTTGAAACAAGCAAAACCAAGTCCACCAACCTACTAGAGTAACCAATTTCATTATCGTACCAACCACAAATTTTAACTGAATTGTCTAGCACTTGAGTAAGTGTTGAGTCAAAAATACAGGAATTAGGATTTCTTAAAATATCAACAGAAACTATTGGTGCTACGTTATATTCCAAAATGTGTTTCATGTCTCCTTGGCTCGCTTTTTTAAAGGCAGTATTTATCTCTTCAATAGATTTAGGATTCTTGATATTTAGAGTTAATTCTGTTAACGAACCATCGGGTACAGGAACTCTATTTGCACTCCCTATTATTTTGCCCTCTAAATGAGCGAAAATTTGAGTTACAGCTTTAGCTGCCCCTGTTGTGGTAGGAATTATAGATAAAGTGGCTGCACGGCCTCTTCTAATGTCTTTGTGCCAACCATCGTGAAGATTCTGAACACTGGTGTAGGAATGTATTGTTGAAAGGAAGCCATTTTCTATTCCGCATAGTTCATCAATAATTTTAATCATTGGTGCAGCACAGTTTGTTGTGCATGAAGCATTG
>Ga0257120_1002480_pt1 | contig 11034 bp, 6 predicted proteins | sample SI106_10metaG_FD_190153 | JGI IMG/M metagenome (GOLD analysis project Ga0257120, IMG submission 190153) | Marine microbial communities from Saanich Inlet, British Columbia, Canada - SI106_10 | ecosystem: Environmental > Aquatic > Marine > Inlet | place: Canada: British Columbia | collected... | reverse complement strand
AAAGGAATTAAGTTCTGACAATCAGAAAAAGAAAGATGGGAGAAACGAGGTGTGGTCTATGGTGAAAATTCGCAGGAATATGACGGAATATGATTGGGATACCTATAAAGAACATGTTTTGATTGGAATTGATGATAGTCGTGCAGAAAAAGAGAAAACCCTTGCCAAGTTTAGTGAAGTTGATGCTGAGTACGCTATGTTCTACAATACGGTTAAAAGGGAGACGATCAAATTAAAAGAAGCCCTCGATTTTGAGGAGAGGCAACAAAAAAGTGCGTTTAAGGATGCAAGTGGAAAAGACCATATGGGAGAAGAGGCCCTAGAAATGCAAGCTTCAAATATAGCCTATGAAAAGATAATTCTTAAGGTCAAAAAGCTACGACTCCAAATTAAGGAGCTGCAAAAAGAAATGAAAAATTCAAGACCAGTAATTGAAGAATTATTGCTTCAAGTTCATGATGGTGTTGCACGTGGTTTGACATATGCGAATGAAGTATATGCGACGGAGGGAGCTGTTTTAAACACAGTGCTTGGTGATCAGGGAGCTGCCAAGAAATTGAAAGAAAAGCAGGCAGAGAATCCATCTATTGAGAGTTATTCTTATCAACTATCACAAGAACAATATCTACAAGCAGTAAATGAGAATGTAGGGGACACCTTGCATGCGCTGCATCAGAACGAAGAAGACCCACAATACGCTGTGTATCGGGCCGGAAAATACATAGCGCGTTTGTGTTCTGCTGCTAAAAAATTAATAACTCCTGAGGTTGCTGGTTCCATCAAAGGATTCAATAGCTTATCAGAAATAGGGAGTAAATCAATAGAAGAAAAAGCATCAGATGCAGGAAGCGATCCTTTGGCAGTTCGAAATGATAATTCCTTTTTTTCTCAGTATGAGAGAGGGGATTTAGCTGTTGTTAAATTATTGACTATCAATTTGGGATCCAGAGCTGCTGCCATCTATAAAAATACCAAAGCATGAGAGACTGGATGAAACTTTTAAAAGAAAATCTCAACGGATTTAATTCGGAAATAGAAAAAATTTCAGTTGAGGAAAGAATGATGTTTCGAGGACTTGATCTTTCCAACATGGATCTTTCTAATGTGAATGTGAAACATTGTGATTTTAGTGGATCCGATTTGGGTGGGAGTACAATTTCGGGATATCTGCTGTCCACTTGTCGTCTAGAGAAAACAAATTTGAGTGCTATTCGATTAGATAATTCCTTCTGGAGGGCAAAGATTGAGATGCTTCAATTGATTTGGGAAGGTCCTGAAATATGGCGTAAAGCCAGAGATATAAATGATCCTATGGTCATTTCTGAGGGGACTTTTCTCAATGGGAGTTTTAGAGGTATGGATTTTAGTGATATTTCTTTTACAGCTTGTGTTTTTAATAAGGCAAAATTTGATCAAGTCAATATGAATGATACTTCATTTAACGCTTCTCAAATGAGGTCTGCTTGTTTTCAAAATATCACCTCTTACAATGTTTTTTTTCAGAGAGTCTCTTTGGAAAACAGTCGCTGGCAAGATATGGTATTGGAAGACTCAAAAATGAATGAAAGTCATTTAACGAATTCAGTTTTTAAAAATGTAATTTTTAAGAATGTCTCGTTCAATAAAACGAATTATCAAAACACCTATTTTGACGCATGTACGTTTATTGACTGTCACTTTAATGGTACAGATTTCAATAATGCATCTCATGTCAATTGTGAATTTATAAATTCAAGCCTGAAAGTCGTGAAAAGAAATGAGCACGAATAAGAAAAGAGCACAATATGAATCTCACTGAATAGGAATCTAGCAAGCCTATATGCCTGTGATGATAGCCTTTTATTGCATTGTTTTTGGCAAAGTTTCACCATGTTAGGATTTTTGATTAATGATGAGGTTTGTTACTTATTTCCCTTGTTAAAACTCAGATGTGTAATAAGATACCATGCTAATTATTTTAAAATGCTTTAGCAGTAAGTAGAAATAATATGTTATATTTACAGATATAGAATGATAAAAGCGCTATAAATAGATTTTTGCAAGATTTAATAGGGAATCTGAAAACGAACGATCATGGGTGTATACGCAAACAAGAAATTAGAAAAAAAAAACAAGTCGGAAACTGCAGTATCTTCCTCTGAAAAGCAGCAGGCTAATTTTTCGAGTCTCGATTTTGCTGATAGCAGACCGGAGTCTATTACCCAAATGAAACTGCAAGAAGTAGTGAATAATAGTGCGCAGGTTTCCCAACTAAAAGCTTTTCAGGAAATGGCAGATAAGAGTGCTTCCTTTGATCAAAAGGATGGGCTAATTCAACGCCGAGAAAACCAAACGGGCTTGCCGGATAAGCTAAAATCAGGAATGGAAAATCTTTCAGGTTTTTCTATGGATGATGTTAAAGTGCATCGAAATTCTGATAAACCTGCTCAATTAAATGCGCATGCCTATGCGCAAGGAAGTAATATTTATTTAGGACCCGGACAAGAACAACACTTGCCTCATGAATTAGGTCATGTTGCACAGCAAAAGAAAGGACAGGTTCAGCCCACGTCAACAGAAGCAGGGATCCCAGTGAATGATGACGTTCACTTGGAACGAGAAGCAGATGTTTTGGGTGCAAAAGCAGCAGGGTCTGGGGCAGTTTCTTCTACTCCTATTGCAGCGGGTGCATCCACAGGGAATTCAGTTTCACAAATGTTGTGGGACATGAAGAGCTTTCAGGAAGCCACCTACGGAGGGATCTTTGTACAGCGAGGAACTGGAGTGCAGGAAATAGATGGTCTTGTAGATACTTATGATGGCCTTCAAAAAGATCCTAAAGCGAAAAAAGATGACAAGCTCTACGTTTTAGAGCTTATTAAAGACAATATATTAAACTGGACTTCTTATCACAAAGATGAATCTCGACAGGCTGATAGAATAAAAGCTTTTAATAAATTCCTTGTACAGGATTGGATTAATGAGAAGGAGAACGTGAAAAAAATGACGGAGGATGTTCAAGATGTTGATGGGGTAGCGGTTCCTCAAGATCGAGTGGAGTCTGATGCTGTCAAACGTTTGAAAATTAAACATGAAGAAGGTGGAGATAAACTGTTCAAAAGATTAGGAGCGGCAGTGAATGCAATGGTTCCACAGAATGGTGATACTGCTAAACTTGAAGTAGCGGTTAAGATACCTGTACCGGTTGCTCCAGGAGTAACTGCTTCAATTGGAGGAGGTATTACATTGGAAGCGGGTAAAGATGACAACCAGGTTAAAACAAAGGCTGCCGTTAATATGACCGCGGGCGTTGAGTTTATAAAAATGGGTGTTGAGGGTAAGATTGAAGGTTTTATAGAGTCAAAAGCTGGAACCGCTGCAGAAGCTGTAGAGCTGATGTCTTATGGTCTATACCAACGGGCCCGAACCGGAGTCACTCCTGCTGCGATGACAAATGCAATTTGGGGTGGAGGCACCGGGTCTTTAGGCTTTGGAGCTGCTGAAGAGAAAATGGCAGAAAAGGAACGTAGAATATTTGGTCCTTTGAAAAAAGAAATTGCTGAAGTTGAAGTTAAAAAGAGTGAAAAGGAGGCGCTTAGGGCCCAAGCTCAATCAGAATACCAAGCTATTATTGATAGTAAAGATTTAAGCCCGGAGGCGAAATCGAAGATTGATACAGCGATTGCCAAGACTCAAACATTGGATGCTGAAATTGGAAAACTAGAAAACATAATTCAAGGACTTTACGGTAAATCTCCAGAAGTAACAACAGGAGGAGTAGCTGCCGTAAAAGCTACCTTAGGAGTAGGTGGAGCAAAGATGGAGGCTGAAATTTCAAGGACTTCTGGAACAAAAATAGGACTCGCACAAATTGAACAGGAGAAACAAAGTAAATTCGGTGAAGCACGAGAAAGAAGTGAAATAGGTCAAGGAACAGGATATTTTGGGAATGGCAAGAAAAAAATGGGAGAATCTGCTGTTGGATGGGAAGCCAAACTCGCAGCTGAGCTGAATCCATTTGGAAAGGCTGAGTTGGCATACAAAAGAGATTGGTCAGGTCCCGATGACAAAAGAGAGGCAAAAGGAGAACTGAAAGGAGGCGTTGAAGTTGTGATGCCAATATCAGGTTCTGTAGCTAAAACTGCAGCGCCATATATTATTGATATGATGGCGAGGTCTAGAATATTTTTAGCGCAGTTAGCGAATAATAAGGATAGTGATGAAACAAGTGGACAAAGCATGCTTGCGAGTCAGGCCATGAGTGTTGGTGCGATTGCCTTGTCTGATGTGAAATCGAAACTCGAAGCATTTGAGGGAGTTGGGGTCTCTGACCCAAAAGCCCCAAGTGAGTCTGCAAGTGGAAAGGTTGCCTTGAAGGTAGAGATTGGTTTGGAAAACTTTAATAAGCTTTCACTTGAACTTGGATATGTAAGAGAAATGGGCGTGAGCGCAGGAGGAGGCATGTTCGAGGCAAAACAAGAAACGGTTTCACGTATATTTAAAGGCGAGTTGCCATAATAAAAAAAAATAAAAAGAGTGTTATCAATTTACATAAACAAAACAATTATTCTAGGGAATGATGAGCATCAAATCATGGTTACAGCAAATGAACTCAAGGTATCTCGAGAAAACAATTCAATCGAGTTACACATAACAGCAGTTCCTAATGCTTTTGAAAAAATTGATAAAAGCTGTCTTTTTGGTCTGCAGCAAGAGAATCGTGGCCCAATTTTAGGAGGGGAGTTTGAGGATGGTAAAAATTTCTACTTGAATCTGAAACTTAAAAAAAAATTAAATGATGATTTTATAGATTTCAATCAAGATGAAGCCTTTTTTAGGGAGTCTATGGTTACCTCGAGTTCAGAAATAACTTCAACCATATTCCATTCATTAGACTCTTGGAATGCACTTAGCGTTACACAGGATATGGATGTACCTGCAAATATAGCAGGCAAAGGATCGGTTGGTTTTGGTTTTAATACTATTTGGTCAGATCTAAATCCTCCTAAAAGTCAATTAGTTGATTATTCGCATCAGCTCGAAACGTTGTTGTTAGAGCAAGAGGTGGAGTTTCAAAAATATACTGATCGAGATGTTTGGAAAATTCAAGTGAATCATCCCAAAGAAAGTTGGATTTGTCAAATACACCTAATGCCCGAAGTAGAAATGATTATGGTGGTTTCTCATCGTCCTAAAACCATACCTTTAGATTCAATTGTGCTTCTTAATGAGTACATTGCTCGACTAAATTATGGGTTAGTAAGTGGTGGTGCAGGAGTGAATATGGATACTGGAGAGTTGTATTTCAAAGTTTCCGGACCTCTAGTGAACTCTGAAAGCTTTGAAGCAACGATAGACTTCCTTTTGAGACAGTCTACTCATATGTATGCGAATTATTTAACAGAGGTTGATTCATTATTAGATGAGACTATCTCACCAAAGGATTTTCTCCAAGCGAGAGAAGAAACTAATTAATAAAATGAAGGAATTATGGTGTCAGAATAACTTTAATTCTAGTCTTAAATAAACTTTTGACTAATACGTCTTCTATTTCTTCATCTCTCTAGAACAATTAAGTGATGTTGTTTTTATGAGTGGCTTTGATCCGAGGTGGCATTTTAATTACAGTCTATTTTCATTTGGCCAGGGTTTACAATAGAGATGGATCCTGCCCAAGCACACATTGTTTTACTATTTGCGAGCACAACGGGTTGTTGTCCGATTTTTGTCTTTTTTGCACCAGGAGACCACGGGCTAACAGGTATGGGAATGCAGGAAGATGGAATAAATACGGGGACAGGACCGGCCATTTTCCAATTCATTGGATTGGCGGGGGATAAACAATTTCCAAAAGCAGGAATATTTACAAAAGGAATGATATCTAAAATATTAGCAATAGGTTTAGTATTTGCTGTAAGGGTTCTATTCAAGGGAAGAACCATCATGGATTTTGGACCCGCACCAAAGGAACAAGAAATTTTAGCACCACTGCAAACACATTTCGCCATAAAAAAATTAATTACTTCGTAAATCTAATGAAAATTCTTCTTTTCTAATCTGTTTACTACTGTCAAATTTGTAAAATAATAGTTTTTTTTCAATTTGTTCACAAGCTATTTTGAGACTTTGATCGTTTGTAATTACAAATTCTGAATGCTTTAAGAATAAAAATAAATGATTGTTATCATGGTTTTGAATGAAATTTGAAACCAATAAATTTTGCTTATTGCTTGGGATCTTTTTTTGGTAATTATCAAAGGCTATCTCAGAATCATGAATTATAGGAATTGTGCATATATTGTTTTCTATGAGCACATCCAATAGATTAAAAAGTTGTTCATTTTCTGTTTCTTTCAGTGATTTGATATATAGAAAGCAGAACCTGTAGCTGCTCAGTAAAAATTTGTTTGAACTTTTTAAAAACCAATTTACCATCTCATGTGTTTTGGCATATATATTTTGATTAAAAATAATTTCAGGTTGTAGTTTTGGAACGAATTCAAATGGTCTTATTTTGCTAAAAATATGAGCACATTTTGCTGAGACATTTTCTTGTTGGTATGTTTTTTCGGATTTGAAAATGTTTGCTAATTGAAAAGGAGTTCTCACTTTTTTGTCAGATTTCAAGCAATAGTAAATTAGCTCTGATTTAAGATTTGTTCCAATTTTTATAATGTGCGTATAATTTACTTTCCTTAATTGAATAATGGTTTGAAAGAATGGTTTAGAAAATTCAAAAGTATAGCTATTGTGAAGAATATTTCTTGAAAAAAAAATATTTGAGATGCTGTGTTTTTTTGTTGAAATTAAATCTAGAGTGAGTGTCTCTTTTGCATACTGCTTTATAAAATTCGTGCAAAGAATATTGAGGGAAATGATGTCATTTAAAGAACTACTACAGACAAATAAAATTTTCATAAAAATTGTTCTAAAAATAGTTAATAGCTTTCAAATTGTACTTTTATTTTAGATAATAAATCATCTATATTTGTATGCCAGGAGAGTAAATTACCATCTTCGTCTGCCGTTAATAAAAGTTTTTTACCCATTTTATCTGTGTAAGTCTCTAAATGCCATATCCATTTTTCATGACCAACCAACTCAATAATGGCCTTTTTAATTTGGGTATCCTGCGATAATTTGAAATCATATCTAAAAATTTTATTATCCAGACTGGCAGTGTAAAGAATTTGTGCGGTTTCGTCCTCATCATAGTAAAGGTTGCTAACTCTGCTTGAGTGTTGATTGAATTCGTGTCTTAGTAAAGGGCTCTTTAGGTTTTTTGAATTGCTCAGACTAAAATCAAAACATTTCACCTCTCCGTTGGCTGTTCCTACAAAAAGATAAGTGTCACTTAAGTATATGGAGCTTGCATTATTTGTGTTTGCAAGCTTAAAATTAGCTATAATTTTATATTCAGATCCTTTATGATCTAATACATATAGTTTTTCATCGGATATAAAAATTAGGTACGAATCTTTGTAGAAGGAGGTTTCAATATTTCGATACTCCGAATTTTCGTGTATGATGCTTTGGTCTGCAGAATAGCTAATAATTTTATTTTTCAGAACAAGATGCTGAGTGCCTTTATTTCTATCAATGAAAAAATCTAGAATAACATCATCAGATTTATAGATGGTTTTTATGTTTGAAGTAGATCTCGTTACCTTTAATACTTTTCCAGAAAAAGTGGTTACGAATAAGGTATCTCCATTTAAAAATTTGACATTTCGAATTCTGTCCTCAATATTATTTTGAGCGATGTTAATGGTGGTTAACTCTTTTTCATTGATAAGGTCATAGAATTGAAGTTCTCCCTTGTCTCCTCCAAATGCAATTTTGTTCTCGTAAATATTGAAATTTCTAATTGCATTATCCGACTTTTCCAACCTCATACTCGTTTCGCTATATTGTTGTTTAGTTTCTAGAATTGCTAAGGTTTTTTTATTGAGTGCTATGACGTTTTCATCGTTGATATATGGAATGCCTTCCTGAGAGCGCAACAAGTTGAATTTTTGTTGTTTATCAATCGACTCTGCAATTAAGGATTTAATTTTCTCTTTGTCTTTCTCTTGGAATGCCGTATTTAAATCTAATTTGAGATCGTTAAAAGCATACTTGAGTTCAATTAACTCTCTTGTTATTCTATTTTTTTCGGATTCTTTAATAGCTTTTGCATTGCTAATTCCAAGTTCATCAATTATTCGAATAATAGAATCTCTTTTCGAGGCTCTGTCTTTTTCAGAAATTCGCAAATTTGCTAAGGTTTTTGTCAGTTCCTTTTTTTCTTTTTCAAGTCCATCTGCCAATTCGAGTGATGTTTGTCTCAATTCGTTTGCCCGGGTAAGCAAGGTGTCTGTCTTTAGTTTGAGTGCAAGATTTATTTTTGCATCATCTTGAGCAATGGTTTTTAGGCTGTCTGCAATGTCTTTGTTCTTTCTTGCTTTGACTGATGCTTCCGTTGCTGCCCGTTTTTGAAAAAATGCAATGGTGGTTAAAATCAACATGCCAATACCCAAGATGAGGTATACTTTTCTTTTGATTCGCTCTTTTTTTCTCTCTCTTTCTAATTGATCTTCCTTTTCTTTTTTTATCCTCAAATCATCTTGCTCACTGTCATTAATGTATTTGACTGTTTTGGTAAAGTTGAATCCGAATCTTTTCGCCCAGCTCTCATTGTGGTTAGGGTTATTTCGCCACGTTATGGCGCTTTGTAATGCTAAGGTTTTTATAAAATCTATTTGCCCATTGTCTTTTTTAATGGCGTCTTCAGAAATTTTTTTGTAAATTAGGAAGTCATTTTTTTCATCCTTTATCCACTCCTGTCTTCGAGACCAGTTTAGGTATTTGATGTATTTCAAATTTAAAATACTTTCAGCTTCATAGGACCTGTGATGGTTGTTTTTGATACCAGATATGGATGGCTCACAAACCTCAATTAAGTTGTAAAAGCTATTTTTTAAAGCGTTTATGTTTTTTGATACCTCCTCAATGTCAAGATTCATATGTTCGGAGATGCTGCCTGTTTTTTCATAGTTTGCACCTGTTGAAGAATGATGAGGTTTGGTTAAAAATTTAAAAAAAAGAGATAGCTCGTTTTGTTCTTTAGGTTGAAGTTTTAAATGATAAGCTTCTAAATCATTTGCTATGACATTTGGAATTCCACCGAGTTTTTCAATACAATCTAGGTCAATTAGGTTATTTTCATTTTCTTGAATTACATATTGTTGAAATAGTTTGCAAAGTAAAAACTGAAAATTAGGGAGGTAACTCGCTTTTTCATCGAGATGCTCTTGAAAATAGTCAAGTGCGGGTTGATCAAAATACACCTCATGTTCATAAAATGTTTTTTCGAGAATATGATTGATTTTTACATAGTCTAAGTTTTGAATTGTATACTGCGAAGGAGTGACTATTTCTTGAAGCTTTTTGAAAGAGGTTATTTTTGTAAGGTAATTACTTTCAATGGATAGCAGAAAGTAGATAGACATGTTTTTATAGGAGACTGATCGATAAATCATATCCATCAACTTATGATCATCTTGACTGTTTGCAGGATCGAAGTATTCTTTGAACTTAAATAGATCTTCTAGCTGATCTATAACTATTAAGAGGTTTTTTTTGTCATAAATCTCTGATAGTTTATAAATTTCAACAAGTCCCGCCGCTTCAAATTCCTTTATGATTTTTGAATAGTGTTTGTAGTCTGTAGTTTTAGCTTTTGTTTCAATGTTCAGTACTTCATTTTTCGTGAGCGAATGCGCAAGATTAGATAAAGGGTTGCTACTGGGTCTGAAATATGCGATGGACCAATCTTTACCAACTTGCCCGACAAAACCATTTTGAAGTCTTGGGATTAAGCTTGCATTGATGAATGAAGTTTTCCCAGATCCAGCATCTCCTGAAAGGGTTAATAGTTTGTTTTTTTGCAGAATTTGTAGTAAATTTTCAACTTCTTGTTCTCTTCCAAAAAAATCTGCACTATTTTTTCTAGAATAGGTCTGTAGACCAACGAAAGGATTCGAGATATTTTTAGACATAATTTTTACTTACTGATTTAATCTTTAATAGATTATATTTGTTAGAATCATTTAAGAATTTAAATTTAACTAAATTTGTTTAAGTACTACACTACATTTGATATTATTTCCGAAATTAATGTGCAAATATTAAGATCTGAGCATTCTATTCAGGTTTTAGTAGATGAAAATGATTTATTTTTTATCTCAGATTCTTTATTGAACTTGTTAAACAAAAACATTGAAGTACAAATTATTATTGCGTCAAATAGCTACAGAAAATCACTTAAAATTATAAATTTAGTAAAAAGACTTATTGATGGTGGTTTTTCGGTGTATTGGTGCACTGATCACGTGAGTTCTGATGATCATATTGGTTTTGGTATTTTTGATAAAATATTTTTGATTACCATGCCATTTGATGCGTTAGATGAAGACAATCCAGCAGAAGTAATTCGAAGTAGAAATGTTTTTTTCAAGAGTATTTTGTTGAAATCAGAGAAGATTGAACTATTATCAGGAGACATTCATATTGCATTTTCTGCGAGCAATACGATGTTGCAAAAAAATGAGCCGTTTGAGTTGAGTTGGAGTGTTAAAAATGCACATCATGTTTCAATAGAGCCATTGCTTGGGGATGTTGCTTTAGAAGGTTCAAAAATGCTTGATTTGAAAGAAGATGAAACTTTTACAATTAGAGCCTTGAATAAGGAAACTTCCATTTCTAAGATTTTATTTGTGAAAGTACTCGAGGATGAGGAGATTGATTTTAATGTATCCGTTTTTGATACAATTTTGGATCAATACATAAAAATTGAGCCCTCTATGTTGAATGAAGGGAATTATGCCGTATATTATGGTCAAAATGTAAAGGTTTCTTGGGATATTAAAATGTTTGGTAAACTTCATGAACATACGCTCGGTATTTTGCCTCTTTCAGGCTCTCATGAAGCGAAAATTTTGGAAGATACTGAGTTGTTTTTTACTTTTAAGACCATTGGAGATACGCAAATGAAAAAACTTATTTTTCATTCAT
>Ga0257120_1002476_pt1 | contig 11043 bp, 11 predicted proteins | sample SI106_10metaG_FD_190153 | JGI IMG/M metagenome (GOLD analysis project Ga0257120, IMG submission 190153) | Marine microbial communities from Saanich Inlet, British Columbia, Canada - SI106_10 | ecosystem: Environmental > Aquatic > Marine > Inlet | place: Canada: British Columbia | collected... | reverse complement strand
AGCGCTCAATATACTTCCAATCGTTATTAGCACTCTGATTGGAGTTTGCCTTTTGGTTCTTACAAAGACAATGTCCATGAAAGATGTATACCAAAGTATTCAATGGCCGATCGTTTTTCTTCTTGCCGGAGCATTAAGCCTTGGTGCGGCAATGAACAACTCAGGCTTGGCCCTTGACATAGCAAACATTATCACAAGCACGTTTCAAAGCTGGGCTCCAATTATGATACTTTCTGGCATCTATCTCATGACGAGTCTTTTAACTGAAATGATGAGTAATAATGCCACAGCGGCTTTAGTTGCTCCAATTGCTATTGCCACTGCTATTCAGCTGAATGTTTCCCCTACGCCATTCTTAATGGCAACCATGTTTGCCGCCTCTGCTAGCTTTATGACACCTATTGGTTATCAAACGAACACCATGATCTACTCTGCAGGTGGTTATAGATTCCGAGATTTCCTTAAAGTAGGTGTATGGCTCAACCTAATATTTTGGTTGATGAGTACTTTACTAATTCCCGTATTCTTTCCATTCTAAGCAAGTTATCTTGCTTTTGAACCGAAAACTAGTACTTCATTACTTGTAATTATTCATTCGCAATGAGTCGTAGCTTTGCCAAATGAAGTACTGGTTTGTTGTTGTATTCGTATTAATCGCTAAATCCATTTTGGCGATAAACGTTAGCTTTCATCATGGCGTATACATGACTCCTGATAAAGAAACATATGTAGAAACATATTTGCTCTTTGACGGGTCGCAACTTCGATATTCAAGCATTGAAGATTCTCAATATCAAGCGAGCATTGAACTCACTTATATTTTTGAAAAACGAGGAGAAATTGCAGGTTTTAGCAAAAACATTATTCAAGGACCAATCACCAATGACACGAATCAGAAAATATCGGATTTCATTGATCAGCAGAGGTTTCCTCTATCTCCTGGAAAATATGATCTATTGATTTTAATGAAGGATTTGAACAACCCGATTGATACGGTCAGGAGTGTACAACCAATCAATATTTCAGTAGATCCTCAAAAAGTATTCTTTAGCGATATTTTTCTTGTGGATAGAATCTCTGAAACCAAAAAACCAAATGTATTTTCAAGAAATGGCAACGATTATTTCCCAAAAATAACCCCGTTCTTTTCTCCTGAGCTTAATGAAATTTCTTTCTATTCAGAATTATACAACACCTCCTCAATTTTAGGTAAGGAAGTACCGTATTTGTTGTCAATAGAAATTATCGATCCTGGCACTGATGAGGTTGTTGGTCAGTATCGAATTATTCAAAGAATGACCGCATCAGAAGTTGCGCCAATCCCTAAAAAAATTAACATCAAAGATTTACCTACGGGCTCATATATCCTTCTACTTCAAGCCCAAAACCGGGCCGGTGAAGTTTTGGCTGCTAGATCACTTCCAATAAAACGATTCCACGAAAACGCATCTGAAATTGATCTTAGAAGCAATCCTGAAAACACATTTGTTTCTCGCATTGAAGAAGACTCCTTAAGAAAACTATGTTATTGCATGATTTACAAAGGCACTGAGGCCGAGAAATCCTATATCGAGTCTAACTGGAAGCAAGGAGATCAAGAGGAGCTCAGACGCTTTTTCTTCTCTTTTTGGTACGATCGCAACCCACTTGACCCAAGGTTAGAGTTTTCTAGATACAATCAACTTATCAAACATGTAGAAGACGAATACGGAAACAACACTCAGCATGGTTGCGGATCGGATAGAGGTCGTATCTATCTTAAATATGGAGAACCGAACTCTATGTCTATTGTGCGCAACGAATCTCGCGCCTACCCATATGAGATATGGCATTATTATAAGATTCCCGAAAAATCAAACGCCAAATTTTTCTTTCTTGATGCAAAAAGAATAGATGAATACACCTTAGGTCATTCCAATGTAATAGGAGAACCAACCGATCAGTTATGGTACACGCGTTTAGTTAGAGAAACGGAAGGTGGCAGTCGATCCAGTCAAGAACATCAGCAGGAAGCAGTAGGCCTTGAGGATGATCCATATTCTCATGGAAGTAGGGCCTTAGACTATTGGAATAATCCTAGATAAACTCGTTTTTAGAGGATTTTCTTTCAATTATTTGAATAAGCTAAAAAGGAATTTATATTTGCAGCCCCATTAAAAAAATGGGAATGACTCGATAGCTCAGTTGGTAGAGCAATACACTTTTAATGTATGGGTCCAGGGTTCGAGCCCCTGTCGGGTCACTTCAAGAAATGCCTTAACGAGAGTTGGGGTATTTTTTTGCTTTAAACTGCATAAAAAAGCCCCGCGAAGATCGCGAGGCTGATTTACTAAACCTACCCTAATTGGTTCACAATCAAAAATTAGACGTGATTACATTTGATTTGGTTGGCTATTCTTATCTAATTAATTCAATGAAACCTTCTTTCACTGTCTCCTCGCCATCATATCGTTTTACTCTAGCGATATATGCATATGTATCCATTGATTGCTCTTTCCCTCTATAGGAACCATCCCATCCCACATGTAGCGAATTGGTGTTAAAAACTTCATGTCCCCATCTGTTATATATTCTAAACTCAAGTAGCTCTTTTACTCCCCAGCCTTTAGCATAAATTACATCGTTAACACCATCTCCATTTGGTGAAAATGCCTCTGGAACATCCAGAGTATACCTTTCGTCTACATCAATTCTGAAGTCAAACCTCTTCTCGAAACAACCAGAAATATCACGAGCTATCAAAAAGAAATCCTGATTAGCCTCAGCTGTATATGTCGGATATGGACAATTATCGCACGACAAAGCTCCAGGAGGATGCCATTCATAATTCAGTTCGTCATCTGTTTTTGGGTCTAGAATTACGACTTCATCGATTATAACAGTTGTGTCCGAGAATATATCAACCGTGGGAGTGTACTATACTATAATTTTAACACTGTCTACTCCAATACATCCATTTGTATCAATAACGTGAACTCGAAGGTATTCAGTTGTATCAGGCCAATTGCACCAAACAGCAATCCAGATGGTTCGGATAATCCAGAGGGTCGCGCTAAAAACAGAAGAGTGGATTTCCAAGTTCTAGGCACACATATGGAGATTCAAACCCTTGACTAATGAACCCTAAATTTTTGACACCTTTGAAACATGGGAATGGACGATGTTCATATCAAAAATAGAAAGGCGGGTTTTGAATACGAAATCCTCGACAAACTGACTGTCGGAATTCAACTAAAAGGCACTGAGATAAAGAGTATTCGTAATGGCAATGCCAGTATAAACGAAGCCTTCTGTCAAATAAAAAACGATGAGCTCTTTGTGGTGAATATGCACATAGCAGAGTATGAGCTTGGAACATACGCCAATCATGTGCCTAAGCGAGAGCGAAAGCTTCTTCTACATAAAGCTGAATTGCTGAAATGGAAGAAGAAAGTCAATGAAAAAGGTCAAACGATTATACCAACCTTGGTGTTTATTTCAGATCGCGGAAAGGCGAAACTGAATATTGCATTGGCACAGGGTAGAAAACTTCATGACAAGCGAGAAAACCTTAAGGAAAAGGACACGAAGCGCGAAATTGTACGTCTTAAGAAAAGCTATTGAAACTTTTTCATTGTATAATTCTCTGAAGTATTTGCGGATCCCCCAGGATATGCTTGAGTTTCATCAAAACTAATTTTCAACTCCTCGTTTGATAATCCAACAATATCGAACACGCTTGCCCTTCTTGGATTATCATAGCTAATTACATAAACATTTGATCCCCTATCTGATCTCATTGATTTTATTTCCTCAACTAATAGCAAAAGCTTTGACTTAGATGGTGAATCATTACCACCTGAAAATTCCCAAATGCCTTTTTCGGATTCCTCAAGAGTAAACCTAAGTTGATTAATAGTCAAATCATCTTCAAACTCTTCGGTTCTCAATATATGATAGGTGCCATCTTTTGCAAAATCAAAACTCCATTCTAAACTTCTTGTATACGAAAGCGTGTCACCTTCAGAATAGGTAATCGATTCACCATTATAATCTTCGGTAAATCCGTTAATATTACTTGAAAAACTCTCTACCTTCCATTCACCAGTTATACGTGCCTTACGTGTAGATAAGCTAAACATAGGATCATCTGGTCCTTTTTGACAGCTTATTACGGTCCCTAAAATCAGAGCGTATGTGAGAAGTCTATTAGTCATATCAAAGTGAAAAGAAGTAACTAAGAGTAAAATGGGCCATAGGATCAACAAATAGTTGCGTGTCAAAAACACGTGTCGAGCTAAGCTGCCTTTGTGTTGAATCACTGCCACTTGTTGGGTCAATTTGTAATACTTCTTGTCGATCACCTCCAGTAGCGGTGTATGCTAGCCCCATTCCATACTCAAGCCCTAAAGCCAGGCGTTTCGCAACAAAATAATTGAATCCAACGCTAAGTTTAGCGCCAATACCAAAACCACCAGCTTCTGTTATTGTACGTTTATATTGTGAGGTTCCAGTGGTGTCGCTGATATCTGTATTTGACCCCGATTTAAATCCACCAATAAATCCAACTTCAGCGTCAAAAGCAGCATAAGGATCTAGTCTCTTTGTACCATTAAAGTGGTATTCAATTCCTGGTCTAATTGAAAATAATGACTGCCTAGCGGTCGAATCAAATTCAATTAAGTCCTTTCCCGCGCTATCTGTACTTGAAACCCGATAGCTCATAATTCTTGGAGCAATTCCTGTTCTAAAGGTGAGATGATCATTGATCACATATCTAATTACTAATGAGTTTTGAGCTCGAAGATCTTGACGAGGAACAGATGAAATATTATTAATAAGTCCCGTAACGTTCACCGTAATACCAACATCACCTGCATCCATCAAATATGGATGAGGGACGCTTTCAATTTGCACCGAATCTTGTGCGAAAATTCCTAGGCTCGGAATTAAAAAAATAAAGCTCAACAGATGTTTCATCAAATAGGATTTAAGCGAAAAACGCAATTCACTGCAATATATTTTATTGTGCTGTATCCGTCTTATTTAGCATAGGAACAAACTGAAAGTCGCCATGTTCGGATATTTCAAATTGATCTTCGGATATCTTATCCAAAACTGTCATTTTCTGAACGCCATTAAAGTCACCAACTGGCACAACCATTCTACCTCCCACTTTAAGCTGTTTCTTCAAGTCTTCAGGAATAAAGGGCGCCCCACAAGTGACTAATATCTTATCAAAAGGTGCAAATGCAGTTCGTCCAATGTATCCATCACCATAAAAGCAACGCGCCTTTAAATTCAATTTATCCAACATCTTTAGTGCTCTGTCATGCAAAAGTCTTTGTCTTTCAATTGTAAAAACCTTAGCCCCCAACTTAACCAGAACGGCTGTTTGGTAACTACTTCCAGTGCCTATCTCAAGCACCTTTTCTCGCTTTTTGATTTGTAACAACTCTGTTTGAAAAGCGACTGTATATGGCTGTGAAATGGTTTGACCTGCACCAATGGGAAAAGCCTTATCCTCATAAGCGTGCTCTAAGAAGGCCGATTCAAAACAAAACAAATGTCTTGGGATTTCACCAATAACCCCTAAAACTTCCTCATCTTTAATTCCTTTGTGACGAAGTTCCTCAACGAGAAGTTTTCGCATTCCTTGGTGTCTGAAAGTATCCTCCATATTCGGCCCGAAAATATCCATTTCGACAATGGACTGTTCAATGAATGTTTGATTCATTTTAATTAGGCGTTTAATTGCCGTGACATTTGCAATAGAAGAATTAAGCAATGACAAAAATCAAACTTGGGGTATTAGGTGCTGGTCATCTTGGCAAGATTCACATAAGATTAGCCAAGGAATTGGATAGCGAGTTTGAATTAGCAGGTTTCCACGACCCAAATGAAGAAATCAGTAAAGCTGCTGCGGAAGAATTTGGCTTGGAGGCATTTGACTCTATAGAAGACTTGGTTGATAGATGTGATGCTATTGACATTGTAACCCCTACCCTTTCTCACTTTAATTGTGCGCAATATGCATTAAGAAGCGGAAAACATGTTTTCATTGAAAAGCCTCTGACCAATACTATGGAAGAGGCCAAGAAGCTCGTTGATCTAACTGAAGAAGCCAAATTGTCTGTTCAAGTTGGTCATGTTGAACGATTTAATCCAGCCTTTGTGGCGGCTCAACCTCACTTTGATCAAGTAATGTTTATAGAAACGCATCGTTTGGCCGAATATAATCCACGGGGAACTGACGTTTCTGTGGTGCTTGATTTAATGATTCATGATATTGACATTGTACTTAATGTAGTAAAGTCGAATCTGAGGAAAACAAGCGCCAGCGGTGTTGCAGTAATTAGTGACAATCCAGATATATGCAATGCTAGGTTAGAATTCGATAATGGATGCGTGGCCAATTTAACTGCGAGTCGTATTTCTCTTAAGAATATGAGAAAGTCCCGATTTTTCCAAAAAAACGCTTACATCACGGTCGACTTTTTAGAAAGAAAGACTGACTTAATTCAAATTCAAGATCCTGATCCGACAGATCCATTTGGAGTAATTATTAACCCAGGTAACGACAAAAAACCTAAACAGCTCGTCTTTGACAAACCCACAGTTCTTGAATCAAACGCAATAAAGGAAGAACTGCGGGCATTTGCACACGCAATTAATAATTCAACTCCCACCAAAGTTACTGTAGAGGATGGTCATGATGCAATGCAAGTAGCCTATCAGATTCTTGATCAATTGAGCTTTTCGAATTCTATTTTCGCAGCCTAAAACTTAGCGTAAAATATTTGGATGCTTTGGACGTTTTAGCTTTGCTAATTAACCTGAATAGAATTTGCTTTTTAAAAGAGCCTTATTTTCATTTGCTTCTCTTCTGATAGTTTCAAGCTGTGAACTAATCAACCCTGTTGAGGAGATTCCAAGCTTTATTCAGATTGACTCTTTCGTGATGGAGGATAATGTATTGGCAGACGAGGGCTCGTTAAGCCATGATATCAGAGACGCTTGGGTGTTTATTGATGATGAAATGATCGGGATTTACGAGTTACCAGCTCGTATACCGATACTTGAATCAGGTATTCATAAACTAACCGTTGGACCAGGGATTTTTGTCAGCACGAATTCGACAAACAGGGACAATTACGCCTTTTACAATGCGCATATCGATCAAAATTTTAATCTAATTGCTGGAGAAACACAGTTTGTCACACCTGTTTCCTCTTATCGTGATCCAGGCTCAACCTATGCCTATGAGGTAATTGACGATTTTGAGTCCGTAATAGTGCAGATAGATTCTTTTAACGGCAGTCAGGTTCCTATTATCCAAACACAAGACAAAGGTTTTGTTTTTGAAGGTTCTGGTTCTGGTTTGGTCAGCATCAAATCAACAGACTCACTAGCGTTTTTCAAAACTCCTACCGTTGAATTAATTGGAGATGGAAAGCTCACTTATCTTGAAATTGACTACTACTCTGATTACACATTCACAATCTACGGAAGAGCAATAAACACTGGATATCAAAACGAAACATTCGAATTATTGAATCTAAAACCAACCACGGATGAGGAAGATGAAAAAGAGTGGAAGAAGGCTTATATCAACATAACTAGCATGACCAGTGGTGCCTTGAATCCAGCCGGGTTCTATATATTCTTCAATATTTCACTGAATAACGTAGCTGAGCGAGTCGATGGATATGTGGCATTTGACAACATAAAGTTTGTGTATCAAAGATGAATCAGGGGCTTCAGCGTTTCAAGTATTTACTGAGTGATTCCATTGCAGCTTCGTTAGCTTACACCGCAGTTTTTCTTTTTCGCAAGTGGTATATCGAAACCAAGGTATACGGAGAGGATGTTCTAGTAATTTTCGATCAAAAGTTCTTTCTAAGTCTTTTAGCAATAATCAGCTTTTGGATTTGTTTGAACGTAATTACTGGACAGTATCGAAGCATTTACAGAAGGTCAAGACTGCGCGAATTCACCCATACTTTCAGCCTTAGTTTAATCGGGTCCATCCTCCTCTTCTTCACCATTATTTTAGATGACTACATTGAGTCTTACAGAAGCTATTATCAGTCATTCGCTATACTTTTCGCTACTCACTTCACCTTAACCGCAATAGGTCGTTTTGTACTATCAACAATCACCGCGCGCAAAATCCATAGACGAAAAATGGGATTTGCGACACTCATGATTGGCAGCAATGAAAATGCTCTAAAGCTTTTTAATGAATTAACAAATCAGCGTAAGTCCTCCGGATTTATTTTTAAAGGTTTCGTTCATATTAATGGCGGTAAAGATCACGCATTAGATGGGGTTCTGGCACATTTAGGGCACGTTAGAGACATTAAATCTATTATTGACTTACATAATATTGAAGACATAATCATAGCACTTGAGAGCAACGAACACGATAAGATCGGACAGATTTTAAATACTCTAGACGGTGAAAATGTGAACATTAAAATTATCCCGAAAATGTATGACATCATGAGCGGTCGGGTTAGAATGTCATCTATTCTTGGAGCCCCGCTTATAGAAGTGAATCAGGAGATAATGCCGGTTTGGCAGCAATATGCAAAGCGCATTTTAGATGTTTCTGTTTCAATCTTCTGTTTGCTTATTTTCTCCCCTTTGTACGCAATTTTAGCTTTGATGGTAAAGCTCAGCTCCAAGGGGCCTGCCCTCTATAGTCATGAAAGAGTTGGAATAAATGGCAAGCCGTTTATGATCTTTAAGTTTCGCTCAATGTATTTGAACTCTGAGGCTTCTGGCCCTGCATTGAGTAGTGAAAATGACCCCCGAATTACTAAAATCGGAAAGTTTTTGAGACGATCAAGAATGGATGAAATACCACAGTTTTACAATGTCCTAATTGGGGACATGAGTTTAGTCGGCCCAAGACCTGAGCGTGCTTATTTTATCGAAAAAATAACAGCACGTGCTCCTCACTATCGGCATCTGCAGAAAGTGAGACCTGGAATTACATCTTGGGGCCAGGTTAAATTTGGTTATGCCGAAAATGTTGATCAAATGATTGATCGATTAAAATTTGACCTTCTTTATATAGAGAACATGTCTTTGCTCGTAGACTTCAAAATTCTAATCCATACAGTGCTAATTGTGCTGCAAGGACGAGGCAAATAAAAAAAGGGAGAAACAATGTTTCTCCCTTTTTTTATTCATTTATAGGTTAACTACTACATCTCTTCCATTTCAATCATCTTGAATGGAATATTTATAATAGCCTGATAATCCTCACCAGCCTCTAACATATCTTCATCATCTTCTTCAAAGTGCCAGTTAATGGTAATGCTAGTCCTACCATTAATAGATTCGAGTTTCTTAAATACATCGAGAATACACTTAGACGAACTTGTGTTGAAGTACTCTAATTGCACATTCACCACAGTATTGTCCTTCGCTCCTTCTCCATAAGAACCAATCCAATCAACCAGTGGCTTATAAAACTCAACTGCATTTTCAGGAATTGAACGTCCTTTAATTTCTAATACACCTGAATCGCCATCGAAAATTACAGTTGGTGTTTTTGGTGTTCCTTCAATTTTAATTGGATCCATTTCTACTTATTTGATTTATTTTTTTTAAACTTTAATAATTAGGGTAAACAACCCGTAATCCTCATTGACATCCTCGAAAGAATAAACTAATTGATTTCCAGATTTCCTGGCTATATCAACCATTCCTAACCCACCACCTCCGTGCACACTATATTGACCGTTATTCAAAACTTCCTTATAATATTCCCTCAAACCTTGCTTGTCCAAGCCATTCACTTTATCAAGTTTCGACTTTAGCGTAGGTATATTATCCTTATCAATATAATTCGCGACTAATATATTGTATTCTTCATTCTTCTGTGCAAGTATAAACTTTGCGGTCTTTTTTTGAACACCATTATTCAATTCTTCCGGTGCCTGAGCATCGGTGTGATGGAATAAGTTCTGAAGTGCTTCGACAAGAATATTGTAGACCTTTCTGCTTTTCTTAAAATCCGCCTCTTTTTCCTCTAACAAAGCCTCAACACTTTTCAGAGTTTCCGTCAATACTTCTTCCGTTATTTCACCCTCAAAATGGTGCAGAACAACTCCAGAATTACCGGCTTCTTTTTCGAATATGTCTATTCTGTGGCTTGTCAAAAGATTAACGTTGGGGCAAATATAGAGCATAATGGAATGTCATAAACGCAGGTTGTTAATCCAAATTAACATCATTCTTAAAAGCCAATTATCTGCTACCAGGAATGCATTCCGATGTTTTGTATACATACCATAATGCTTTACTACTTTCGCATCCTCAATTTTTACCGTAAAATCTTATGAAAAAACTAACTCTAGTAGCCCTTGCCGCGATAATGGTTTCTCCCTTTATGTCCAAAGCAGATGAAGGGATGTGGCTACCAATGCTAATTAAAAGGTTGAACTATGCTGACATGCAGAAGCACGGACTTCAGCTTACTGCAGATGAAATTTACAGTGTAAATAACTCAAGTCTGAAAGATGCAATTGTTGCACTGAATGGCGGTTCATGCACTGCTGAAACGATTTCAGAAAAGGGCCTTTTACTCACTAACCATCACTGTGCTTTCGGAGTAATTCAAGACAATTCCGCACCAGAGCACGATTATTTGATGGATGGGTTTTGGGCAATGGCGATGAAAGAAGAGCTAAATGCTAGAGGAATGACCGCAAGTTACCTTATCGAAATGCGTGATGTAACATCTGACTTACTTACGGAAATTAGTATAACCCTCAGTGGAGAGGAAAGACAAAAAGCAGTATCGGAAGCTACTAAGGCTATTCAGGAAAAAATTTCTGGCGAAGTTGCTGAACATTATGATGTTAAAATCAAAGAGTTTTACGAAGGGAATGAATATTACGCCTTTGTCTATGAAACATATAGAGATGTTCGTTTGGTTGGAGCTCCTCCTTCGTCAATAGGAAAGTATGGAGGTGACACTGACAACTGGATGTGGCCGCGACATACTGGAGATTTTTCACTTCTTCGGGTTTATATGGGAGAATATGG